>Ga0116231_10009992_pt1 | contig 15574 bp, 10 predicted proteins | sample S1TSphgellanicum_2_FD_89695 | JGI IMG/M metagenome (GOLD analysis project Ga0116231, IMG submission 89695) | Host-associated microbial communities from peat moss isolated from Minnesota, USA - S1T2_Fd - Sphagnum magellanicum MG | ecosystem: Host-associated > Plants > Peat moss > Unclassified...
AGAGCGACGGTCAAGGTTACTTCAGGTTGGTATTATACCGGGCTAGACGGATTTTGACTCTTGCCCGGCCGGGACCCCCCACCCCGAACCTCCCCCAAGGGGGAGGGAGAAGAAGAGCGACGGTGAAGGTCACTTCAGGTTGGTATTATACCAGACTCGACGGATTGTGACTCTTGCCCGGCCGAGACCCCCCACCCCGACCCTCCCCCAAGGGGGAGGGAGAAGTAGAGCGACGGTCAAGGTTACTTCAGGTTGGTATTATACCGGGCTAGACGGATTTTGACTCTTGCCCGGCCGGGACCCCCCACCCCGACCCTCCCCCAAGGGGGAGGGAGAAGAAGAGCGACGGTCAAGGTCACTTCAGGTTGGTATTATACCAGACTCGGCGGATTTTGACTCTTGCCCGGCCGAGACCCCTCACCCCGAACCTGCTCCCAAGGGGGAGGGAGAAGAAGAGCGTCGGTCAAGGTCACTTCAGGTTGGTGTTAGTGTGTGGGTGTGGCGGCGCCGATCCAGTCGCGCCAGAGGAGGATGAGGGTGGCCATGATGGCGGGGCCGAGGAAGAGGCCGAGCAGGCCCCATACTTCGAGGCCGCCGAGGATGCCGAGCAGGACCCAGAGGAAGGGGAGTTTGGTGGCGCCGCCGATGAGGACGGGGCGGATGAAGTGGTCGGTGGTGAAGGCGAGGGCTGCGCCGAAAGCGAAGAGCAGAGCCGCGGCGAGGAGGCTGCCGGTGGCGGCCAGCAGTAGGGCGGCAACCGCCGCCGCCGCGGTTGCGCCGAAGGGCAGGATGGCGGCGACCGCGGAGATGGCGCCGAGCAGCACCGGGTGGGGCACGCCGGCGATGGCGTAGGCGATGCCGAGCACGGCCCCTTCGGCCAGGCCCACGAGCACCAGGCCGGTGACGGTGCCGTGGATGGAGGCGGCGATTTGGGCGCCGATGCGCTCGCCGGTGGGGCCGAAGGCGCGTGTGCTGGCGGCGCGGAGTTGGTGGATGACGCTATCGGCCTCTTTCAGCAGGATGAAGAGGGTGAGGAGCATGAAGCCGAAGAGGGTGAGGCGGGGGGCCAGCGAGGCGCCGAATTGGCGGCCTTCGGTGAGCATGGATGGGCGGTTGAGGTGTTCCAGCAGGCCGTTGGCCGGGTGGGGGTGGGCGAGGTGGGATTGCCAGATTGGGGCGAGGCGGGGGCCGGCGAGGGGGAGGGACTGGATTTGGGCTGGGACGGGGATTCCGTTGGCCTGGGCGTTTTGCACCCATTGGGAGATGAAGTGGGCTTCGCGGGCGAGTTCGGCGCCGAGCAGGATGAGGGGGAGCACGAAGATGAGGGCGACAGCGAGGGTGAAGCCCGCTGGAAGCAGGGTTTTTTGGCGGGCGTTGGGCCAGGCGGTGGTGGCGCGGCGGTAGAGTGGCCAGAGGGCGATGGCGAAGATGGCGGCCCAGGCGAGGGCGGGGAGGAATGTTTTGAGGGTGTAGAGGCCGAGGAGGAGGAAGAGCAGGGCCATGGCGCCTAGGGCGGCGCGTTGGGTGGGGTTGGGGGTGGCTTGCTGCACCTGGCGGCCTTTTGCGGGTTGGAATGGGTGCATCGTTTCAGGGGGGTGAACGTTGCATGGTCGTTAGAGGATCATTCGATACCCCACGCGCAGCGATTTCAAAGAATCTGAACTCGTAAATCCGCCAGAAAACTGATCGAGTTCTTGAACCTAAACGGCAGTGATCGAGATGCCCCGACCTCTGGGCCGTGATTACACGGCGACATATGCACCCGGCGCAGGAGCGCGCATCACTGCTGTACAACCCACTTGACTGAGTTGGTGTCGATTTCAACGGGGTTGGCACCCGGAATACTATTGCCGTATAAAAGCACACAGCTGGCATCATTGATGACGATCGGAAAATTGACATTATATACAGTGTTCGAGATTGGCATCTCATTTGTATCTTGTAAGGAATTGTTGGCAAGCACAACGTTATTTGCTGATGAAATATAGAAACCTGCGGCAGGAACATTACTAATGGAATTCGCGGCAAAGATGATGTTTTGATGGATACCGGGAACAGGGGGTGCGCTTGGAGGTTCTGAACCGCCGACATAAACGATTTGGGCGCTATCATTATGTCTTGCCGCCATTATAGCCCCATAGGTTCCGCCATTAGATAAAATGGTATTGTGAATCACCAACACATTCTGCGCGCCTGGACCCTCACCACAAAAGTTGCAGGTGTCAAAATCCATCGCCGCGTATGTTTGGCTGGTAAAACTATTGCCATCGACTAGGCCATAGGAGGTTTGCAACAGAAGGCCGTGTCCTGGACTATACTCGAATTGATTATTGCGTATAATGTAACGTGCATTTGGATAGGCAAAATCCATAAGAAAGCCCTCGGCATCGGACGTTGGAACACCTTGGTTTAAGGTGATCTCACTGGTATCCGATGGAAGGTTACTTGTTTCGCTAGAAACGTTTATTGATTTGGTGTTATCGTATTGCATATTAGCATTGAATAGGCCGAGAACGTCGCCTGTCATAGGCAGAACAGTATTAACTGTGACGTTAGTGCTTCCGGAAGCGCCGAGAGTGGCTGTAAATGTATTCAAATTAATGCCATCATCCCCTTCATAGCCGATGAAATTATTATCAATAACAATATCTCCGGGCGATCTTCCAAGATGAAACGCATCTCCTGTGATCGAAATAATCTGTCCGGGTGCCCGCGTTACTGTGCTGTTAGTAATGTGAAGACCAGTCACATTGGAAACAATTGCTGAACCAGGACACGAGTAAAAAGTTATATTATCAAAGGTCACATCTTGCCCTTGATCGGCGAAAATACAGTCGGCTTCACTCTGATATTGGTGAACGATAACACGATCGCCAAGTTTGAAGCTGGCACTATAACTCGGCACGTTTTGGGCGTAACCGGTGGGAGAAAGAGTGGGTGTGTAGCCGTTAGCGTTATTGGGATTGCTACCGTAGCTTATATGGTTAGCGTTACTTATAGAATAGACATTATTTGTCTGATCCCAACTAAAAATAGACTCATAAAATAGACGCATGCCGCTGTTGACATATTGACTGTCCAATTGGAGATTATAATGGTAACCGCTCGTCGAGTTGCCGCTTGTGCCAGTGATGGTTCCCAGAGAAGCGGTTTGTAGATTCTGCCATTCTATAATGAAGTTCTTTAATACAACCCGCGCTGAGTTATTGAGCTGAATGCCCGTGCAAACAAGAGTCGGTGAGAAGCTTAGTGTTGAGCCGTTGCCATCAATCACAACATCTGTTGCATTATTGATCGGCCAGTTCACACCGGACGTTTGGCAGCCCTTCGGAGAAAAATTATATACGCCGCCGCTGGGAAAAGTAATAACGCTTGCCGATCCGGCATTACTAACTGCTGTGGTAAAATAGGTGTACGGATCGCCACCTGACGCCATTGGGGCTACATTGTAGGTTGTTTTGGTGACCGGAGCGTGAACAGTAACCGTTACCTGCTTATTATTTGGCGCCAGAAAACTGTCGACCAAATCACCCGGATTCGTAGGCGTTGCGTCGACTCGCGCGGTCGGTACCTGATCCGCGTATGAGGGATTATTGAAGCCCATTGTATATACCATGTCTGGCGCTGTCAAAGCCAGAGTATTTGCCAGGCTCCAAGCCAAGGACTGATCCGCATTGTGTGTCGAGAGATAAGGGAAATCACCGGAGAAGCTAAAGGACGCGCTATTCGTGATTCCGGCTGACCAGTAAACCGTTCCGGGCACGCCATTCACCGTTCCTGTGGTCACCAGCGCGCCATTGCTGGTGAAGGAGAAAGTGGGGTTCGTGCAGCTGGTTGCGGCCGTGTTGGTGCTGCCCGATGTCCATGCGATTTGTCCGAGATGATTATACAAGACCAGGTTACAATCAGCGTTGAGGAGCAGTTCATGCTCGTCTGTTTCAAGCGACTGGCCGGATTGCAGCGTCAGTTTGTTCGGCTGATAGGATAGTGTTTGACTATTCGCCAGGGACACGCTTATCAGCAGGATGAAGGCACTGACTAAAATAGTCTGCATTTTTTTTGACCGCTCATGTTGCCGGATATTTGTGGTAGTCGACAATATCGTCATTATCGCAAGGTCACTCGGCGGGCCACGAGCTTCGAACCTCGAAGGCCCTCCCCAGGCGTTCCAATTTTAGTAAATAGGAGCGCCGACGATCCTACGGTAGTGAAATTCTGATCTTGCGCTGATGGATCAATGAGGCAAGGGTAAAGTTGCTCGATGCCGCCAGCCTGCGCATCAGAAAGCAAAAGGATCGGCCCGGCCCAATGAATCAGGTCTTCTGATTGCCAAAGGTAGGCTCCTGGCGTCTCGCCATGTTTCGGATGGTCCCACTTCTGAACACGTGAGACAAGGAGGAACTCCTTCCTTGTCGGTGAGTATAATATGCTGCCAAGGTAAAAAAAATCCTTGGTTATGGGTGTGCAGGTATTTTCCTCAGGACTCGCTTCACTCGACTGATAAGGATCGGCAAAGGTTTTGTTAAATCTACGGCCATCCCACGCGCGCCAGGACTTGGGCTCCAGGGTCGATGATCGCAGAATGCACACCCCGTTATGTGCGCGATCATATGGGTCGATGGCCGATACAAGCACGTAGAAGAAGCCATCTTTCTTGACAATGTTGGAAGGGTTCAAGTAGCCGAAAAAACGATTGCGCACGGGACGGAATGTGTAGGGCAAATCGGCAACCAATCCGCTTTCGCCAGGAAACCGCCTAAAATGATAGCCGTCATCTCTCGAAATCGCTTCCGTAATAGAGACTTCGATGCAATTGGCGCCGCCTTGTGGAGGACAGAAGTCCTGGCGTTCAGACCCATGGAACTCATTGTGGATCAGTGTAAATACGGTTTCGCCACTGGCCCAGAATGCTGTCATCCAGCCATTATCGTCGTAGGCGGCGGGGTTAGCATTGAGTGCACCTTTGAAAGCGACGTCGCAGGTGTGGCGAAGGCTCTCAAAATTCGGCCCGAGCATAGCGCGATTTACAGAGGTCGTGGCGAAGAGGTGAATTGTGCCTTTGGAGTCGCGAAATGCGCGGGCCACTTCGTCAGGAAAGTCATTTTGATTACATCCGTCTCGTGCGGTATCGTAAATCAGTCTTGGCGGCCCCACCGAAATGACAGATACGGGAGAGCTCTGACCGGCCAGCGCCGCCGAGGCAGGAAGCGCCAAGAGGGAAACCAAGAAAATCAGGCCAGTAAATGCTGGGACAGTCATTTGACGGCGCATGGATGCTCCTAACCGTTTAGGCAAACGGCCTTGCGTTGCAAATTACGGAACCATTCTGCGAAGTCAACCAATTCAACGTATCCGGTTGTAACCAACCCGGCTTCGCAGGAACGGCTTCGTGCAGCGATCAACAGTCCCTCGAGCTGGAAGCGGCTTGTCATCAACACGGTCAGTCAGGCGTCCAGGCTGGCCGGTAGATGTAATGGACCGGTTGTTGTAATGCCGCACCATCCAACTCAACGCCTAAGACTAGCATATGGTCCCCGCACGGTTTAGCGAATTCCGCGGTGAGGAGCGTGCCGGGTGCTGCGGCCAGCTTCTCGTGTGGCAAAAGCTCTGCGCTGGATCGTGTGCTTGACTTGACGAAAGTGTCCATGTTTGCCCGCCAGGCGAGGCGTTCCCTTCTCCGAGCGGCTGATGGTTGAAGTGCTTCATACAGTCTGGCCCGAAGTCCGGAAACGTCCCACGGGTGCAAGAACGGAGTTTTAAGTTCAACGTGGAGATCGATATAGCGCCGCAGATCAGATTCGGCGGTCTCAAAATATTTTTGACGATCGAGGGTCGGTAATTTCGCCAGCCCATGCGTGCGGAAAAACGTGACGAGGGCCTCAAGGTCAAAGCAGCTGACTGCCGCCCAATCGTTTGGTGTGCTCTTCGTCCCTCTCGCAATGATGGCCGTACCGATTTCAGGCGCGGCATCCATGATGTGGACTTCGCGGGCGCGTCCCTCCAGAACCTTGCGAAAAATCGAGAAGTGGCGTTCGCGGCGCGGAAGCATGTAAGCTTGCCCGAGCATGTCAGTGCCCAGCAATTCGGTGCCGTGGATCGCGGAGCCTTCAGGAAATACCAGGACAGCGGCTTTGCGGTAAACATTCATCTGCGCTGTGAACGAGTGCTCCTCGGGATAGAAGATCGTGAAGCCCTCCTCGGCAAGCAGGCTCTCGATGTAGCTTTCCCCGAGAAACATCGCGCCGCGCGGCTCAAGTCTGCTGCGCGACACATAAACTTTTGCATTTTTCTCGGCAGGCCCATGAAGTTTGTTCAGTCTTGGTTCGCTGAATTCCCTTACGTCATCCAGATAGCCCGGCTTCGGGCCGCCACCAAAGTCGCTGCCTTGTTCGCATATCGAGAGACGTTCCACCACGGTATTTCGGTTGACGAGCGTGACGGAGTCAGCTTTTATTTCACAAAAGTTCAGTATTTCCTTGAAGAATGGCCGCAGGCTCTCGTAGCCTGCAGCCTCGCCCCTTGCTGTGATAAATAGCCATTGCATGGGCGCCGTCTCCCGCTGGCCCGCGGCGAAGATGCGCTTGGATGGAATGATTCGGTGAACCATCTCCGACATAACGTGACCGAAATGGCTATAGGTGGGTCCGGAATAGACGTAAGAGCCTTCGAGTTTCGCATCGAAAGCTTCGCCCGGATCGAACACGTCTACCGGCTTCCAAAACCTGGTATGCCGAAGCGACTGATCTGACGGAGATAGCAGAACAGGTCCGCCGTGAAATCCACTTGGGGCTGGGGCGACAAGCGGATGCTTGAACACCTGCACGCGGGCATCTTCAAGTGTCTGATGGCGAGGTACAAACATGTAGGTCTTGCGTCAGGTGCCAAGTCTTACGAGCGATGGAAGAGTGTGTCGCGTGAATTCATCGACCGAGATCAGCTGACTTTCCCTTAAAAATCGGAGTAGACCATAGTCTCGAAGGCTGACGTCTCTCCATTTATCGACGATTTCCTGCTGGTTAAGGCGAAGGGTGTTCGAGAGCGGGTGCAAATTGGTGACGATAACAAGGCCGGTTGGCGCGGAATCAATCACTGAAATGATTAGGTCTGGACGAAATTTCCTCAAAATAGGAATGATCTTCCACACGTCTCCAGCCCACCAGTTCGGGTGCAGCGACCGCTTGTTGAAGTCGTCTACCCGGTCTCCAACATCGGCATCTGTCGGGACACAATCGTGCATGACAATAACTGAATCAGGTAGGCACATGCGCTCAACGTTTATGAAGTCACGCAGCAGATACTCGAAAAGGTGCATGCCATCCAGAAATGCCAAGTCAACTGGCTTGCCAAGAACCGTTAACGCATCAGGACGTCTGAAGAAAGCATCGCTCGTCATTTGGAAAGCAAGGAGGGATGCCTTACCCTTCATGACGTTGACGAGCCGTGACAGATCGGGGTCGATTATGAGCGTATCACAGGCAGCAAGCTTCACCGATTCACCCGTGAAGCAGCCTATTTCCAGGTAGGATCTGGGCCTGAGGGTTGTGTGCAGATTGGCGAGAACTTGGGTATATTTGAGGCCGGTCAGGTCTGCTACGGCCAAGTTAGGATTGGGGCGGTCCTCTGTTGGGGCGCCGCTTAGATAGTCTGTCATTTGATTCTCGCCAAATGAGAAATTATTAGTCTCTGCCGACGGGGCAGGCTAGTGATTTGTTTGTCCTTGGGTGGGGCATTGGGAGCTTAGTTCGCGTGGCGTTTGCATGCCGGAAGTAATCGTCCTTCGTACGCATTTCTACGATGGAGTCGTGGACCAGATGCTGCGGGACCTGCAAACCGCGACGCAGCGGCGCGTGGTGGCCGTGGTGGATGAACGCGCAGGCGCGGTGGATGTGCCGCAGGATATCACGAAAATCGTACTGAACCCCGCTGCCCTGGGGGTGGTGGAACCCGAGGATTACGGGTGGCGGTGCGGGGATTATGCGCTGTATGAAGCGGCGCGCGCGGCGCCGGAAGCCTCGGCCTACTGGTTGATCGAGCCGGATGTGCGGATTCATTCGTCGCGCGCCAAAACGTTTTTCGATGGCAGCGAAGCAACCCAAAACGCCGATTTCGTGACGGCCTGGTTTGGGCCGGCCGAAGCGCGATGGCAATGGTATGCAACTATGGCGCCCTTTGCCGAACGCCAATACAATTGCATGATGCAACTGTGCCGCTTCTCGCCCTCGGCCGCGCGGCTGCTGCTGCGCGAACGCCGCAGCCTGAGCGCGCGCTTTGTCAGCGAAGGACGCGCCTTGGCGCATTGGCCGAATGATGAGGCCTTTGTCGGCGCCACCTTGATGGATTTCGGCTTTAATGTCGCGACCTTCCGCAACCATGCGCCAGGCTTCCAGACAGAGGGCAGTTTTTCGTTCACGCGGCCAGTCTCGGGACGGTGGCTCGATAGCCTGCCGCCGGATGATCGCATCTATCACCCGGTGGTGCGCGGCAGAAAATTTCGCGAACGCCTGGCGGCGTATCTGAAGGAAGGGCAGGGGGGCGAGCCCGGGCAGATCGAGCCGGCACTGCAAACACAACTCGATATGGAATCGGTGCCGGAGACGAAATTGCCACCGGCCAAGACCCAGCCGGCCGTGGCGGTGCGGCCGGGCTTGGCGGTGACAGGCTCCGCCCACGGCCGGGCCGTGCCGATCCGCTTCTGGAACCGGCTCAGAAATAATGGCGATGCGCTCACCTCGATCCTGGTTTCGGAGATTTTTGGCGGCAAACCTTTTCAGGCCAAAGCACACGAGCCGCATGTGCTGGGCGTGGGAAGCATCCTGTTCATGGCCAATCGGCATAGCGTGGTGTGGGGCAGCGGCGTGCTGAACAAGCTGGCCTACCTGCCGCCGATCGAAGGCCACCAGGTGCGCGCGCTGCGCGGTAAACACTCCGCCGATTTTCTGCTGCAACAGGGGATTGCGCTGGGCGAGCTGGCTTTCGGCGATCCCGGCATCCTGGTGGATGCCCTGCTGGCGGAGACGGTGAAGGCAGCAGCCGCACAATATCGCTATGCCGTGATCCCGCATCACGATTCCACCTCCCACCCGTTTTACGCGGCGCTGCGCGGACGGGACGATGTTTGCCTCGTGGATATTCTCGATGACACCATGCGGCCGATCGAACAGATCGCGCAATCCGACATTGTACTCTCCCAAAGCCTGCACGGGCTTGTTTATGCCGAAAGTTTGGGGAAGCCCTCGCTGTGGATCGGAACACGGTCTGACGATGTTTGGAATTTCAAGTTCAATGACTGGTTCAGCACCACCGCGAACCCGCAGCTGAAGCCGGCGCCGCTGGAACAAGGCCTGGAGCGCCTGGCCGCCGGCGCGGAAAGACGCCACTCCATCATCGATCGCGATGCCCTGCTGGCAAGCTTTCCAGGCGGCCTGTTCCTGGAGGCGGCGGATCGCAAGCTCGATTACGTCAGTTGCCGTGCGTTCGCGCCGGCGCTGGTGTTTATTCCGAAAACCTATGACGCCAAGCCGGATTTTGTTGCGGAGCGTGATGCGCCTTTGCTCTCCGCCTTGTCGAAAACCCTGGTTTCGGTCGCCTCGGAGCTGTTCGCCCAATGGGCGGAACGCAGCTATTGCATCGCGGCGATGATAGGTTGCGCCGTGCCGACACCCGACCAATCACGCGCTATTATCGCCGCGATGGATGCGCGCAATGCGGCGGATTTCGCGTTTATCGTGCCTAGGCCAGCGATGTTGCCGGAAGGCGTGGTCACGATCGAACTTGGCGCCGGGGTTGCGATCTACCGGAATTATAAGGCGCTTGGCGGCGTGGTGTGCCTGCGGCCCTCCTTCGAGGGGCTGGGCGAGAATTTTGTTGTTTTTGGGATTTAAGAAAGAATGTTCTTTTCTGAAGAAAAGAACCAAAAGACTTTTATTTCTGCGCTTGCTCCCCCGGCCGCGGCCATGACCCGTATGTTGCCGCGGGCGCAGAAATAAAAGTCTTTTTGCTTCTTTTTCTTCAGAAAAAGAAGGCCTTTCTTTCAAATGGGGGAAGCGTTATCTGGCGCCATGACCCCCATCCATCGCGCGCTGCTCTCTGTTTCCGATAAGACCGGGCTGGTGAAGCTGGCCCGCAGCTTGGCGGATCGCGGCGTGCCTATACTTTCCACCGGGGGGTCGGCGCGGGTGCTGCGGGAGGCGGGGGTGGCGGTGACCGAAGTGTCGGACTTTTCCGGCTTCCCGGAAATCCTCGATGGACGGGTAAAAACCCTGGTGCCGCACATCCATGGGGGCATTCTGGCGCGGCGGGATGATCCGGCCCATCTGGCGCAGATGCAGGCGCATGGGCTTTCGCCGATCGATCTGGTGGTGGTGAACCTGTATCCGTTCGAGGCAACGGTCGCCTCCGGCGCCGGCTGGGATGATACGGTGGAGATGATCGATATCGGCGGGCCGGCGCTGATCCGGGCGGCGGCCAAGAACCACGCGCATGTGGCCGTGCTGACGGATCCGGCGCAATACGACGAGTTCCTGGCCGAATTCGCGGCCGGCGGCGGCACCACGCAAGCGCTGCGCCGGCGCCTCGCCGCTTCCGCCTATGCCCGCACGGCCGAATATGATTCGGCAATCGGGGCGCGCTTTGCCGCCGAACTGGGGGAGGCGTTTCCGGAGCGGCTGACGATCTCTGGCCGGTTGCGGCAAACGCTGCGCTACGGCGAGAACCCGCACCAGCAGGCGGCATTGTATGGTACCGATGCGCGGCCAGGCGTGGCGAATGCCCGCCAAATCCAGGGCAAGGCGCTTTCCTACAATAATCTGAACGACACCGATGCGGCACTCGATTGCGTCGCGGAATTTGCAGGGCCGGCCGTGGTGATCGTCAAACACGCCAATCCTTGCGGCGTGGCAACGGCGGCGCGCCTGGCGGAGGCGTGGGCGCTGGCATTGCGCTGCGATCCCGTTTCGGCGTTCGGCGGCATTGTTGCGTGCAACCGCGTTTTGGATGAAGAGGCGGCCGCGCTGATCGCGCAGATTTTCACCGAGGTGATCGTGGCGCCGGCCGTTACGGAGGGCGCGCGAAAACTGCTTTCGGCCAAGAAGACTCTGCGGGTTCTGGAGGTCGGGGCGCTGCCCGATCCGCAGGCGGCCGGGATGGCGGTGCGCAGCATTGGCGGCGGCTTTCTCGCACAATCGCGCGACACCGGGCGCGTGGTGGCGGCGGATTTGAAGGTCGCCACGCGGCGGGCGCCGAGTGCGGCGGAACTGAGCGATTTGCTGTTCGCCTTCACCGTGTGCAAGCACGTGAAGAGCAATGCGATCGTCTATGCCAAGGGCGGGGCCACGGTGGGCGTGGGCGCGGGGCAGATGAGCCGTGTGGAGAGCGCGCGCATCGCGGCCTGGAAGGGCGCCGCGGCGGCGGAGGCGGCCGGGCTGCCCTCGCGGCTGACGGAAGGGAGTGTGGTGGCGAGCGACGCGTTCTTTCCCTTCGCCGACGGGCTGGAGGTGGCGTTGGAGGCGGGGGCGACGGCGGTGATCCAGCCGGGCGGCTCGGTGCGGGATGCGGAGGTGATCGAGGCGGCCGACCGCGCGGGCATCGCGATGGTGATGACCGGAATGCGTCACTTTCGGCATTAACGTTTAGGAATAAAAGTTCTTTGCTTCTTTCTTTCAAGAAAGAAGACTCTTCTTTTCTGAAGAAAAGAAGCAAAAGACTTTTGTTTTCTCGCTGTCGCGGCTTGCATGGGCGATTGCGAGGCATTTGCAGTGGCGAATATTCAACTTGACGTCGCGTGAGCATTTCTTAAATCACGTTCCATGCGAGAATTTACTTCCCTGACCGAGCGCGAAATCCTTGCCCTGGCCATCGGCGCGGAGGAGGAGGATGGGCGCATCTATGCCGATTTCGCCGAGCGGCTGCGCGATACCTATCCGGATAGCGCCAAGATTTTCGAGGATATGTCGGCCGAGGAGAACGGTCACCGTCGCAGCCTGATCGATATCTATGCGGATAAATTCGGCCAGCATATTCCGCTGATTCGCCGGCAGGATGTGCGCGGTTTCGCGCCGCGGCGGGCGGTATGGAGCATGCCGTCATTGGGCATCGAGGCGGTGCGCAATGCGGCGCGGCAGATGGAGATCGAGAGCAGCCGGTTCTACCGCGCCGCTGCCTCCCGCAGCACGGATGCGGCCATTCGGAAGCTGCTGGGTGACCTGGCCGAGGTGGAGGAGCACCACGAGCGCCAGGCCGGCGATATCGAGCAAAAGCATCTTTCCGGCGGCAAGCGGGAGCATGAGGACGACGCGGCCAAGCGCCGCTTCGTGCTGCAGATCGTGCAGCCCGGCCTGGTGGGGCTGATGGATGGCTCGGTTTCCACGCTCGCGCCGGTGTTTGCCGCGGCGTTCGCCACGCACCAGTCGGTGAATGCGCTGCTGGTGGGGCTGGCGGCTTCGATCGGCGCGGGCATTTCGATGGGGTTCGCCGAGGCGCTTTCGGATGACGGCAAGATTTCCGGGCGCGGGGCGCCGGTTATTCGCGGCGTGATCACCGGGGCGATGACCACGCTGGGCGGCATCGGCCATACGCTGCCCTATCTGATCGGCAATTTCTGGCTGGCCACCTGGGTGGCCTGCGGCGTGGTGGCGGTGGAGCTGGCGGTGATTTCCTGGATTCGCTGGAAGTATATGGAGAGCAATTTGTTGACGGCGGCGATCCAGGTGATGTTCGGCGGCTTGCTGGTTTTGGCGTGTGGGGTGCTGATCGGGTCTAGCTAGGGGGCGTGGATGGGGTGGGCTGGCAAGCAGCCCACCCTGCGGGAGGCATTCAGGCTATTTTTACGCCGTCTGGCGCAGGCTTGGCGCAGGCCGGCCGCCAAAGAGGGGGAATCCTTGTCCGCACATCACGATATTCAGACACGCCTTCGTTTCCTACGGATCGACGCGGCGGGACGCGACGCGCTGGCCGGTTTTCTGCCGAAACTGAAGCCGGAGCTGCCGCAGGTTCTGACAGCGTTTTACGCGCATCTGGCGAACCACCCCGACATGATGGCGATGTTCAAGGGCGCCGCCAGTGTGGATCGGGCGAAGGCGGCGCAGTTGGAGCATTGGGGGAAGCTGTTCAACGGGCGGTTCGATGAGGCATATCTCGCTTCCGTTACCCGGATCGGCTCCGTGCATAGCCGCATCGGGCTGGATCCGCGCTATTTCATTGGTTCGTATGCTTTGGCGGCCGGGATGGTTTCGGAACTGGCGCTGGGGGCGTATGCGCGGCGCCCTTGGTCGTCTGGCTGGACCCAAAAAACGGGTGTGTTGCTGCGGGCCATCAACCAGGCGCTGATGCTGGATATCGATTTGATCATCAGCAGCTATCTGGAAAAGAACAAAGGCGAGCACGCGCAATCGATCAGCAATCTGGCAGCGGATTTTCAAAGCAAGGTGGGGCAGTTGGTGGCCGTGCTGGCGGAATCCAGCAAGGCTCTGGAGGGCACGGCGCAATCCATGGCCTCCACCGCCGATGTCACCACCAGCCAGTCTGCCACGGTGGCCGCGGCGGCGGAGGAAGCGAGTGCGAGTGTGCAGACCGTGGCGGCTTCGGCGGAGGAGCTGACGTCGTCGATCGGGGAGATCAGCCGGCAGGTAACGCAGTCCGCCCAGATTACCGGCAAGGCGGTGCAGGAGGCGCGGCGCACCGATGAGATCGTGCGGGCACTTTCGGAAGGGGCGGACAAGATCGGGCAGGTTGTTGATCTGATCACCAATATTGCCGGGCAGACCAATCTGCTGGCGCTGAACGCGACGATCGAGGCAGCGCGGGCGGGCGAGGCGGGGCGCGGGTTTGCGGTGGTGGCTTCGGAGGTGAAGAGTTTGGCGCAGCAGACGGCGCGGGCGACCGAGGAGATCGGCGCGCAGATCGCGCAGGTTCAGAGTGCGACGAACGATGCGGTGGAGGCGATACGTGGGATTACCGGCACGATCGAGGAAGTGAGCGGCATTGCGGCGACGATTGCGGCCGCGGTGGAGGAGCAGGGTGCGGCGACGGCGGAGATTGCGCGCAATGTGCAGCAGGTTTCGGAGAGCACGCAGGAGGTAACGAGCAATATTACGGGTGTGAGCAAGGCGGCGCAGGATGCGAGTGTGGCGGTGAGCCATGTGCTGGGGAATGCGAACGACGTTTCGAACCAGGCCTCGCGGTTGAGTGCGGAGGTGGATGGGTTTGTAGCGTCGCTGCGGAGTGCAGCTTAAGGAACAAAAGTTTTTTGGTTCTTTTTTTCAAAAAAGAACATGCTTTCTTTTGACTTTCATGGGAACAGACGCATCGCGAAGGGCGACCCGCACCGGACCCGCATCGCCCAAGCGCGATGCGGGCTACGCGATGGCCGCAAAGCGCTGCGAGCGGCCGGCCATGGTGTGTGGAGGCTGCCTCATGCGCGGCTGCCTACGCCCCCGGAAAGCGTGCTCCTGACTAATTTACCGACAAGAAATAGTGATTTAGATGATGTCATGCTTGCAAATGCCAAGCACGGAAAGTAATAAAGTCATCCAAGCCGCATAGGCCCAGGTGACATGCTGAGTTCCACCGACTTCCTCTACCCCATTTCCGGCCTGTTCGTCGGCTTCATGGTAGGCCTCACGGGCGTTGGCGGCGGCTCGCTCATGACCCCGCTTCTGGTGCTCATGTTCGGCATCCACCCCACCACCGCCGTCGGCACCGACCTGCTCTACGCGGCGGCCACCAAAACCGCCGGAACCCTTGTGCACAATGCCGGCAACACGGTGGATTGGCGCATCGTCCGCCGCCTGGCCTATGGCTCCGTGCCGGCCACGGCGCTGACCCTTCTGCTGCTGCATGAAACGGGCGCGCACACCGCCGGCATTGCCCATCTGATCACCTTCGCGCTGGGCATCGCCCTCGTGCTCACCGCCATCGCCACCTTGTTCCGTGGCTGGGTGGTGCGAACCATCACCGCGCGCTTCGGCGAACCCACGGAGACCGGGGCCGAGCGCCTGACCATCCTGAGCGGCATCGTGCTTGGCGTGCTGGTGTCGATTTCCTCGGTCGGCGCCGGCGCGCTCGGCGTGACCGCGCTGATCCTGCTGTATCCCCGCACGCCTTTGGTGCGCATCATCGGCTCCGACATCGCCCACGCCGTGCCGCTCACGCTGCTCGCCGGCACTGGCCATTGGGCCATGGGCGACGTGGATTGGCATCTCTGCGCATCTCTGCTCACCGGTTCCATCCCCGGCATCATCCTGGGCAGCCTGATCGCACCGCGCCTGCCCGAACCGGGCCTGCGCCCCCTGCTGGCCAGCATCCTGCTGATCGTGGGCGGCCGCCTCGTTCTCTGAAGGCGGCCACGTATTCTAAAAAAACAAAAGTTCTTTGCTTCTTTCTTTCAAGAAAGAAGAATCTTCTTTTCTGAAGAAAAGAAGCAAAAGACTTTTAATTCCTGGTGCGTGCCCTGGGAGCACCCGTAGGGTGAGCTGCTTCTGCAGCCCACCCCCAGGCCATTACTTCAAGGCCGCAGCCAGATTGCTTACATCGATCGTTCCAAGCCCGGCCGCCGGGCTATACCCTTTCCGCGCGTAAT
>Ga0116231_10009993_pt1 | contig 15574 bp, 2 predicted proteins | sample S1TSphgellanicum_2_FD_89695 | JGI IMG/M metagenome (GOLD analysis project Ga0116231, IMG submission 89695) | Host-associated microbial communities from peat moss isolated from Minnesota, USA - S1T2_Fd - Sphagnum magellanicum MG | ecosystem: Host-associated > Plants > Peat moss > Unclassified...
ACAGAAAATAATGTATGAGAACAACATTAAACAACCACCTTGCGCTTAGTTCATATAACAATAAATAACCCCACCCCACCCCCCCCCCCCAATGAGGGTGGTTACCCACCATTGTTTTCTTAAAAATTAAAAATAAAATTTTAATAATAATTTAATTAATAATTTAATAATTTATTTTTTAATAATGAATAATTTTAATTTTAAATTCCTGTCAAATTTTTGCTATTTTTCGACAAAGAAATTTAGAAAAATCTTAAATTAGATTTTTTGCATTGTTTTCCAAGTGTAAATTCGAATAAATTTTCCCAAAAAGATTTGTTAAATTTCGCTAGCCAAATTTTAGATATGAAAAAAATGGGGGAAAATAAAACACTGCTAATAGTTAATACCTACCTATTGGAGCAGCAAGGCTATAACTAAAAAAAAAGATAAATAAATAAATAAATAAATACCAAAACAAAGTTGGAACACGTTTGGAAAAGGTATGTACACAAAAAAAGGGTATTATACGTACACAGAAAAAAAGAGTATAATGTACGATGGCGATATACAAGGGCTATAGGCCCAGGTGGTGGGCCACCCGAGCGAGTGCATAAGGTTCGGGTCTTGGTAGCCGCGCAGCGTGTGAAGGCGAGCAAGCGCTTCTCTCCGAGGCTAGTGTGTGACTCCCTCTCTCTCTCTCTCTCTCTCTCTCGGGGGGAGCGGGGCGCAGCCTGACTGAGGGAGGACTCGAGCAGAGCAGCGTCTTCCCCGTCACCTCTCTTCTTCTTCTCTCACTCTTGCTTCACTGCTGTCAATGCCTGCTGCTTGCCTGTGACTTGGGGCTTCTGCTGCTCTTGGGATCAGAGTTTCAAAACACACTGACTGCAGTTTTGATTTTGATTTGTTTTTGTTGAATAGAACCTTTCGCTGTTTTTCTGTCTGTCTGTTTGTTTGTTTGCTTGCTTGCTTGTTTGCGTGTTTGTTCCTTCCGTTTTGGTCAGCTCCCACAGACAGACAGACAGCGAAGAAAACTGGATCTCCGGTCCTACTACTTCTTCGCCTTCTTCCTGCAGGTTCTGTTGGCCACGAGCTTCTTTCTTTCGTTCGTGTGCTATGTTGTTGTTATCAGTAACAAGCTCTTGGGGGGATCCTGTTTTTTTTTTTTTTTTGACTATAGCGGAATGTGTTTCGTTTCCCTCAATTTTTTTGTCTCTTCTTTCCTCTTCTTCTTCTTCTGCTGAAGTGTGCTGAAGTGCCTATGCGTCTTCATAGAGCAGCTGCATAGAAAACTATTTAGAGAAGTTAGAATGCTTCCAAGACGTTGGTGGAGATGGCGCCCAGTTTTCAGAACACGACCCTTTTCTTCCTCGGTGAAGCCTTTCGATGATAACATGTTTTTGCCCCCTTGTTTTCCATGCCTATGAGTAAAGTGGCCTTGGTGTAGAGACGCTTGCTTCATTCATACACTCTCTTCACAAACTGTGCTGTGTGTCAGAGGCAAAGATGCAGCAGCTGAAATGTCCTTAGTTGTCAAAGCTGCGGTTTATGGACATGGAGGAGCAGCAGGCATTCACTACTGTGGGTGGCAAGGAAGAAGCCTCTTTGGGTGTGTTGGCCCAAGGTTATCAGCAGCAATGCAGGGAGTTTGGTTTGCAAACCATGCGGGTTGCTACAGTGGAGAGAATTGAGAGAGGTGAAGGTGGCAGTAGTGGAGACGGTGATGATGCAGGGAATATGTCCAAAGCCCATGAATTGGAGGAGGACCTGGGCTATGCGGAGAAGGGATATGTTGTGGATGGGCAGAAGCAGCCTACTGAAGGATCTGAACCTTCATCATGTTCCAAAAATCTAGCAGGACAGGACCTAGCAGATTCCTTGCAACCAGTAAAGAGCTTCATGACAGCAGCAGCAACAATAGATCATCAGACAAAGAAAGAGTTCAAAGTGTCTGCATTTCTCATTGGGCAGCTCAGGAGTCTTGCTGCAAAGGAAAGAGAATTAGAGGCAAGAATCGGACGAGAGAGGGTGGAACATGTGGTTGAGAAAGTGGAGGACGAGGTTGAGTATGAAGGTGCGATGGAGGAGATGTGGCTGAACATGCAAGCTGATGAGGAATCTCGGCAGATGGAGCAAAGGGAGAGGGATTTTGAAGCGGAACGCCGTGAAGTGCAACTCGAGGATGAGATTGTTCTGTTGAGGGGGAGGGTGCAGCGTCTGGAAGAGGAGCTCAAGCTTGCTCATGTGGAGAAGGAATATGCACTCCAGAAGAAGCAGGATGAAATGGATGGCATCATTCAAGGTATGCTGGTTGAACTCCAAGCTTCAGAAGACAGAGAAGAGCTATCAATAGAACAAGAGAATTTGAGGAAGTTAGGAGACTCACTTGCGGCAGCTGCAGCCAAAAGCAGGCAAGCTGCAGTCAGCCCAAGTAAAGCTATTTTTCTGGCTTTTGAGGATACGCTGAAGAAAGCTGACCAACAAGTAGAGCAAGCCCGCAACATACTGGACTCAACTCTACGTGCAAAAGAGGATGCAGAGATCACCTTTCAACAGCAGCAATGTATGTGGCATGAGAGAGAGCTCCAGTTGGAAAGTCAAATCCTCGTGCTGGACAAGGAATTGAGCAAGATATCGGGTTTGATGAGAGAGGCTGATTCAGGCTTATTCATCGAACAGGAACGTCGCAAAGAAGCACGACATGAAGTTGAAGATCTGCTGATCATGTATAGGGATGAGAAGAAGATGCGGAGTGAGAGCGAGGAAAAGCTGAAAAGGTTGGTTAATTTTCTTGTCAAGATGAAGGAGAATCTGGTGAAAGACAACCATGGAGATGATGATCTCCAAGGAAGGTTTAGAGCTCTCTTACAGGAACTTGAGAAAGAGTTGCAGAGAGCTAATTCAAAGAGATCATCATCAAATGAGAAAAGGTCTCAAGTATTGGAGTCAGAGCAAGCAAATCAGTGGAAAACTCAGCGGGATGCAGCAGAAACAGAGAGAGACAAACTGGAAACCAAATTGAAGTTGCAGTTGAAGAGAGCACGGGATAGAGAACAAGAGATTGAGGCAATGTGGTCAGAGAGGGAGAAAGACCTAGTTGCAAGATGCAGCCATTTGGAGTCTGGCTTAGCCCAGTGGGAAGCAAAGTATAAGACTAGAGGGGCAGAAATCATGAAAGAACAGAAAGCCAGGAAGCAAGAAATGGAGATGTATTGCAAGGAATGGGCTGATGAGAAAGCCAGCTGGGAAGCTATGGTCTCGCAGCGTGAGGATTGGCTTGAGGAGCAGGTAGCAAAGTGGACATCCCTGTTGGATGCCAAGGACTATGAATTGTTCAAACTCAAACACTCCTACCAGGAGCTGAATCGTGTTGCCACAGCTACCAAGGAACGTCTTGATGAGTTGCAGCAGCAGCTGTATGAAAACACACGAGCTTTCTCAGAGCACTCGACACAGACCAGTTTACTTTGTGAAAAGAGTCAAGAAGAAAGTGAGGGGGAGAGCTGCCTTAGTATTGTAAAGTTTGTTAATGAGACTGACATGATGGAGGAAGAGTCTACAAAGATGGAAATGGAGAAGTTGAGAGCAGCAAAAAATGAACTTGAGATGAAAGTACAGGACACTCTTCACCTGGTTGAAGCCCTGCAGTCTGAGTTTTCTGCTAAAGAGAGGCAGATGGAGTCGGAAAGAACAAAGCTGGAGTTGGCTCTTGCAATGAAAGCTGCTGACATGGAGCAGCTGAAAGGGCAGCTCAGTGCAAGGGAACATGAGATGGAGGTTCTAATGCAGAAGTTCCAAGATGAGGTTTTGAACATAGACAGGGAGGTTGAGAGGGAGCGCAAGGAAAGAGAAGAGGTGATGGAGATGCATTTTGTGGGAAAGCGACGACTGGTGAATGATATGCGAGAGAAGGAGGAGAGATGGCAGAATGAGATGGATGCCATTGCACAGGAGTTGGCCGAGCAACGGGTTTCAGCCAGGCAGAAAGATGAAGATGTTGCAACACTGAAGGAGAATTTGAAGACATTGGAGGAACATCAGAGAACTGAGGACCTTAAGGTGGCCAAGCTGCTTGCCTCATTCAGACAGGAGAATGATGCTCTCACCAATGAGCTTGACGAGAAGCGAAAAGCAGTTAAACTAGCAAATGCTGATATTCAGAAGCTTCAGAAGGAGATTGATGCTCTACTGGAGGAACTTGATGCAGAGAGGCAAAAAAAGATGGGACTGAATATGAATCAAGGAAATTTGAGTGACTGGAGAACACAACTGCAAGCATCAGCAGGACAAGTTGTTGTTAGTGTTGGCAGACAGATGTCAGATGCAACATGTATTGCTACTGAGAGCCTACAAGAAGAATTATGTGTTAAGGAGATGCAACTGGTGATGACAAGAAAAGAACAAGAAGAAGCTGATTTGGGAGGAAAGAGAGAAACAATTCTAGGTCAAGAGCTGAGCATGCAAGAAGAAGAGCACTGCCAGCAGGAGTGGCAGTGCAAGGAACAGAAACATGTGGACAAAGAGAACACACTCCAAGAGCTGGAGGCAGAAAGGGAGGAAGTTAGTGTTTTGCAAGGGACAGTTTGGGAGCTTGAATGGTTGCTTATGCATAGTGAGGTTGAGAACAAGAATAAGTTAGATTTTGTACGGAAGAAAGAAGGAATGGTGAAGGTGCATTCATCGCATCTGGAGGAGGTTGATCAGTACATTATGGATCTACGATCCAAGTTAGAAGAATCAGAGACAAAGCGTAAGGGTGCTGAAGTTGCACTTGCTGTTCAGGATCTGAAAAGAGCTGCTAGCCTTGATGCAGCTACTCTGGTTCAGGTGCCCAACAAGCATGATGGAAGACCTTTGGCATACTCCTTGTCACTTGATAACAGGAATGATAGTCTGTGTGTTCGTACAAGAGCTTCATTTGATGCAGGAGTCCGAAGTGGACATTTCTCTGTTCCAGGAGTGCAGGACCACTGTTGGGAGCTTGGCAATCCCAGTGGCAGGTTAGGGTTTCTGGCTGCTTCATGGTGCTGTGCAAATCCCTCTATGGAAAGCAGTTTGACATTCATTTACACAGAGTTTTCTTTGCATCTTGCTATTTTGTACCCAATGTAATTGGTATGCTTCAAGATTTTAGGTTCTGCAAGAATGGTTTTAAACTCACTGTTCTCAAGTCTCTTCTGTCAACTAAAAGGCGTCACTATGAACACCATTGATGATTTTTTGCTGTTAAGTACAGAATCTCCTTGGTTGGTCATTCTTAGCCCTAAAGTATCATGGTGGGTTTGTGACAGCTTTGGGTTACGGAACAGCATTGCATCTGTTGCTGGTTCTGGCACTTGGTTAGCTCAATGTGATGACACTATGCAACGAGATTCGGAGTGTTTGGGTCTTCCTGTAACTTCATCTGGGCAACGACGGCAAAAGTGGCTCATTGATGCTGCTTGGTTGGACCGTGTGCGCAAGGTATGGAAGCACTGTTGTGTTGTCTGTCTTAAGTGAAGAGATGATCACCTGGCCAAACTTTGAACTTCTCAACCCAATCCAAGCCAGAGTTCAATCCTAACATGAACTTTGGAATTTATGTTCAGTTTCAAGTTACAATGCTTTGAATATTTGAAGCTTCAGTATGGTGATGTGCATGAGATATCAGAAAATCTCTTTATTTCTGCTAACTGTGCCTTAAATACTGTTCAATCTTGTGCTAAATATTTAGCAGATAGGTAGTGAGTTTTATGAGAGCTGATGGGAGCTTATTGACCTTCTGTTGGCCAGGAGCAAGCTTTCCTCAGGCAACAACTGTATGTTGAGCGACAGCGTGTCAGTGCATTGGCTCAGGTTCAAACAGCACATTTGTCTTATTTCATACCTGTTTTTGACCCTCTTGTCTTTGTGCATGACTAGAACTCATTCCTTTGGCATGGGGCATCTTTTGATTGTCTGGCCAAAATGGGAAGCATCTGGATTTTTAGTGTGCAGTAGATTGTTATCTGTGTGAGATCTGCATAAATCGCAATGCTTCAGGGAGACATAGGATTTTATGCAGCTCCCATTAGGACTGCAGCACCTACTGTGTTTGGAAAGCTTTCCTAATGCATAAATGGATTCCCAGGTTGAGACAGAGAACAGATTGATAGAGGCAGCAGTGACACGGGCAGTTGAGGAGAAGCAGCAGAGTGAGGCCACAGTCCTTGGTTTGCAGCAAGAGGTGAGTTCTGTTTCATACCCCCTCTTGTGCTTTGATTCTGAAGTTTCCTTTTCTTAATTATTTTAAACCCTAAACCCTACCAGCTTCATTATGGCCAATTAGGTTCCAATTTCTGTGACTACAGTCATGGACAACTGTGACCCCAAACATTGCTGAATGATGAAGTCAAGATCTTCTTGGGTGCAGGTGTCTCGGTTGCAGAAAATTGTCGCTTCAAAATCTGGAGTTTGTTCTTGAGCTTCTCCATGATTTCACATGTAACATTGTAGTTCCCCTTCCATCACAGGACTTTGTACAACACAAATTTTTCCAGGCATGAGGTCATAATCATCACTGACAAGAACAGATTGCACATGTTAGGAGGTCAATGCCACTGGGAGCTTGTCTCCTCCACGTATTGAGATGTTTGGTAGGCACTTTCAGATTGCTGACTTCAAATGCTGTTAATACTGCCCTCCAAATGAGAATGTGACAGCAGGTGCCTTCCATACAGTGTAGAATGCAGATTATATCATAGGTCAGTCACATCCTCTTTTTTTGTGACTGAGCTGAATGACAAAGCCCAAGGCTGAAGTGTGAACAAAGTCCATAGGTCGGTCCATACTAAGACAGAAGACCGAATCAGAAGCCTTGGCCAAAAGTATCATCAAGTCAAACCTGAAATGTGATCATGGCGCCCAAGGTTTGGTCCTTGATTTGTTCTAGAGACTCTTCACTCAAACCATTGATGTAGTGGTATTTTTGCCAGATTGTGAATTGATTAGCAGAAATGTTGCACCATTAGCATTTGCCCATGTGGATAGGAGATTGTTGGTGAAAATTTGATGGAAAGAGAGTGACAAGTGGGCTCTTGACTGTAGTTTGTTAACACTGGAAAAGTACTTGAGAAAGTTTGGGTTCCTTTGCACCATAGTAGTTGATGATGAAACCTTGCCAAACTTCATTGAAACACACCATCAGAGGATGAGGAAGTAAACAAAAGAGAGGACCTAGGTCCTAATTTAATTGCTATGAGACATATTTCAAAAGAGTAGGAGGTGATGGTGATTGTGGGAATCCTCACTCAGCTATCAACTGCCTGCAACAAGTTAGTGGTGGGAATGGGAGGTGGGTCTTGAAGCAGTGGGGAATCAAGAGTTAGCTAAACCTACCGCTGCTGCTTGACTTCAGATGGAAGATGCTTGCTTCTTTTGGAGGGTAAGGGAAATTCTTTGATGCAGGAAAGTAACCAAAACAGAAAGTGGAGGACCTTCAGGTCATTTCATACCCTAAACCGGGTTGGCACAGTCTTATAAGAAAACATCCACTTGGGCAAAACAACCGAATATCTCAATTGCTAAAAGGGAGAAAGTGACAACAATTGATAGTAATTTGTTTTGAGAGTTTTGAGAATTTTATGTACTTAGACCAAGACTCTTTTGGTGATGGCAAATACCCAAAAACATCTTGTGAGTTGAATTGTACTTCTAAAGACTTCTCTCTTGTAACTTATTGGATCTAGTTGTGAAACAAAGTCCTCAAGGTATCTTGTGATATCTTTAACAAATGTTCTCAACCAGAGTATGCAGGTATTGAAATGGTTTGCATGCCTCGCACTTGTTCCAATATCTCAACTATTGCTATGGGAATTATCAATAGTCAATGTGGTTTTTGTTCTCTGTTTTGTCTTTCCTTCTTTGGAATTCTTTGTGGCTGGTTGAAGAAGTGTCTTGCAAATGCTTTTGGGAAAGTATCTTCACAATTGACTTCTAACCAATATTATTGGCACAACATACCCATACAACATCAATGGGACGTGAGGTATCAAACTTGGTCATTAGTTGTAATGTTTAGATGTTGGTTAGGTGTTGCAAGCTACACAAAAAATGACATCAACATGACCACCATTTAGGCTTTACTTATGCTTGCAACTTGTGTTGTGTCTACAATTGGTGCAAAACACTTTGGCGAGGCCTTATAAGGCTTATCAATCTTGTTGATAGTTGGATCCCCACAAGTAGCCCATTATGTGGACAACACACAAGAAACAAAGGTACTCAACATTAGGACTACCTAGTGTTGGGGTCCAAGGGTTGTGCCTCATGGAAATGCTTGAATAAAAATACATGGATAATTTTACAAAAGAGATGAACCATAAAACATGTCATTGGGTCAAGATACAAGAAATAAAATTGCTCTTGAGTGACTTTTGTAGCACCTACTTAATCACATTTATAAACATTTCTTTTAAATATGAAACTTCATCAAGCAATTGATAGTTCCCCCAAGAGGGAGGATACATGCAAGTCCAATCACAATTTGAGCATTGCACAAATTTTCCCAATTGGTTTATGCAAGTTGTATGGATGGGTGTGAGCCATAGATGCCCACTTAAGTGGTTAAGTAGTCCTTAAGATTGATTGGGATTGGTAGATTTGGATTGATCACATTATTTAAATGAGGCTTGTAAAATATTGGTTAAAATATTTGTAAAGTGCTTTTGAGTAGCTTATAATTGTTAGGTTCATTTGAAACTTATCAAATTGTTCCTATGATATATTACCCTAGTAACTTGGCCAATTTCGACACTAATTATATTATTTTCAGAAATGTTGAAATTTTCAAAAATTATTTCTTCCAAGTCAAAAAATATTGTGAAAGATAATAGTGAATATTTAGGAATATTCCATTATTGAAATGAATTTTTCAAAATTAATTAATTAGTTGATGAATGTGTGTCGAAATGGCCAAGGTATTACAATATAAACATTGTTGTGTAAATACATCACACATATTTAATTTAAATTATTTTATCACTCAAAAACATGTAAAGATACACAATGTTTACGATAGTAGTGGTTCATGTTATTGCGTTTGCATTTCAATGTTGTGCATGTTATGCATCCCTAGCCATATTGGCCAATAAAGTCTCTTATACTTGTAACCTGCCTTCATGGAGACATGATGATTAGGCATTTTGCCTTGACATTTGGGAATGTCTTTTCCCCTTGCTCTCAATTATTGTTACCAATTGAAATCAGAATTTTATTACATTTGGGTTCAAAACAAAATAAAATGGGGCCACCGACCTTGCTTTCTAAATGGAATGAAGGGACTACTTCAAAATCAAATCACCATAAAAAATATATGGTAATTTTTTTGGAACTTGCTAGACATGTTAAACAGTGTCCCATTCCCTTATTGATTGCATGATTATCAATGTTGAAAACATATTCATTTTTGAAAATACACATGTTTTCTTTTTCATATAAAAATTGAAAAAAAAATCATTCAAAAATAATATGTTCACTACTTGTGGTTCATTTTTAAATTGTAAATTACATTTTGACTTATACATCATTTACATCATACGTCATTTGCATGTGGTAAATCATTTTTCAAATCCATATGTATTAAAATTTCAAATATATTTATAAAATTTTCAAATTACACCTTTTTTTACCAACAACAAAAAATCAAATGACTACTTTGTTTGTAGGAAATAAAAAAGACCCTTTAAAACATGGACATCATCTAATGCAACAATCAATGAATTTTATAAGTCTTTCACTCAAACCAAACCCAATATTGAATTGAACAAAATTTTCATTTGAATTTCTTAACACTCATATTACTCATTTAGCACAACACATCATGATTATGATTATGACTTGGAAATAGATTTAAACATTTGTTTGTAGTTTTCATTGTAATTCAATGCCCAAATTTGTTCATTTCATTTGGTTATGCTCACTGGGGAGTTTAGAACATATGTTTGCATAAATGCAACAAATCCTTGATGCCCTTGATTGTAGACATGTCATTTAAGGCCTAAACAATTAACTTGAATCTAAGCACCACCTAGGGGATGCCTTCAAGCAAAGGAACCTAGTTATCTTGAGTTTATTTTGTTATTTTGTTTCTTATATATAAAACACAATTGTGCCATAAGTTCCAAATCTAAACAATTGAGTGAAATATCTACTAATGATGAGCCCCCATTCATCTTTAGTAGCCTCAAAATTTGAATGCACCTAAGGTTCCAATAACAATTGATGCATCAACAGTGCTACTAAAAGTTGATGCCATATGAGTGTTGGAAGATGATATATTTAATGTACATGATCAAGTCAAAGCATTAGACCTAGAGGCAACATTCAACTAACTACAAGGAACAAACAAAGATGCCCAAAAACAAAAAAAATCTTGTACTTGAATTTCAAAGTTTTAGAGGAGGCATGGTGCACCAACATGCAATGGACAAATCATTTAAAACTCAAAACATTTCATTGCACTAGGCAAACAAGCCATACCTTATAACAAACTATGGATCCTCAAATTCTTAACCCCATTTCTAAAGTTTGACCTCTAAATGACAACATACGCACAATCTTATATTTAGAAGTCTTGATTTTCAATAGCTAGTCACCAAATTTGCATATCACTCAATTTGAAAAGATGTTGCATCTTCGTGCCAACAAAAATACAACCAAACTTCAAAGTTCAAAGAGACATTGTAATGTGCACCTTCCAAAAGCACAACACAATTATGGAATTAGTTTAACACAATTAATACAATGTAGAAACATTGTTAGCATAAAAACTTACATTGTATGTAGAAACAAAGTTAACATTAAATGATTGTCAAGTTTTGATGGTAGGTGTTTACAAAAAGGGATTTGCCCTACTCAAAAATTCCAAAAAGGTGAAAATGGATGGGAAAAAGGTGGACATAGTTTCCTTGGTGGGGGATTCCACGGGGTAATTTTGCATCCTACCAACTATGTATCAAACTAATATGTGTATTAATAGATGATCATGTCATGATTTTATTGTCATTCAATAAGTTATAGTGAAATCATGGAGCATAGGTGCACCATGTCATGACCATGATGCATTTTTTAAGGTTCAAAGGTGGCTAAGGTTTGTTTCTTTTTTTTTCTTTGCAAATTAATTGTGTTGTTGAATTTTTTTTATTATTTTTGGGATTTAGGTGAGGGATATTATTTGCAATTTGAATTTTTTTTATGATGTTTGTTACATTCTTTGTTGGGTGGGTGTTTCTGTAGTTTCTTACATCGTAGAAAGTTAAAGAACAAGGAAAAATAAAACAAGTTGTGTTTTATATAAAGGAGGATCAAGAAAAAAATTCTTGAGCACCCCCTCTCTCTCCTTCTCCCTCCTTTCCCTTTGCCTTTCTCTTTCTCAACAACAATTTCGAGCATGAACAATTCCAACCTTGACTTTTTTCAAAAGTCAAGCAATAGTGAAATGTGAAGGTACGTGATGTTGTTAATAAGATGTTGTCATGGTCATTTTTTTTTTATTAAGGAAATCTCATTGCTAAGTATTTAAGGTCATCCATTGTTTCAAGAGTATTAGCCAAAAAGGTCAAAACTATACTTTTAAAAAATACAACATGAATGTAAAATTTTGTATTTTCCCTCCTTGGGACTTAACAAGTTGCATAGCAAACTAAAGCTCATTTGTTTATCATTGTGAAATTTTCATGAACTTCAAATTCCACCCAAAAAAAAACATTTGGGTAGTCTACATGTTTTGTGCACATGATAACCAACTTGCATTCAAGTTGACACTCATGATGAAAAAGCGAAAGATAGGGCTTTGATATAGTGTATCACAAATAAAGTTCAATATTGTTGACAATTAAATTTTGTTATGTTTCTTTTACGTGCAATTGCATATGTCCAATGACATGAAATTTGAATTTTTTTATGAACTATGTATTTTTCACAACTTGAGCCAGTTCATGTTATTGGAACTAACAACCAAGTAAAAAGCTAACAACCTTGTGTGATTTCCAACAACATTCAAATCAAGAAAATTTTGCAAAAACAAAATTTATTATAGGATTCTCCTTCTTTCCAATATGCATACTATTTATAGCTTGTGAACTAAGTTACTTACTACATGTTAAACATGCATTGACAAATTTGAGGGTTTGTTATTACTTTATATTAGTAGTTTTTGTTTCAATTTTTCATCATATCAATGTAACTATATATATGTATTAGAAATCCTAATATGTTACAATCCATTATATTGATGTGGAGAAGTCTAGTCTTGTTTTCAATTGTGTTGCATATATTTTGATTATTTCCATTATGTGGATTTATTCTAAATCTTACTTGTTTTAAAACCTTGTGGTACACATGCAAAGTTTATAAACTGTGTTTTTATCATTTTGTTGTATTGGATACAAGTCTAATGTGCAATTTCTTGTACATATTTTCTTCAATATCTTAACCTTTTTATTCAAATTTAAATTTCAAAAAACTATCTTTAAGAATGGTGTAGTGAATAATGTTGTACTTTGAAATGTGAAGTTGTAATGAAATAAAGTGAAACAAAACAACTCAAGAAAAAAATGAAAATGATTTTGACACATTAATAGACATTCAAATCACATCATGCTTTCATAAAATATTGTGGGTTTGGATCATATCATAACATGGCCATGTAATACAAAAGTTATAGTTGTGATATAATCAAAAAAAAATTGATCAAAATATCAACTTTTAAATCAACCATTCATTATTTACAACCTTTGATCCTAAATCTATGGACCTAATTAATCAGACTAAACAATTTATTATCAACTTTTGAAGGTTTCCATGTAGGTTAAAAATTTATAGTGTATTAGTGTTTGAACAACACAACATCTAAAATATAAATTATGCAATACATTCAATGAATTAATAATGTGATTTTCATTTTTATTTATCTTTAGTTTTATAATGTATCAAACTGTATTGGGTCAATGTGTCAATTTAAATAGTGTACAATGTTGCACACCCAATTATAATGTATCATCACAAATGTAATGTTTCAATTCTACAAGCTTATTCATGTTGTATTTGGATTATGGGTGTAGATATAAAGTGAATTTTTGATTGGCACATTCTAGAATATAAAAACAACAAATTGAAAATCTTGTAGATGAACATGAAATGAAGAATAGAAAAGGCCATGGTTATTTACCACCACATCAATCACTCATGGTCATGGTTGTGAGTCCAACATATAATGGTGATTGCATCATATTCAATGGAAATGTATGTGTACATAAAGCACAAGGCCTTCAATGTGTAGGTGAAATAGTCTTTAAATGGTAGGAGTGTTCATTATATCATGAAGAGGAAACTAAAAATGGTGAAGTAGTCGGTGGTTGTGGAAGGTGCCACATAATGCTTTGTAAGGTCATTCGAATAGGGTACAAGGCAATTTAATGGTGCATGTGCCCAATTTAAGATGGATGTAATTACCCTTCTTAATACACTTGAGTTGTTTGAAGACTAAGTTTGGATATTGTTAATCAAGTGTGGCAATGTAATAAGATGCAATTAAGCTTTACTATCTAATAATCACAAATATCAATGTATAGTGCAAGATTCCATTCGCTAGTATATTGTGGTTTCCAACATGATAATTGAATTTTTAATGATCAAGGTGATACATTGAGGTTCAATACTTAAATTTAGTTTAATAATACAATCTAATATAATGGCATGGTTTTATTGTAGAATATACTTCACAATTTGGCAAATTCTTTCAAGGTGATTTTGCAAGTTATGGACTTGCAACACTTTCATATGCAACTTTCTACACACATTTCAAGGTGTCATATATCAAAGGTATTAGAATAATATATCCATGTCTTAGGGTGTTTTGTTTCAATGTATCATAAATGATTTATAATTATGAATGTGTATCAATGTTTCGAATGTAGTATATCAATTATCAATGTTTCAAATGATTTTTGGGTGATGTCCATTGTTTAATGTTTCACATGTTCAATTGTAAGACATTAAAATGATCATGCATGAGTCATGAAACATCTTGGAATATTTAGCCAGGAGGAGATTAAATAAAAAATAATCTAAATGATTATAATTAGGGTTGATTTTCAATACAATGATCCATTATGATGAACTTTTTATAAATATATATTGATTACATCTGAATTTAATGTTTTGTTGAACATATAAGTTTTGAAGCACTATTCAACATCTTAACCTTTGTTAAAGGCATAGAAACAATTTGGTCAACTTCAAATAAACACGTGATTAAAAGAAAAACCCCATGTTTTGCAACTTCAATTTGTGACTAGAAATTGGTCACAAAAATGGAACATGCTTTCCAAATTTCCACGGGAATGGCATTTCAATACTTGGTATCTTACTTGGTATCTCATCAATTTGTAACAATGTGGATTTGCTCATTTGAAAGTTTTCTATCCACCTCTCATCATCATATTCAATCATGAAAAGTTGAGAAAACCAAGTGATAAATCTAGGTTTTACCCAATGCCCAAGACTTGAACTTAAAAACCTAAACCATGTTTTTTGAACTAGTGCTAATTTTGTGTCACCAACTTGTTTAAGCAAGGAACCTAACTACATTGATTGCCATAAATAAATGATGGTGCCTCTCACTGTTGGAATTTTTTTGATATTCCAAATGGCTATACACCCATCATCATAGACTCAAAACCCTATTTTCTTAGTGAAATATGAGCCATAAGAGCACTCTTGAACCCATTTATGGTTTGAAAACATGATTCAAAATGTGAAATTGTTTAAAAATACAATAGGTAATGTACACTATTCAATAGTGGACAATCTGTTCTAGGATTTTAGATGTTTGCTTTTAGGATGCAAATTGTTAGCTCAAAGGCCACAAAGTGTATGATTTGTTCTTTTTCCAATGCATTGAAACCATGTCCCCATCCCCAAAAAAAACTTTCTGAAAGCATATCTTGCTAAATTATTGACTGATTAACATGATTTTTGTGGCATTGGAAGCACTAGGTGGACAGTTGCAAATGTTCTTTGAGCTGCAGAAGCAAGGAGGTGTGTATAAAGATTCCACCTTCTTGAAGCTACTAAGTGTTTAGTCATAGACATAGTTACCCTAATACCAACTTCATACGAGAGCTATAGCAATCTTCAATACCACTTATATATCTCTCTCATGAAAGCCAAAAAGGAGCATTGGGCACTATTACCAAGACTAGGTAGTTATGATTTTTAAAAAAAAATCCACAAATCTACCAAACCCTATTCACCTCTCCTATTAATTAGATGAGGTGCATCCCAAGTTCAATTTACATTTTTTTGCAACAAGCCAATTTGATTGGCCCGCCACTCCAAAAAAAACTATGGAGGCTCCCCAAAATAGAAGGTTCTATTCTGAAGTGTAGAGTTCATACTCTTTGGCCCAGCTATATAGGTGAAAAAGGAGGACACCAATTGCCAAAGCATATGGGATGAAAGTGAGGTGCTACAAAGAACATGTTGGGGAACACATTGAGAACTTGAGGAACATTTTGAGAACATGATGGGAACCCATTGGAACTTAAAGGGAACACCCCCCCCCCCCCCCCCCCCC
>Ga0116231_10009994_pt1 | contig 15574 bp, 12 predicted proteins | sample S1TSphgellanicum_2_FD_89695 | JGI IMG/M metagenome (GOLD analysis project Ga0116231, IMG submission 89695) | Host-associated microbial communities from peat moss isolated from Minnesota, USA - S1T2_Fd - Sphagnum magellanicum MG | ecosystem: Host-associated > Plants > Peat moss > Unclassified...
GGTCAAAATCATATTTTCCAGGTCAAAATTTGGCCCCCCTCCAAAACACGGCATGGGGGTTTTTCTGTAGGATAATACGAGAACTTTAAATCTGTTTGGTGTCACCCCAGGACAACATCATCAAGTGCTGCTTCCTCCGTCCCCTTTACTTACTTTCTTGAGGGGATTAATATGTGATGAGGCTGGCGCACTTTTGCCAAATTTCGAAATATGACTACCTCTATACAAAGGATTTTTCATGGAAAAAAATGACTGAAATTCGCCAGATTTTGAAGAAATTTTTTTCAAATCGCCAGATTTTGAAGAATAGTTCCAGTAAGTAACCAAGAATATAGAAGGATTTTTGATTTGGTTCTACTTTCATGTCTAGTATGTAGCCAAATCTGGCTAAATTATTTTTGGATGATCACCATTTTGGCTACATCACAAAATCCTTAAAAGGAACCCTGCTATGAATGCACCGACCTGTACTTTACTTTCTTGAGGGGATTCATTTGGGATGTGGCTGTGAATGCACCGACTTAGGAGCTGGTTCACCCTGGCCACTCTATGTGGACCTGCCCTGTCGTAACTTCCATCAAAGGGAGGGAGGGGCCGAGGGGGGGGAAAAGGATGCTAGTCTTTGCCCACCAGAGTGGTGGGCAAAATTTTGGAGGTAATTTACCAAACTTCATTTGAAGAAAACTATATACGTGTGAATGTTTTACATAGGGCAACCTTAGGGGCAGGTTTTTCAAAATAAAATAAATTGTGATACCTAAAATTTGGTGAAAATTTCCCCAAAAGAAGAAAAAAAAAAGAATTCTAATTTACATTAGGAAAAAAAATTAAATCCAATTCTTTCCCAAATGTTTTGGTTTAAAAAGAAAAAAGACAAAAATTGTCGGGAAAAAAAAAAGAAAAAACCATTGCAGCAAGTCCATCACTGACTGATTCGGTGGTTTTGTAACTTGCGAAAACGACACGTGTCAGGATCGACGACCGCAACCAAACACTTATCTGGGGAATCATTGGCCGTCACTGAAAGCAGCACGTGGCACGGAACCTCGTCCAATCGTGGCCTTCAGATTCTTATCCTGAAGTTGCCGGATCTGTGGACGTTGCGGGCCAATCCACGGCGAGTAGGCAAGCAGAGTGAACAGAAGCACAGACGCGTGTCAGAGAGTGGGGGGAAGGCGGGGGGGGGAAGGAAGAGGGGGCGGGAGGCACGGCCACAAAGGAGAGATGAGATGTGTGGCACCGTGTGTGAGCTCAGCTGTGCAACTGCTGCGCGTGCAGGGGATGATTCTGCTAGCCTAGTGCCTATCCCTCTTCTCTTCTCTTCTGCTTTTGATTCTCTTCTCTTTTGTCTGGACGCCTTTGGTTTTCCAAGGGCTTTCAAGTCGTTTGATTCTATGCGCGGCTTCGTTTCTCGCCTCGCAGGTGCTTTTAACTTCTCGCTTCTTCTTGTGGCCAAACCAAACCAAACCAAACCAGAAGAGCTCTGCTCAATTTGGGGGACGGAGGCGGAGGATATATTACTAGCTATCAACTTTTCTCTCAATAAACAAACTGCCTGCGCACAAATAAATGTGCAAAACCCTGTTTCTAAATAGCTATTACACATTGAAATGTTAGTTCACTTTGATGCAACTAAGAAAACAAATTCATACCACCATGTTCAGCAATCCCATTGGCCTGAAAAAATAAATCTTTAGAGCTACTACTACACACGCAACCGTATTTTGCTCAACATTGAAAATAATGGCCCTTTTCTACCATTTGCATTGCTCCTCTTAAATTCTCACAAACCTACCAAACCCTATTATGCATTTGACTATGAGAACACTGTAGACAGCCAAGAAAAAATATCGGCACCACCAAATCCAACAATTTCATGGCAATAATGTTTTTCCCACGCACCGTCACACACGAGCCTATTTCAAAACCCTTTGTATATATTTAGCAAATTAATACTATAACCCCTGCGTGCATACAAACAGGGCTAAAATTTGAGCTAGAATGGGCAGCCAACTCTAAGCTCATTCTTCTACATATTTAGTACAAACTTGACATACCTAGAGAGCTTCACAAAAAAAACATTTGAAGGTAACTATTAGGCTATGTTAGTGTTGTGGCCAAATCACAAGAAACAGAACAATGATGAGCTTGGTCATAACTAATGTTGGGTGGGTACCATATTGAAACTATGGTATATAGATTGACCTATTGGTCTTGGTATAAAAAAACCGACCACATTGGTGTGACCTGAGCCAATGCCAGCGTGTACCACGAAATGCCTAGTAGGAACATGAGGTAATATTTGCCTCATATCAATACCTGCTTGGTAGGGACTTAAGGTAATACTGGATTCATATTAGGGTTGCATTCGTCTCAATAGTAGACTAATACAACCCTAATATATTAGTCTAATACTAGTCAAAAATCAGCCTTGGACTCTAATACCAAGACTAGGCTTATCAATACCAAGCTGTCCATATGAAATATTAAAAAAAATCCAATATCAGTACTAGTCGGTAAGTTCAAAAGTTGATACCCACCCAACACTTGTCATAACTAGTATTGTTCTCATATATAAGGTTGGGCTGGATATGAATCAAAGTACCATATTACAAGGGTGGTTTTCGCATAAATTTTAAAAATTATATTTTGTCAAATTTAATATTTTTATCAGCCCAAAATGCAGTGAAAAACGTAAAAACTACATTTGAAACCAGCTAGATTCAAACCCTAACCAATTCCTCTCAAGCATACTAATTGTGAACCATCTAACCACAAGGATAGCAAAAACTTATGAGAATTGCTATGCTTTTACTAATCACATTCCTTACTTGTGGAAAATTCCAGAATTAAAAATTCATATGCTGAAATTAAATATTAAAAATATATTAATTATTCCACACACAAGTGCCAAAACCACCCAAGTACTATGATATTCGTGTCCTAGCGGATCAAACCTCTACCTTTGTGATTATAATTTAGCCATATTAGGGACATATCCCTTAACAGCCTCCATTCAAGGCACCAATATACATATATTCATACCCGAAGTATTTTCTTAAGAACGACTCCTATTCATATCTGAGCTACAAAAACATTTTCTCTGTGTATATATAGGTCTGTAAAGGTGATGTTTGGGTGTTAATGTTTACTCTTGCATGCACTAGGAGGAGGATTTGAGAATTGCCATAACTGTTTTTTCTGCAGCTCTACTTATCAAGATATGTCAAATTGTTAACTGGAACTCAATTTTCTTCTTGCTTATTGTTATTGCATGTTGATTTCAAATTTCATCAATTAGAACTATTGGCCCCTCTCCCTTGACCAAGGGCCACAAAGCCCCAAATTGAAGTTTTTGGGGTTGGAACCCAAATCAATGTGAATGGAGTTTCACTTGTTTTCATATTGAAGGCATTTATCTCGGTGTGAATCTAGAATCTTGTCTTTTGTGTTTTAAAAACACTTCACAAATTGCCAAAATCCACGTTCAAAGCACAACAACAATATTGAACAAAGTTATGTGTGTTTTCATGTGTGCGACTTTGTTATTTTTCACAGCATTGAGTGCTTATATAGGAAGGCATGACAACATAAGTAAGTAATAACTTGCAAAACCATTGAGGCAAAAATTTCATTAGCTTCTGATACTGGTATAGGTAAATAGAAAATATTCCACTACATTATGACACAAACAATTTCATCAGCTCCTTGCAATGGGTCACGGCCCATGGGTGTTGATATGAATAGAATACATTTGCTCAACATTTCTGGCAAACAAGTATATGTACAAAGATAATTGAGTTTATGTCACATTTAAGGAGGCAACAGGAATTTCTGCTGCATTTTTTAGAAGCAACAGGATGACTGAGTCACCCTGTCTCCTAACACATTACTAATAAAAAAAGTCAATAATATCCTCATTCAATCTGGATCATGCTGGGAGGGTTAAAGATTCAATTTATCTTCAATTTCATCTAAGCCGTCTAGAGAGGCTTACACTCAGAGACACACACTAGTGACATACCTTAAAGCCTACCAAGAGAGACATACACTACTGACATACCTTGGCCTGTTATCACTAGACTTGTTTGATGCTGATCACTTGTGTTGCTCAATACTCTGGATGTTGCTGTTTTCTTGGAATTGGGTAGGTGTAAAATTTGGGGTTCATGGATGGGTGACGCAATTCCGCTGCAGTTCAAGTGCTGCTAAGCTCAATCCTCTAATTTTTAAAAATTGCTGGCACCTACTAGATCATGCACTAGATAACAACACTGTATTGTCAGTTCAGAAAACCTTACATTTTTGAGTATCCCAGAAACTCTGGATGAGTACCTGTAGTGGGCCATACATCTACATCTGGTACTCAACTGAAGAACAAGCTGCAGATTGTGCATTACCCATGGAAACTCAGTGCAAAGCACAGAAGACTGTATGCTGTTTGTACTTGCTGAGAACCAGATCATTTATGTAGTGCACAAAGAGACGCTCTTTGAAGAAAGAAGCAAACAACTTTAAAGAATTATCCACTAGATACTGGATTCACATATAAAATACATAACACAGGAATTTTTTTAGGAAAAACACCAAGGACACAGCACTGAATCTCTAGATCTCCTTCAGTTTGTTGGGCAATCAGAAGGCTGTTGGTGGATAATATGGCCTGGCCTGATGTCTTTGCCCCCTTGGATATTTTCATAAGGTCTGTAAGATGCCAGTGAATATATAAGAACCCTGATGACATTGCTGTGACACCCCCCATCCAAGAAATTCTGAGAGCCTTGATGCAAATACCCTTGTCGCTGGTATACCTGATCCTGGTAACTCTAATTGGTCTGAGAATCAGCATAACCTTGGACTAACTGTGATGAGCGACTCTTGTTGCCCTGGGATCGTAGTTGCTTGGCCCTCTTGCTTCTTGCTGTAGCTGTGAAGCTGGAGGTCCTCTGATTTGGTGATGCATCCTGACCACTCAGAACTTCTCTAGAAGTCTGTATGAAGCAATTCCTCCCAACAGTAACCACCAACTCTACCTGTTGCACTTGCAAGTAACCCAATTTTCTCAAAGAAATGACAAGTTTGATGACTTTTTGCTAGGTCACAATGTAGAACACAATAGATCACATATAGAACAGTCATTGGTACTAGACCAAGGTATAGGGCCGTACTGTAACACATGTTTTCACATGCCACAAGATGCCTGGAACCAAAAGTTTCCAGTTGAAAATCGACATTCAGCTTTGAGCTTCTTTTCAAAATGAAGATTCAATGCCAGAGGATATGTTTGTCTGAACAGAGATTGAAATAATTTCCCCAAAGTCTGAAGAGTAAAAGCACTCCATTTGTTGAGCATTCCTGCTTTCTCCAGGCTTATCGAAGCATGGCAGTTACAACTGTGAAGCCTAGTTGAATCTTTGCCAGATCTGTCATGCAGGAGTAGCAGCTGAAAGAAGCTTGCTGCAAATGTGCCTGTCTCACCTGGCTTTCCCTTCGCTGTTGTGATGTTGTCAAGGTTAAGAATTCCAAGTTTGCAAAAACACATGAAATATGATCTCAACCCATAAAACCAGCTGCAGTATTCAAAGCATAGGAATTGCACTCATGGAATCCCACATTCCTAAGAACTTCAAAATGGATTCAAGGTCCTTCAGTGCAAAAGAGGAGGAAACCTCTTTTCGCACAAATATTCAAAGCAGCAGACAGTTACTTGTGCATCGTTAATGCGTTCAAATAATCTCATTGGAAAGAGTGGATCACAAAAACCAATAATTTGTGCATTTCCTGAACTGCTCCACCACATTCATTCTCAACTGAAAACTTTGCACATTTTGATCATAGAAACTGAAAAATGTTCTGAATTGTTTCCTCCTCTCCACTCAAAAACTGTGCACCTGACATCATAGAAAAACTTATGATTTCAGATTTCCTGAACTCCTTTCCACCACAATTCTCTTTCCATTGAAAATCCACTGCATGATCAGTTGATCATAGGAAGCTGACATTTATTGTGAATTTCCTGAGGCCCCAGAGTTCTGGCAATGAGGGGTCTATGACGAGCAGCGTTTTTTTTTTTGTGGCTAAAAATTGCCAAATGGCTACCTGTTTTTTGGACAGGCTACCTGCAGGCACGAAAAAATAAAATTAAAAAACAAATTTAGCCAAAAGCTAGGGATTGTTTTGGCAAAGTAGTGGCGTCACCTCCCTGGTCACTCTCACTATAGCTGATCCTACTCCCATCACTGATCAACTTTTCGCCATCCCCAATCCCTTCTCTCATGAGTGATTGCCACCCGCCCCTCTTCTCTCATGAGTGATCACCACCCTCTCCCCCTCTTTCAATCAGCAATAGCCAAACGAACACCTCGGTTTCTACAGGTAGCCAACATTTATACACAATTATATTTATGTAACCACAAATATTTATGGCTTTGGCGTACATACACAATTGGCAATTTCCTTTTTGAAGATGCCATCACCAAGTGGAAGGACATGAAGGCCCAATATTGCCTTGATGCTTAGTGACAAATGGTTTGTTTATTGAGGTAGCTTAAATTTGTTTTTTGGGTCCTCTTTATGTTGGAGCATTTTACTTTCTGTACTAAGTTTTGCACATAAAGAATTGCAGATACACATTTGTTCTTTGATTTTGTTAAAACACACGTCAAATGATTGCATACGCTGGTTTTCAGCTTTGAAACATATTTTCAAAGGTCATGCAGATCTATGGAGTGGGCTTGAAGATTTTGACTTGGTGTTTTTGGAGTTATTTTGTGTAATGTGCATGCTGGAGAGTTTGGAGTTTGAAGTCTCGACCAGTGTTGTGCGTGTAAAAATAAAAATATTTATATAATTTTACGTGATCCAATAAAAAAATTTATATATATGATTTTACATGGCTATGTAAAAAAATGTAAATATATAACAATTAAAAAATGTATTTTTAATTGAGGAGGGGAGATTTCATAATGTTTTTGAAGATAAGCCAGCTACATGGCCCATTGCAAAAAAAAAAACCATCAAAATATACACCCACAACTAACTCATACAACTTTGCAAGAAGGTCTGGTCATTAAAGATATATAATAAATTTATCTATAGAGTAAGAAAAACAAAACTGTAACCCTGCCTTTATCATAAATAGGGTGAGATTCAGAGAGGAAAAAAAAAAAAACTTTAGCATTCAAGGGTGGGGTGACCTCAGTTTTGGTGGTGAACTGAGTTTCACCCTGTCTTTACTTTTCCTTTAGCGCCTCCACTGTTGCTGCCTATATTTTCACTGCTCCTACTTGTAAAGCTCCTATAATTAGTCTTGGACCTTGTGCATTAAATGCTGATTTTCAGCATTTCATAAAATTTCATTACTTTATGGATACCTCTTAAAGAAGGGTTTGGGGTGCAAGGAGGCCCAAATACAGGGTGACTTTACAAATAATTTTAGTATTTACACTTACACGCCCCAAAATATTTACAGGGGGCCATGTAAGTATATTTGACAAATATTTACACTGGCCTTGTGTAAGTGTAAATAATTATATATACACTGCAACAGGATAAGTGTAAGTGTAAAAAATTTGGACATGTAAGTGTAAATGATTTATACTTACACTGGATTTATATGGCTATTGACAATTACACACACAATACTGGTCTGGACTCTGGAGTTGCACCCTCCTACATGCACTTGTGCTTCTGGACTTACTGTTTGCAATTTTTGTTTTTTGGTTAATACGATTGGGGTTGCAAGTTGGAACTTGGGGTGGGGTTGAGGGTGAGTGCATGCACACTCCTATTGCAAATTGGCAAAGTCTTTTAAGACTGGGGTTCAACTCTCTTAGTAGTGCATGCAATTGTATTGAGTTTGTTGTCAAATGCTTTCTTCTCTTATTAATTCAGATAGTCAAATTATGCTATGTACATTTTGTTTGGTCATCAAAAGCTCACTCTTGATTTAGCATGATAGCTAATCAGATTACCCAAAAAAAAATAAAAATAGCCAATTTATTCCACTCTGAAAATTTACAAATAACCACATTATACACTCTGCCTGGCTGGGTGTAGCCAATTAAGCAACCTTGAAAAAAGTTTTAAAAAACGCTGATGACAAGGTGGAAGCCAAGTTTGACCCTGCATTTCAAGAATGTTCCCCATCCATGTGCCTTACCCATCGTCTCAAGCATGAGGCAATCCTAAACATACATAGATCATGAGATGGTAGGACACCACAGGAATTAAATGCATCTTATGCTGACAAACCTTACACCTACAAGTGGCCTTAAATCTAGGCATAAGGTGCCTCCTGTTTTTGAGGAGGCATTATTAATTCATGTATAAGGTGACCTCAAATACACTAAGAAATTTCTTGGAATGATTGAATTGGCAACTACAACAACTTCAACAGAGCTGTAAAGACAGACCCAATGCACTGTTATCACTGCCCTGCATGCCTACTTACATGAAGTACTGTCATCATGTATGAGCCGTTTTAGTAGGTTGATCTAATGACTAAGATGGCAAAAGGAGTCTAGAAAATTCGAATACTAACTGATGAGAATTGAGCTCAACCATCCTGGGCATTCCTATGAGGTCTCCTGCTACAATATAGTCCCTCTTTCTGCAATCAATATAACATAAAAGTTCGAAGTAGCTGCCTTCCACTTTTCTCAGCACTATATTGGCCTACCGGCCTTGCCTACCTTTTTGAAATAAGGAAAAGAAGATCCTAGGACCCATTTGGAGCAACTCTTACAGGTGAAGAACCACAATTGTGTTTTCCCTGCCTTTTCTCAAAAGGAGTAATCTGGAAGAGACCAATGTGACTTTGTTGAGAATCTAACAAATTTGTAAGAATTGAAAATTGTGGATTGCACAAGAGGAGCGACCAAAGCTTTTTAATTTTTTTTTCTGATCATTCTTTACGACTAGGAACCTTGTACACTGTGTCAAAATGTGTGCACTATCGAGGATTGATTAAGAAAATCTCCTTTGTGAATGTATTGCATGACAAATAGACCTTAGGATGGGACATATTACAATAGGTTCCAATGGAACAAACATGTTGTAATGTAAGAATTTGCATGATATTGGCATATCATGGCAAACTAATTGCAAGAGAATACAATAGGAAGCACTCTCTATGTTCTTTTCAATTTCAAAATTTTAGTAGTCCATTGCATTTTCCAACGAGCAACTAAACAATCCCATTGTGTTTTCAATAAGGTAAACTTTCATATATATATATATATATATGACAAGTATACATTTAAGACTATAATGCATTTTCCAAGGAGCAACTAAACAATCCCAACATATTTTTAATAAGGTCAACTTGCATACACATGTGACAAATATGGGTGGTTAAGTCATTATAGGGAGTGTTAAAAGGATAAAATTTTCAATCACCATTTTATTGTTTTGATATGCCACCCCATATGCATGTTCATGCTATTTATTCCTTTTTAATCTGTTATTGTGTCCTCTTCTACTTGCCAATTCCTTTCATCAATATCATTACAACATTGGTACATGGGTTCAAAAGGAAGAGTAGGATAATTGCTACAATTTGTCATTTGCTACCAAGCATCACAATCTTTTTGCATTTCTCCAAACACTTGATGTCATGGGCACATATACCATCATAAACATTCCAAAACTGATTTGTGGCAATCACACAGAAATGCAATCGAATTGTGGTTTTCCTTATCTAAAAAATAATCAACCTTGTTTAAAGTACATGACTAAATTACAGTCACCCCTAGTTAGGGATTGATCACCCTTGTTAAAGAAGAACATGTACCCTTGTCTAAGAGCAACCACCCCTATCTTAAAATTGATTGCCCTTGTCCATAAGTGGCCACCTTTGTCCAAGGAACATGATTGAACTATGGTCACCCTTGTTCAAAAAACCAATTGAATTGTGATCACCTTCGTCAAAGGAATAACATTTATTATTGTATTTAAAGGTTGTTTTCAACTATAACCTTAAGGTGGATGGACTTCATTTGCTAGTGTTGCATGATGTCATTAGTTTTCCAATTGTAAGTTTTATTGTGTTGCAATTAAGCCAAGTAAAAGCTTTTACCAATAATTTAATGACACATGGTGCCTAGCCTAAGCCACTTAAACATAAGGCTAGGCTAGTTAATTTTTGAATGATTTTTTTTGCAACTTGTTATTAAAAATGATCAAAATTTCCCTAATAAGTCAAAAAAAAATCTTAATAATTTTTTAATAAATATGAATTTGTAAAAATGTACATATTCCTTACAAATTTTATGTTTCATTTTGAAAAATGATGATAATTTGAAATGATACCAAAAAATCTTGATTTTTTAAAGTTGAATTTAATGTAATATAGACTAGAATTTTTAAAAAGAAATCATGTACATTATACCCCATTTATATCTGCTAAAACACTTTTGAAAATTTGAAATTTTGAATTTTCAAAGTTTTAAAATTCCACATTTTTGAATTGTGAATGTTTTTTTAGTGTGTTTAATAGGTTATTATCATTTTATATTTTTAAAAGTTTTATTATATGAGTCCCTTGAAAGTCCTTTGTAAAAATGTCCTTTCTTAATGATAGAATTTTTTATTTTCAAAAGTCCTTAATTAAACCAAAACTTAAAATTGGATGAATGTAATTTTAATTTGAGTTTTTTGACATTCATTTGTGTTAAAAAGGAAGAATGTGCTATGATTACTATGGTTTCAAATGGCAAAAAAAATTTAAAAAATCTTTAGTTTTTTATGATAAAATTTGACATCTTACACATTTTGTGGTTCCTTTGACTATGTTTTGATTCAGAAGGAATTTGCATGTTAATCATTGATTTTAAAGATAAATGATTATTTTTCAGTTGTAAATGCCACATGTGATTATTATAGTGTCTAGTAACCGTGGACAAGTTGCATGAAATTTTAATTGTAAAAAACATACATGGCACCTAGTTGAAATTAGATAACTTAAGGCTTAGGTAACATAACCTAAAGGCCTAAAAAACTAACGTAACATAGGGTAAATAAGTTAGTTAAGTGCATTCAAATAAGTTGTAAGTGTGAGGATTTGAACCCTTCACCTTCACATTAAAAGTAAAAGCCCTTAACCATTGCACCACCTTTTCAACAAGTAATAATTTTTGTAAATGCATCATTATGAACATTTCTTCCTATCCTACCTATGTGGCCTAATCTATTTACCTTAATTAATTAGTTATTATAAACTATTTTATGTTATTCTGAATTAAATTACCCTATTTTACACTTTTCTACCTTAATTTATTCGAAGTTGTTTAACCATATGCTATTTTAAGTTATTTTATTTTAAGTTATTTTTAATTATTCTACCTTCAATTAATTAAATTACTTAAAGTTATTTTATCCTAGGTTATTTTAGGTTATTATACCTTAGATTACTTGTGGTTATTTTATTTTAGGTTATTTTTTGTTATTTTATTTAAGGTTACTTTTGGTTGTTTTACTTTAGGTTATTTTTTGTTATTTCACCTTATGTTGTTTTTCGTTATTTTACCTTATGTTATTTTTGGCTATTTTACCTTAGGTTATTCTTGATTATTCTTGTTTTAAGGACAAAACAAAAACACAATTTGAAGAAAATTAAAAAACTACACAAACAAGAAACTTGTGAATGAACAAGAACTAGATATTTTTATTGCTTAAACAAGGTATGATGCAAGTTAGGTATGAAAAGGACTAGACATATAAAAGGTGCAACTTGTGTTGGTGAGATTGAAAGGTGATGCCCTTTAATTGTTTTAATATTATCCAATGGAACCTTTTAAAATATCGTCAACCTTTTAGAAAGTTCCACTAATAAAATAATTTATAAGTTTATATTAAACAACCTTAAAAACTTGAATTGACCATGTCTTTTATAAGCTTTCATTAGTTTTACATCTTCTAAATTTTTTAAAAAACTTCTAAACATATTTCTCAAGGATCTTTCTAGAAATTTCTAGAAAATTTTCTATTATTGTTTGTTGTCCATGACATTTTAGATATTTCACCATAAACATGTTCAAAGTTATTATAATCTAAACTATTTTAGGTTATTTTCAAATACTTTAGGATAATATACCTTAGGTTGTTATAGGTTATTATAAGATATTATATTAAGATATTATTGATATTCTAACTTCTTTAACTATGTTATTTATTTTATTTTTGGTTATTTTTTTGTTATTCTACCTTAAGTTATTTTAATTCATTTAACCATAGCAAAAGTGTCAAGTCATAGAACCATGTTTTTGTAATAATGTGCCTAAGTTACCTATAAGAGTACCCAAAGGTGTACCTAAAGGTTTCCCAAAATACCTTAAGTACATAAGGGCTACTTAAGCCTAAGTTATCAAATGTAACTTGACATGTTGCATGCATTAATTAGCCATTAACACATGTACATTTGTAATTATGATATGTAGTCGTAATTTAAGTTGCATAAGATGCCATGTGGTGTCTAACCACTATGAAGTACATTACTAGTTGCAAAAACAACTATGTTTTCATATAATGTCAGACACCATTAAGCCGGATGATGTGAATGCAAATTTCATCTTCATTTTCATCCAACCCAGTAATAGTTGCAAATCATAGTTGCATATGCGACTTAAAACCATTTTGTAATCATTTTTACTGTGGTGCCATGTAAGATAATCGTTTCAACAATTGCAAAAATGGTTGATTTGTATACAAGTCACAACACATGGGTTGGTGTGAACATGATTCTTTATAGTGTTTTTTGCGTGGGCATGAACAATTTTTCCTATTATTGATTTCCTTTTGTTTTTATGAAAAAAAAAAAATCAATTTTCATTTGTGTCCAAATTCATATCATTTTAAGCATATCAATTTTTGAAGTGCACTTTATTATTCTTCTAATTTTGCACCAAGCCATTAATAGGACCAAAAAAAAACCTTGGAATAATTTCACAAAATGCCACAATTGGATAAGAAAATGGACAAATGATGGATTGGATAGTGGTTGGATAAGGGCCCAAATTTGAATGATTGAAAATGAATATCAAATCTCCAAAATCAGGTTTAAAAACCTTTATTTAACATGAGATCAAAATTCAATTACAAGCTAGACATGGTCATAGATTAATGGTGCCCCAATCTAGCTATGAACATAGTTAGACCCTAAATTCAAAACACGATCTATTCAAGAGGATAGTGCAAACATAATCATTTTTTAAACAATAAACACAAAAGAAAATTTGCATGAAGCTCCCAACAAGGTCATTTGGTGGAATGACTTCAACTAATGTTAATTATTAAGTAATACTAACAAGTTCGGGATAGACATTCCAGAGGGCATCAAGGCAGTTGTCCAAGTTCGAAAGGTTTTGGACTTCGATTATGTGAAAACTAATTTTGATCAAAACAAGGAGTTCAACAAAAGCTTTGAACTTTTTGGGTCTTTGCTAGTCATGGATGGTGAATAGGTGGTTGCAATTATTTGCCAACACGCCATTCCAATTGAAGTAGCAACTTATGTTGTTGAGATTGCATTCTGGTTTTTTTAGCATGCAAGTCCAAGTGTAAAGACACCAGTCCAATGGCTATGTTTGGATGGCAGTGGGCAAGGGAGTTAGGGAGGTAAAAGCACCATCCACCACAACTCCATTGCATTCAAAATCCATTCATGTATAGTGATTTTATATGTAGTGTAACATAAAATAACAAAAATTCATGGAAATTTTTTCCTTCAAAAAACTATATCTAACTAGAGGGGCTATTGAATGGCCATAATTAAAACATATTTTCATAATTTCATATATTTTTTTCAATTCTCAATTTTTTTTCATATCTACATTCAATTTTGGAATTTCTATTTGGGCAACTATTAAAATTGATTTTATTGTTTTCAAAATATGAACTTCAATACCATAAAATCAATGACACCACATCAATTTAGGGTGCAAACATGATAATAGGAGCCACATGAAATTTTTGGTGAGTTTTTATTCAAGAATATTATTGATCTTCCCATTTGTAAGTTATTAAATCCATGAAAAAAATAGTTTCATTTTATAAGATGTTACATTATACTATAATGTAGAGATTTAATTGTTGAAAGAATCTCCTTCAAAATATGTCATGTTTAAAGAATCTCCTTGTCGATAGAAATCCTTACAATTTTTAATGATTGTTTTTGAATGTTCTATTCCAATCATACCACATATTACCATAATATATTAAAAGCATAGTCATGAATGCTTTTGAATGACCTACAACATTAAATTGATTTTTGACCAAAAAAATGAAAATTAAGAAATGGTTATAATCACTTGTGGTTTTTATATTTGGTGTGATTGCACTCATCATTAATTTAACATTGTAGAATGAACTTGTGTAAATTTTAATTTTTTCAAAAAGTGAACCACTTTAATATGCATTGACATGAAAGCCTTTTTACTACAACAAAAGGTGTCCTTGTATGCAAAGTGATTTCATTGGATTATGAGTGAATTGATTGGTTATATTGAATAGGACCTAATGGGGAAGCAATGAATTCACTAGTTTAGTGAACGGAGACTAATGAACTGCACCCGCATTTTCTACTAATGTTTGTTAATGGTCATGATTGGCATAATTATGCATCACAACATATGACAAATCACTATCATTGGTTTACAACTTTTGAACCTATGGTTATTGGAATAATGAAAGTTTATATTGCAAAAATCATATCATATGGGTTAAAGGTCATGGAGGTGTTCAAATACTCATGTGTTTTAATGATGAGTGGGAATTTGAGTAATAAAAGGTGTTTCATATGTTCCATTTTTAAGCAAGAATCTAGCAACCATGGAAATTTTTTATGTGTGTCACCTTATCTTTTGGTTTGATCATCCACAAAGTCATTTGGGTGCAAATGGGATATAATGAGCCAATGGGATTATTATAAAAAAAGATTTCATGTCCTTTTTCCCAATTTTTTTTTCATATGAATGAATTTTGGAACATTTTTTTTTGTGACTTGTTATAATAAATGCTTATAGTTGTCCAAGTACATGACATGGTTTTTTTTTCATCATTTTTGAGTAAATATGAATTCTTGAAAGTGTCTTAATTCCTTATAAATTTAGTGTTTTTTTTTTAAAAATGATAATAATTTCAAATCATAACTAATTTTTATTTTTTTACATGTGTGGAAAAAGATTTTTGAAGTTCTAAAATTTTGGATCAATTTTGGAAAGTTCTTTGAGTTTTTAAAGTTTTACAATTCCACATCTTATATATAATTACAACAGTGGTGTCTGTCTGTGCGTCCGACGACGGTTCCGCGTTTTAATTGATTGGCGGAACCAGCCCGGACAGTCGGATTCCGAGACCGGAAACCGGTCCGGACAGTCGGATTCTGCAAACTAAAAATCCCCCACAAAAAATCGTTTGTGCCTCTTGCCGCGTCGTGCGTGAAAACCAAGAGGCAGAATCTGCAATGCATGTATCCTGAAGGACAAGTTTTCACTGGGGCCAGTGCATTCTCCATGCTGAGAAGTTATGACAGGAGTTATTGAATGGGAGTTCTCTCTCTCTGGGCAGAGAAGAAAAA
>Ga0116231_10009996_pt1 | contig 15572 bp, 10 predicted proteins | sample S1TSphgellanicum_2_FD_89695 | JGI IMG/M metagenome (GOLD analysis project Ga0116231, IMG submission 89695) | Host-associated microbial communities from peat moss isolated from Minnesota, USA - S1T2_Fd - Sphagnum magellanicum MG | ecosystem: Host-associated > Plants > Peat moss > Unclassified...
AATATATTCATCAGTTTTAATCATAAATAATGCATAGGAGGTAGGTTACTTAATTTCAACTACAAACGCAATCTAATTTCCAAAATTACATTTGTATTTTTCCTTCATTAGTAGCATTTGTGCTTGCATGCATAATCACCTTGTAGAACCGGGAGTAGAGGGACGGAAAGTCACCTCATAGTTGGCTCTTGGATTTGTTAATATTCTGTTTTTTTGTTTCCTCATCCCATATTTAAGGCAAATGTTAAGCAAATTAGTGCATTAAATCAATTTATCATTATGATGCAAGGAAGCTATTGAAATGGACTCACCAAAATTACTAGTGCTTATGATTTACCTTCAAGGTGTAGCATTTCTTGCTATATGTTTTTTGCATCAAAGTAGAGTCCTCTTGTTCTAGTGGGTTATATTAAAGTCAAAAAATTTGGACCTGGTGTATTTGTTGGTTTCTAAGATTCTAATATCTTGTTCCATTTTTGACAGTTTAAAAAGTTGTCTTGAACATTTTAATGCTATGAATATGGGCAACTTGTTGATATAATATTTTTTGCATTGTTCAGTAGGTAAGAAATACACATTATTGGACCTAAGTATGTAGTGAAACACCAAACAATTGTGTAAAGAATGCCATTGAGTTATTGTTCCTACTTAGAACTGTTTATTGAACAAGATCTAGAAAGGTTAGCCTTCCTACCTATATTTCTATTGTTTTGGTACAATGTAACATTTTGTAATCACAAAACAAAAATTGCAAGAAATGACAATAGTGAGATTCTAAAGGATGAACAGTAATGTTGTATTTGACCTAGTTTTGAGTTAACAACACTGTTTTTCAAACTTAGTGATCAATTTGTTCCTAAGAATGTTAAGTGTGGAATTTTTATTGTGGTGGTTCCCAAGTCAACATATTGTTTTGCCTAGTGGGCATCTTTTGAATACTTTTGTATTGTAAAGTAGTAGAACTTCTTATTGTGGAGGTTTGTACAATGTAAAATGTTGGTTTTTTTTGGAGCTTGTAATTCTCTAACTTTCAAAACAAAGTGTTAGCAAAAATCATATACACTAGCAAGTTAAACTTCCTCTTTATTAACTGAATGAAGATTCTGATTTCCTTTTTGATGTTCTATTTCAAATCCTGTATGATCTTTGAATTACTTAGCCAACATGAACTTCAAACACGATGTGGTTTATGTGTAAGGGGTGGTGCTAGAATCTTGATCTTAGCAAGTGTCTTATTCTATTTTGAGGACTGTTAGCTTGACACAAATATACAAGATACACATACAAATTAAGACAAAAAATGTCTAGTACAAATCACTATTTGCTTGGAATTGTGAGGTTGTATTTTGTTTTTACCTTCCATTTTGATTTGAACTTTGAAAATGTGAAAAGGCATTGTGCACCAATTCATGGAAAAGCAACAAGATACAATTGATTATAATTATTTTTTGCACATCTTCTGAACTATTGATTTAGAAATTTACAAAAGGTATTTACAGTGTTGATGGTGTATTTATTATGCCAAATTTGTAATTGATCTTGGGATGTCAATGCCCATAAATGAGGTGACATAAGTTGTTTTTTGTATGAGGGGTTGTTCATAACCACTTCAAATGTGGACCCTAAACCTTGGTTGTTGTTTATTTGTTTCCCAAGGGATGGTTATGAGGATCATGTTGCAGCTCTACAAAGTTAATAAAAGATTTGTATATAATTTACTTGAGAAAAATTATGGGCTTTTCACGGGCATATTCACAATCAAGGTACCCAAAAGGCTGGTTTAACAAAAAATGGACTACAAAGGACTATTTTGGATTTTTATTACATTTATTATTTCATGATTATAGTGGATTGGTATATGATTATAACTAGAATGATTTCATCTAAATTTTAATAAACAAATCCAAGAATAGATTGGATATAATATTGATGTCCTTTTGAGTCCTTTTAAATAATTTGAGTCCTTGTTTTAATTGTAATTTTTGTCTTAAGGGAATCAAAAGGAATGTATTAAACAATGCAATTGACTTCAATTTTCTTTCATGGATAAGTGATGCATACATCTATGTTTAGCAATGTTCATATAATGCATTTGATTAAATAATGTAGAATATAATTTTTTTGAAGGCTACAAAATCCATTATGAAAGGGCTATAGACAAAATGATTCCTTTTTTTTCTTTCAATTTGGTTGATTTTTCTATTCACTAAGCTTATAATTTGTGGCCCAAGTGTCGATAAAATGTGCAAGAAATTTTCATGCAAGGAAACATGTTAAGTTGTATATAAAAACTAATGTATTCATTTTTTGCATTTTTATTTTTTTAACAAAATATTTATGCATAATTACATATGAATGTGAAAAAACACCACCACCATGAAAATTACCATAATTTGAATTATCCAATATCTCTCACTTAAATTTATTCCATTTAAATTTTGTATTTAAAAAAAATCGAAAAAAAGTCCTTGAGCCTTGTGGCAAAAAAATGGTACCCTAATTGTGAATATGCCCTCACATCACAATTTGATTTGCCCCATCTTGTGTGAGTTTACATCAGTGAGAACGTGCAAAACATCAAATCCAAGATCCCCCCAAACCAAACTTCTGTAAAGATGTCCCATTTGGATTTCACCAAATGGTACATGGACTACAAAACAGTTGTATGATCACCTTTCAGCCTAAAAGGAATAATAACCAAAACACACCAACTATTTTAGAGGTTTCATAGTTCTGTTGTTTGGAAGGACAAGGGATGTATTCAATACTCACCTATGATACAAAAAGTGGGAATTTGTCTACAACAACTTTGTGATACTTGCAGGCAAGGGTTCCAATGAGCTATGGTACTCAACACTAATACTTCAATTCTTTGGATTGCATGAAAATGTTCAATAATGCCAATAAGCAAATGACATACTTGAGAATTGATTTGAAAGCACGGTCCAAGTAATTAGGGCGGTTGTAAGTCATGATCACCATAACAGCCACCACATCATGTACACAAAAAAAAGTCTAGAGATGTATGATACATAAAAAGGAATGTTCAAGAGAATAAACAACAAAAATTATTTTCCACATAAATCCGGATTGCACTCCATGCTTGTTCAATAGACAACATATGTACTCTCTTGGTTGTCCAACTATTATGTTCAGGTTCAACTTGCCTTTTGGGGTTTCTTTGACATTCTTGTCATCTATTCCTTTTTCGTGACCACCCAAGCCTAGTTGAGTAGGTCCATTGTTAGCAAAGTTTCCAAGCATGTCTAGTTTGCATATGTAATATTAATCAGTTTGTGCCTCCTATCATGTGTGAGATGATTGTCATAGGAACATTTGAAAACTCTTTACAAATTCACCATGATCAAGGATGCACTTTGATATTCCACAAGGACTAAACCAAGCTCTAATGTTTGACCTTAAAGGTGCTTCTTCTCTTCTATGAGATGAAGAAAAGTTTGTTAAATTAAAATTTGGGCAACACCATAAAACTTCTTGCATTTCTTCTCTCATCATGTTTGGAAGATTATTTTTCCTATCACGTTTGGAATAATCAAAGATTAAAAAGTCATATTAGAATTTTTCAATACTTGTGGTGTTGTACTGACCAACAATAGCATTATGCTACAGAAGTAATAGGTGACATTGTTGATCATGTAAAGATCATGGCACATTATTAGAGAGTAGTAGTTACTTGACTTTGTGCACTTGATCATAATAAAGTGACTAACCTCCACTATAGATGTTTTTTACGATTTAGCTGCTTTCTCAACCACTTTTGTTTTGGACAATCCCCCAAGTGTAAGTTAAATGGCAATAATGCTACCTTTTTCTACACACAACTCCATGTTAGTACATTAATACCATGCACACAATGTCGTAACACAATTGGGCATCAATTTATGGACAAACAATACCAAAACTCAACATGACTACATTGATATGCCTTAAATTTAGCACTTGTGAAGTTAATTTTTACAACATTTCACATGATTAAAGAATTGCTTTCAAACTAAAACAACATTGAGTAAAAACTTCAAGCATTGAAATCATTCCATGAACATACTTAAACCAAATTATACTCATTTGACCAAAAACTTGTATTGTAATCACCTTGGTCCCCTATTTGACCAAACAAAAAAACATGATTATAGAAAGAAGTCTACCCATAAAATTTTGCATATTAATTGGCTATCACAAAGACTTTATCAACATTTAAACCTTATTGGAGATTAATTTTATATTGATCGGTCTATGTTCTTGCTACCAAAATGAAGTTTCATGAACTCATAACTAGATAATACTATGCATATGATGGTATGTGTGTAAGTACACAAAACACATAATTTTACAAGCCAATCCCCCCAAAAAAAAACCATCATCACTTGTGCTTGCCATGCTACTTCTGAACCTTATTAGGACCTTTTTCAATGCCTTGAGCTACTTTCAAAGCCTACCTAGTAGTCTTTGCAGTAGAAACCTGCTCAACCACAGGTTTAAGAATTTTTCTTCCTCGCTTTGATGCTTCTGGTTCTTTGATACTAAAACTTGGTGCATTTGAAACTCGTTCTTGTTCTTTTGCAAAGTTGTTTGCAACTTCTTCTATAGTTGCATCTCTAGGCTCATCCATTAAAACAGGCCCTTGTGGGTCACCTTCTTTTCCTGAATGGGTTTCATCAAGTTCCAAAATGTTCTCATGTTCTTAAAATGTAGTGCCTTTCTATTAACACCTTTTGAGCCCACTTGGATAATTTTTTATGCAACCACATTTGGTTGCAAGGGAGATGGAGGTGGTTGAAAGCCATGATTTGGCTTTTTAGCATGTACATGTTTTGGTGATGAAACCTCTCCATCATATAATTGTTTAACAATAGCTTGTGATTTTGGTGTTAACCAATGAACATTTCCAATGCTAGGACTCACATGGTTCAGTCGTAGAAGTGGAGTGGAAAAGTTTATGCTTGTTTCCAAAAGACTTTTTGAAGGTTCTATAGTTGTTAATCCACAAGCATCACACACATTTAGTAGTTAGTATTTAACAAATTACAAATCATAAAGGACAACAAAGTCTTTCAAATCATGCACAATTTTGAAACATAGGACCATGTGGATTAGAAATAAGATTCTGCAATTCACAAAAGATTATTATAAAGTACATTATACTACACAAGTATACTAATTAGTACTCTCCAACCTACATTGGGCAAATTAGTCCACAATCATAGATTAGTTACATAATACTTCATTGATAGCCCATAATTTGCATTCATGAAGCTTATTAAATAATATTTCAAGCATACTAGACACATGAATAGACCATGAAGTACACAAAGGTGTTGAATATGTAGGAAGAAATAAGTGAATTGATGGACTTGAATTCCATCAAAGTAATCAATGTACAAGGCTAGACTTGACCAATGGACTAAAAGTACACAAGTCCATCCACTATGAGAAATCATGTCTACCAAAATCACACTACCTTCCGACTAAAACTCAAAAAACAACTTATATATAACTATTATGCAACTATCCCTTTATAAATATAGTATATTAATAAATAAATTACCATTTTAGAAAATTAATTAATTGATTTTAATTATACAAATGAGTTGAAAATTGGTCTTCTATATGGTAATTTATATGCATCATACATACATATGTAGTCAACCATGTTTGACTTTTTCAAGAGTTACATTATAGTTGCATGTGGCAATTACTTTAAAATTATTATAAGCACTACTAGAAATTTTATCTTTTGCAACTTGTCTTATGCAACTAAAAAATGTCACATGCAACTGCACATGTTGCATGCAATTCCAAAATAGTTGCATGTCAAACTTTTTAGTTGCATAAGACAAGTTGCAAAAGACAAAATTTATAGTAGTGAAATGTGTCACTAAAACAACAATTATGTTGCAACTAGTGTACACTATACATACATGCAATCATGCCACATGTTCACATTTTTCACCACCCATTATGGGATACATTTGCAACTAGTTTTTTATTATGATTCCCATTGATACAATTGATATGGCCATTAGTGCGCCACTACTAAAATACTACTATTCAACTATGTTATGATTATAATACAACTACTTATAATTTAATAAGGATACATATTCATTAGTTATTTATATTTTCATCATATGTGTTTCATTTTGAATGATTTAGAATCTTATGGGAGCACTACCTCAAGTTTTAGAAATCATCTTTGAAATGCAAAGGAAAATGAATAATGAAAAAATAACAAGAAGAAAAATAAACTTTTCAACTTACAAAACATGTTTTTTTTCTTTTTTTCTCTCTTTGGACCCCTCCTACTTTTAAATCTCATAACTTTCTTATTTTTTATTCATTTAAAATGATTTAAAGTGTTATAGGAATGCCACTTGAAGTTTTATAAATCATTTTGGAACTTTAATAGTAACATAATAACATACAAGGAATTTTGTTGGTGTTTAGGAACTTGTCTTTATAGCATTTAGTGGTTTCTTTTTTTTGAGTTTTTGACCCCCTCTATTTTGAGGGGCCATAACTTTCTCAATTCTATTATGTTTTTTATGATTTTTAGTGCACTAGATGCGCCAATAGGAAGGGTTCAAGTTTTGTTGGAATACCAAAAATAATGGAGTTTTCCCCTTGGATCTGGCCTATTTTGAGCGCTTAAGTGTTATAGTTGCAACTCAATTTGCAACTAATGAACAACTAAAAGATTTAATTCATATGTTTTGTCTTTGAATCCCATGTTACAAACTATATAAAGAAGGCTTGTTCTCTTATGTTTTCACATTAAAATATATGTGCCATTTTGGGATGAGCTTTAAAAAGCTTAACCTAAAGGCAAAACATAAAATTAAAAAAAAACATTTCATGGCTTTTCTTTAGTACACTTAGTCTTGTACTTTCTTACCCACTTTTCTACCTAGGTAGGTAAGGAGGTCCTACTTTTCTACCTACTTATGTAGGTAGGTAGGTAGGTCCTAAGTAAATATATAGGTATGTATGTTTTAAGACTTACCAACCTACCTACCTATGGTTATGTACAACGTATCTAGCTATTAGAATATGTTTTTTATTTTTTATTTTTTTCAAAATATAATTAATATACCATGTGACAATTTTTTATTATGCTACATGTCACAATTTCAAACCATCATTAATGGATGACAATTAATGACATTACCATGACATCATGGGTGTAGTTATAATGGAATTGCATAGCAGTTGAAAATGAGTAGTTTTGACTAACTTGTAATTGAGTTGCAATGAGTTGCACCATATGTACAGTGAGTTGCAACTTTGCAACTCATCAATTCATGCAACTTGTCCATTAGCACTCACATCATATAAATACAGTGAGTTGCAAGTGTCCTTTATAACTCAAAAATTGAGTTACAAGGCTATTTGCAAAACACCCCTTTTTTTCATAGTGATCATCATTAACTACTTTGAGTCTAAATAATCCACTACAAAGATACACATAGTTTGATGATGTCCATAGAATGGACTTGATATACACATAGTCCATAGATGTCCACAAAATAAACAATATGTAGGAACAAACTAAAGAAATGATGGACTTGGACCCCATCATAGTAATTATAAACAAAGTTAGACCTAAACAATGGACTACGTGTACACAAATTAGTCATGGCTAACTATTATAAGTCTAAATAATTCCATTGTAGAAAACCTTTCTGGACTTGATGTACGCAAAGTCCTCAAAATTTGCAACCTTATCCACAAAAGTACTATGTCAACCTATATAGTACAAAGATGCAAGAAGCTAAAGGTCACAAAAGTACCAAATTGTTCAATTGTCTTACACTTTTACAATAAACTCCAATATTATAACAACATTCAATGTACCATGGTGTAGAATTTTCACCACCCTAATGCCCTAATCCAATTTTCTAAACAAACATTTGGATTTCAAATATAAAACACCACTAACCCTAGTCCATAAGATGGACAAAAACACATGTGACTTCCACCCAAATGCATCTTATTTCTTTATAAGACATAAACCACATTTGGAGCTTACAACAAATTCAGAACAAACAAAGAGAAAAATGAATGTAAAATGAGATAAGAATTTGAAGCTTTAAACTTGCCTTTGGTGTCAATTTTGTTGTGCTTTAGATCATCAATAAAATGGATTGCTATTTTTTTGTTTATGTGCACCATGCTCATCCAACTTCTCCCCAGGTTTTGAAATCCCAGAACTTGCCCATTAGTCTAGGTGAATATCCTGATACCAATCCTTCACCAAAAACTTGGTGGAAATAGAAAAGTGTGCCATCTAGGTTTTGAAATCTCAGAATTTGCCCACTAGATTGGGTGAATATCTTGATTATAATCCTTCACCAAAAACTTGGTGGAAATGGAAAAGTGTGCCACCTAGGTTTTGAAATCCTGGAACTTGCCCACTAGTTTAGGTGAATATCCTGATTACAATCCTTCACCAAAAACTTGGTGGAAATAGAAAAGTGTGCCACAACGCACCAAGAATGATACATATGCAAACAAGACACCAATTGATAGTCCCATATAGGTGAAAATTTTCTACCACAAAATGCACATGATGTAACAATCATAGATTCCATCCTCCATGTTGAATTTGGGTCATTTGAGTCTAAGCCACCTCCAAAAAAGAAAAGAGGTTTTGGGTGGATAGAAAAACCTCCTTTTCCATGCTTGATTGCATTACCATGTGTTTCTAAGGTAGTCTATTATCATTGCAGATTGTCAAATTTTGATCTCGCCCATTTAACTTCTTTAATGAACATTAAAGACTTTTTTGGGGTAGTCACATAGTTAGCTTCACCTTCAATAACCATTGCCTCAAATGCATCGCATACACTTTTTTGTGCTTAGCAATTTTTATGCAATATTCTAGCAGTTGACTAATGTACATTGTCAAATTAGGTTCTATTGGAACAATTGCAACAATAATGTAAGAACCATCCATAGGTTCTTAATACGAGCGATCAACTCAAGATCGCCACATTGCATGTACTTGTAACCATTCTTATTGACAAGCCCACCAAAAAGGGCTTCAACCTTTGACTCTTTTAAATCTTTCGAAACCTTCAAAGTTTTTGGGCACCATCCTAGATGATTAAGGTTGTAGACCTTAGCAAAGGGATTTAGACTGATAAACTCAACACCTTGTGTAATAATATGGGGAACATGGGATCAACATTTATAGAACCTTTAAACTTGTTTCCTTCTTGTTTGACCCTAAACCTCTTGCCATTGCTTGGTCTATTAAGACCCCGACCTTGCGATTGTTCGCTCAATCTACTTCCATTTACTTGAGACATTTTAACTAGGATAATAATCATACAATGCAAGCTGACTTTGCATGTTTAAACACAAATGGTATAGAAGAAGTTAAAATCATCATGTCCAAATCAAAATAAAAAGAAAACCTTGACAAAAAAAATGTTAAGTTGAGTCTTCGTGCAAACTTTACACGTGCATAGGCTAAACTTTGAAAAAAAAAACCTGCATTCACTACTAGAAATTTTGTCTTTTGCAACTTGTTTTATGCAACTGCACATGTCGCATGCAACTCCAAAATAGTTGCATGTGAGATTTTTTAGTTGCATAAGACAAGTTGCAAAAGACAAAATTTCTAGTAGTGATTGTGTACATGTGACCCTAACAAAGTGGTTAAATTGATGTGTTGATTATCTTGTTTAAGGCATTTTACTTTTTTTAAAAATAACTCAGTCCATTTAAATTGTGGACTCCCAAACATCACATTTGAACCACCTAAATGTGCTTCTACCCTACTATTTCAAAATTTGCATGCTTTTGATGAAGGTTTCACACTCTAGGGTCTTGTGTTGTGGTGGTTCAAAATGAACACTCCTCGTATGCCAATCCACTCATGGATTATGTAAAGTAAGCCAATACAATCCTTGGAGATGAAATGACATTGAAGACCACCTTGTTGGTGTGAGAACCAATGGTGACATCTAATGCCTTGGTTTCATGTGTGAGTGGTCCCAATGAAAGGCTTCGACCATCAATGACTTCAATTGGCACTGGTATGTTCTTTTCCATTAGAGCCAACTTGTATTGTCACACCAACTATTTGTCAATGAAACATGTTGGTACACCAAAATCAAGAAATGCTTGGGCCTCCATTATTACAAGCTTACTACATTTGACAATGATTAATACCAAGAAACATGGTGTTGGATTTGAAAATAGGATAGGACCATTCTCATTACATGATGCATCAAGGTCTAGCTTTGTAGTCCCTACTAAGACTAGACATGTTCGTTTTTCGACTCCTCTAGTTGTGGATTAATAATAGAGATGACATGTGTTGCATGTGGACCATGTTTCTTTCGACATTTACGAGCAACATGACCTAGTTTTCCACAATACAAACAAATATTGTTTGTACATTGATGTTGTTTTTCTTGCTTCATGAGGGGCTTGAATCTTGTCTTATCAATTTGCATGGGGTTGTCCTTTTGCAAGGTTGTTGAAGGCTAGGCTGGCATTATAGGTGGAAAGTTCTTTTGTGTTGCCGATGGTGCAAAATTTTTTATTGTTGTTGATGTTGGTTCATGACACTTTTGTCAACGTTCAAAGAGCCTATTGTCACACCAAATAGCTTGTGCAATGATTTGACTTAATGTTGAAGGGTCTAGAAGGGTGAATATCAAGTCTTTCACATCACTTCATAACCCACATTGGAACTAATTTATGAGTGTTGTTTCATCCCATGAAATATCACAAACCAACTATCTAAATTTTAATGCATATATTGTAGCTGAATGTGATCCTTCATTAAGAAATTGTGTTTTGATGCTAGATATGCATTCTTTGTCAAAATTTCCAAAGGTGGCATTGAATTTTTCAAGAAATGTTTCAAAGTCAATGAGCAAGGGTGATTAATGATCCAACAAAGGTGAAAACCAAGCAAGGGTCATGTTTAATAACAAAGTGTTAATGAGTCTAACTTGGGTTGGGCCAGTTGGATACCAATGAGGATGGAGTTGAATGACCAAATGCACTTGGTTGACAAAACCTTGAAACTTTGAACTTGTGCTATCAAACTTATTAGGTAGGTTGATCCATGGCTCCTTTGGTTGCGGTTGTGTTGTAGATATGCATCCCAAAAAAGTCGAAGCTTGATTGGTTTGCAAATGAGTAATATATTCACAAAGTGTTTGATTTTCCTATTTAATATTCCTAAGGATAACAAGGACTTCTTTCGTTAATGTAGACATGATTTTGAAACAAGACGATAATAAAAACATAATAGTAAAAATTGGCCTAATGGTAGTTTGTTCAAACTATCATGGGCATGAAAACAACCAAATTTACAAAAAAATTAAAACTAAAATGAGAACAAAGGTAGGTCTATTTTCAAATTGAAATCATGAAATAACATAAATAAGAACGTGACATGTGCAAAACAAGAATCCAATGAAATTTTATTTCAAAGAAAAAATAAAAACAAAACAAGGTTATTATAGGAAAACATATTCAAGATTGATGTTGAACAAACTAAAGATAATGGGGAATTCTACCTTTATTTATACCTATTGGGCACCTAGCTCAAGGAAGTTTTTCAAAAAACTTCCAACTTACATGTGGCCCATGTTCATCCATGTGTGTCAATATGTACCCATGTGTGAACTATGAAGAACTAAAATTTAACTAAAAGTGGATTAAAATTCAACTAAGAGTGAATTAATAATTAACTAAGAATTAATTAGAAGTGAACTAAGAGTTAACTAGAAGTGAATTGAAAGTGAACTAAACATTAATTGGAAGTGAGTTAAAAGTGAAAATGGAAGTTAACTAAAAATGAATTAAAATGAATTAAAAATTAACTTGAAGTGAATTAAAAGTTAATTAGAAGTGAATTAGGATTTAATTAAAAGTCAATTAAAAATCAACTAAGAGTTAATTGGAAATGAATTAAAATTGAACTAAAATTTAATTCGAAACTAATTAAAAGTGAACTGAAATAAAATTAAAAGTTAGGTGCAAGTTTATTACAAATCATGGATGAACATTCAAATGAATGAACCTTATGGCATTGACATCTCTAACAAAACCATAGTTAGGGTTTTGAAAGGAACATGAAGGCTAAACACATTTTAATCAGAATGTAAACCATAGTTAGGGCTAGGCACATTTTGAAAGGAATGTAAACCAGAGCCAAGGTTCCAATGGGAACATGAAGGGCTAGATGCATTTCGAAAGGGACATTTACCATAACCAAAAACTTGATGGAAACAATATGGGCCAAATGTGTTATGAAAGGAATGTTTATCAAAACCAATGTCCCAATATTGGGGATTATGATACAATTTATGGAAGTACACAAATGTGTACCTGTTATACATATTGGGTTGGTAATATGGATGATTGCAAATCCACATCCTGTTATGTTTTTTTATTGGGAAGTGGTGCTATAAGTTGATAATAAGAAGTAAACATTTATTGGTATGTCATTAATAGAAGTTGAATATATGGCAACTTCATAAGCAACAATGCAAACAATGTGGCTTTCATTACTTTTTGGGAGCATTGGTGTTCCATAGATAAAACCCATTGTCATATATAATGACAATCAAAATTGTATATCTTTATCAAAGAACCCAGTATTTCATGTTCACATGAAACATATCAAGATTCATCATGATTTGGTGCAAGAAAAAATTGAAAAATGCTTAAATTAATGTATTCTAACACGAAAAATATGGTTGTAAATATTTTGACCAAGGGACTTTTTGTTGACAAGCATGAAGGTAAAAACACAGTCAAAGGAGCCATTCAAGTGAGTGGACACTTTTAAAAATTGTATTTTCATATGTTTGAAAAATCACAAGGGAAACATAATTTGGATTGTCATTAAAAAATTTGAAATATTTTGCATTAATTGCAAATTTTATATGCTTAAAGTTTGACACAAATAAAAAATGTTTTTGCATGTTCGAAACACTCAAACCTCAAGAATGGATAATCCCTATTTTTTTCAAACGTCTTTTTTTCTACCAAATGTGCACCATTTATTTTGAAAATTGGGGAGGATTTTAACAGTGATAATTAGAAGAGCGAAAGGACTTGAATTAATGAATTTTGTTTTATAACCGACTTGAACACATTAGATTCAAATGTGCCTTTGACCTTGAAAATTATGGATTTTGAAAATGTGGCCTTAACAAAAGTTGTTCATATTTATGTGATAAAAGGCATGAATGCATAAATATATGATATAAAATCAAATTTTAGTCAAATGTTTTTATATTTAACATGAAACGTTAAACTTACTATCCAATATACAAAATTATAAATTATAAACCAACATAAAATTGACATGTGTCATGTGTAATCTTCGAAAAAGGACTTTTACTTTGGCACCCCTAGCTCCTTTGACTATGTTTTCACCCATCAATATTTGTGATATTTGATGGTTGTGATTAAGTGCACAACTTGATAGTTAGTTGAAAGGAGGTGTTGGATATCGACTTCCTACCAAGTTATTTAAGTTACTTTAACCAAGTTATAGTTATTTGAGATGTTTGTGTTACATGCACTTACTTTTGGGACTATGACATATGTTAAGTAAGTTTATTTGAATATCTATATTTAAGTTTAATGTGAAATATTTCAATGTATGAGGTGATGGTCTTGTCCATGTGCCTTCTAAGGTAGGTAACATCTATACGAGGGTGTTCACCTCCTATTTAGATTAGGCAAGAGCTTAGGGGTGAATTGTAAGTTTGTAGCAACATCTCTATGATCCTAACATTGGGTGGAGAGTTTATAATAAAAATTAGTGTTTTTATCAACTTTATTCTCTCATCAATTCACTGTCAATTGCCAACATTCCTCACATTGAAATAATGCAAAATTTGCCAAATTAGAAAAAACAATGCTCAGTAGCCAAACCTTCAAAGTTTCAAATCCCTATACCCCAGGGGTGGTGGCTCAGTGGTATAGCCCTGTCTGGGACTTTGAGACCTCAAAATAGGTTCTGGGTTCAAACCCAATGGTGTGAGGTGAAAGCCCTGCCAGCTGTTTACCAATGAGCTTGAGTTGGGATTGATAACTGCTTGTCGGTTGGGGGGCCGCTGTTATGCTTCCCAAAAACAAAAATAAAATTCAAACTCCTATCATGAATATATTCTCCTCACCATGGGTCAGGTACCAAAGGTGTTTTAGGATATTCCACACCATGGGTAATGGCTAGAGGCCATGGCCTTTTCCTAGAATAAAAGATGAAGGGCTGCCATGATGACTTGCAAGAATCGAAAAGCTCAAAAGCACAGAGGGGTTGGGGGAAGGTCAGGCCAGGGGGGCTTCTACGGTTCAGGACTCTGGAAGGAAACAAACAAAAAATCCAGCATTCTGCCAATGCATGACCAACAAAGGAAATGGTCATATATAGCTTTGCAATGAGAACTAGAAAATAGGTTTTCACTGGACGGGACAAATCACAAATTGGAAGTGGGGTCCAGACACAAGAAATTCCTGGATGGAATGAAATGACAAAATACGACCAAGAGGAGGCCCCCAGCAAGCACAAAAAAGGATCGGACTCTCTCTCTTCACACTTGCGGAATTTGAATCCAAATGTAGCACTCAATTTATGCGGCACAACTCTCAAACTTTCTGGATGTGTGGGGGCAAGTGGCGTGAGCATGAGACAAAAATGCCTGGACAAAAGAATTCCTTGATCCTGAGGTTGTAGGATGGATCAAGGGGCAGGAGGTTGAGAGGGGTGTGAAAATGCAAGCACCTTGTGAGCTTGTTGTAAAATTTGAACAATTATAGAGTGCGAAAGTAAGGTGTGATCTAGGACCTCTCTACCTTAAAAGGTGTTGAACATATCAAGCAAATTTGGGCAATGATACTCCAAAGCCAAAAATTGTACAAACTTGAAAACATGAACTACTAAGCAACTTAATTTTTGAACACCAAACATGCTTGTCATTTTGGAGTCTCTTCTTAGTTTGAAAATTGAAATTCTGGTTAAAGGTCATCATGTTATTTTAGCACAAGTGCTATTGGTAGCTCATTCTCTAGCTTGAACCCCCTTGGCTGACATCCTTTCATCTTCTAACATTCAACATTTTAATAGTGCCCACCACACCAAACCTTAATTTATATTCTCACATCCAACTCATGATACCATGCCTGCATTGCCAAAAATAGCTGGTAACAAGTATTGGAAGTACTCTACCACATCTCGATATTGACTAGTCTAGTAAATAATCCTATATAGTAAAGGAAGGTTGAAGCCTCCCTTAACTCCGCTCACGGACGGACAGTGGCCACCGACAGTGGGACTTCCCACTGTCCGTTTTCTCGACCGCCCTTGCGAGCTCCCGCGTGGACGCGGACAGGGGAAGTCCCACTGTTCACGAACGGACGGTGGCTACGGAAAGTAGCTAAATATAAGTCGAAGGGTGGGACAATGTGTCATTCGTCCTGTCATCCAGCCGTATGGATGAAATATGTCTATTTACAGCAAAGTCGCTCGAATCGTCATCCGTCCCGTCATCCAGCCGGATGGATGAAATCCG
>Ga0116231_10009997_pt1 | contig 15570 bp, 8 predicted proteins | sample S1TSphgellanicum_2_FD_89695 | JGI IMG/M metagenome (GOLD analysis project Ga0116231, IMG submission 89695) | Host-associated microbial communities from peat moss isolated from Minnesota, USA - S1T2_Fd - Sphagnum magellanicum MG | ecosystem: Host-associated > Plants > Peat moss > Unclassified...
ATATTGTTTGTTTTTTTTTCTTTGTGATTTTTTTTGTTTTGTCTTTTGCTTTTTTTCTTCTTAAAAATACTTACCCCCCCCCCCCCCCCCCCCCCCCCCCTTTTTTTTTTTTTTTTCCAAAACTGGGTTTTTTCTTCCTTGGTCCAAATGAAGATTTAAGAATATCTCTTTTCTTCCTTTTCCTAGACAATCCTTTAGAATGGGTGTTTTTTACCCAATTAAAACTCAAGGCCATCTAATTTCCTTTTCTTCACTAATCAACTTTAGGATGGAAATTAATGGTTTAAATGATTTTTAAACTTCTATTTTGATTAACATCCCTTGACTTCTTCTTTCCATGTTGATCACTTTTTCCAAGTCTTCACCTTTGATTAAAATCTCCCATGGTTAGGATCAAACCCCATCTTTACATATTTGGTTAAAGGAAGCCCAACCACATAAAGGTTGATTATCCTTATGCTAAGTTGAAAAAACAAATCTTATAATTAGGTCAACTTACCATACTACAAGTAAACCCTAAATTACCAAAACTTATGATTAAATTCATATTGTTACATAGGCCCCTTTTACAAATCCAAAATAGGTAAAGGTTTTATCCATTGCAATTTTGCCTACCCCTAGAATGATCATTGGATTCACTACACTTGCAATCTTTATTGGATCCAAAGCATTTCACTTGATATTAATTTAGTTGACCACCATTTGAAGTTTTCCTTACCCCAATTAATGTCATAATTATTTCAAAAGGTTTTTTAACTTAATGTGAACCTCCTTTTGTTGATTGGTAACATGATGAGCTTATAAGCCACAACTTGTGTACTTAGATGAAAAACATCCCAAATCACCTTTGGACTTGAACTTGATAAAACTAATTGGGTATGAAGAAAAACCAGTTGCTTGAAGGTTGTGCCTATAGTTGGAGTTTGAGTGCATCACTAGGTCATGACATTGTGAGACAAATTATAACGCACTCCTTAATATTGGTGTTCAAAATTGAACTTATTGAAAATGATGAATCAATATAAGTCTTCTATGAATGGGTGTATGAGGATTATGAGGATCTTTAATGTGGTCACTATTACAATTATGGTTTTTCAAAATTTCCAAGTTGACTAACAAATCATTTTTGACTTGTGGATATATACATCTTGACTAAAGGCCCATGTCTTGAATGACATGTGTATTTTTTGATTGATGAACTTGATTAATTTGACCTATTTGACTATTTGTCAAATTGAACATCTAAGCAAATTGGACAAAAAAATGACCATCTTGGTCAAATTGGCATCCTAAGCCAAGATGGACAATGGTGTTCTAGTAAAATGGGACATCCTATGCTATCTAATAGGTAAATATAATTACAAACTAGGCTAGGCAATAGCCTAAGCCTACTTACATACCAACTTATTTACCTACTTGCCTACTTGTTATTTCCCACCTACCATCTTACAAACTTACCTACCTAATTACCAACCTCATTCTTCCCACCTACCATCTTACAAACCTACCTACCTACCTACCTACTTAACTACCTACCTCTTACTTCCCACTAACCATCGTACAAAACTACTTACTTACCTACTTCTTACAACCTACTTACCTATTTACTTACCTACCTAATTACTTACCTCCTACTTCCCACATACCATCTTACCTACCTACCTACCTACCTATTTACCTACCTACCTATTTTTTACTTCTTACAACCTACCTATGTGCCTACCTACTTACTTATCTAGATCTACCCACCTACTTCTTATTTCTTACAACCTACTTTTTACCTACCTAACTACTTGTTACCGAGCTATTTATTACAACCTACCTATGTTACAAGCTACCTACTTACCTACCCCCTCTACACACCAACCATCATGCAACCTACCTATTAATTACTTAATTTTCTTCTTTACTTACATAATTAATGATGTGAAATAAACAAGTGAAATAAAAAACTTAATAAGTTTTGTCAACTTTAGAAAATGTAATCCATTGATAAGGACTTTGATTATCATTTGGGAGGTGAAGGGTTCAATTCCTAATACTTGCAACTTGTATACATGTTTAAAAGGTTGGGTTAGGTAGGTTAAGAAGGTTGGGTAGGCTAAACTACCACCTACCTACCTATTTTTTTATGACCTACCTAAACCTATATATTATTTACTTACATAGATTTTTTTTGGAATAATGATCCATTTTTTAAAAAGGTTAGAAATTTGACCAATGAAATGGTCCACTATCCACTAGTCAAATAGTTCAACATTTTGCTAGTCAAGAAGACCACCCAATCATGTTTGACAAGTCCAAATTGACAAGATGGTCTTTTGGACGTTTGTCCAAATGGGGTCCTTTTTCAGTAGATTTTTTAGTAAAAAACCCATGAATTGTAGTAGTGGGTCCATAGTTTTTAAAATTGACAATTATCAATGGCTACAAGGTTCATGCTTTAAAGTTCTTATTGATCATAGAATGGAATCCCTCACTTGCACCATTCATCACATTCTTGAATTTTTATAGTTATAGAATATGATGATTTTAATTAAAGTTAAGTGGTCTAAAAATACTATTATTACTACCATTTAGGAAAATATGTGAAAAATTTCTATAACCATCAGTAAAGAGTGTTAATTATTGGGAATATATTTAAATTTTTATATTTAAGAAATTCATTTTATTAATAAAATGAACTTATTTTTCCCTAAGCTTAACATTCATTTTGTCAAAATCTAAAATCTAGTTGGAAAAATGTAGTATGGCCACTTGATTTAACCTTGTGAACACCATTATAACGATCCTACACCCCTATAAGGATAATCAATTTGTAATATTGAACAATTAACACAAAATATTTTAAAACATTTTTTATGGTCTAGAATGATATATTAACATTCATCTTTACAGGTCATTGAATGGTTTTTAAAAATAATCTCTCACATTAATTCTCAACCAAGAATTCAAATGAGATTTAACAAGTAAAAAAATGTGAGTAGGGTTCACAAGGGATGAGGGAGGTGATGAGTGAAGGAGAATGAATGGAAACATTTGGTCAACATAAAGCAAAAACATTTTATAATGTAAGTCATGTACCCTAAATTGCAACCTATTATTGCCCCATATAACTATTTAATTTTTTGGGGAATATGATATTGAGTGGTTTGAAGTTGTTTTAAAAGCCACACAATATGGCTAAAATTATGATTCAAAAATTAGGATCTACTTATTTAAAATGACTTAAAATGTAGTTTAAAATGACAACCTCTTTGCTTAAGGTGTATTGGTAATCATTGGTTTTAAAAATACCCGAATTTTTGAAAGTTGGATGTCCTTAAGGATTAATATGTATTTTTTAAAATCAATATACTAAAAAATGACTTTCATAACTACATTCATGTGACTACACAGTCAAATAGGACCCATCGATTTATTGTTTATGCCATTTTGACATAAGAAATTATAAAAGTGGCATAAACAACATGTTCAATTTGATTACAATAATATTTTTATAGTCATGATGAAAGTCACATTTTGGCATAATAATTTAATGTAAATAAAAGCTATAATAGTTAGATCCCCATATGTTCATTGATAAACTACCATTTTATTGACTTCATCTACTTTTCATAATAAGTGAAAGTTAGTGTTTAAAATTAAACAAACATTGAATTTATGGAACAAGACTGACCTAAGAAAATATTTCATCCATAATAATTACATCAACAAACATTAAGAACATGAAAAAAATGTTTATGTTCACTATAACAATCTATAGGTTGGTGTTTAAACATGGATCATTTCATGGTATATGGATTTCCCTAAACACAACCTAATTTATTGTAGATACTAAATAGCATCATGGATTGTACGCACATGGTCATAATTTTTTCAACATATCTACATTATCCATAATTGGGATCATAAATAAGTTGTGAACATGGGCATACCATTGCAACACAATTAGGATGATAGATTCTTGCAACCCTAGCCTTGGGCCAATGACCAAGGTTAAAAAATAGAAAAGGAAATGGACCAAGAACAAATTAAGGCAAGAAAAACACCTAAACACATTACGAGGGTCAAAATAAGCACTATAGATATGAACTCTCGCTTTAGGAATTGGGAATCATGGAACGTCCCAAATTTTTGGGATAAAAATGCAAATGATAACCCTTGTCCAAATCAAGAGTTCTTTATATCATTAAAAATGTCTCAAAGCACAAATATTGAAAATGAGCTTGCATTTTCCATTTGAAGATATGAGTTAAGAGTTATGGCCAAAATAAGGGTTAAGAGTCAAATTGACAATTTGGTTATGAACCATTAATACCAAAGAAACAAATGTCAAATGACCTATAATGGAAATGTGCAACATGGCAGTGGAAAAATCTTGTTGAAGGTTACATTGAAGGTCTATAATGAAGAAATTATGAATTTGTAAAGTGTGAAACTCATAATTCAATTTTTCTGAAATTTTCATTTGGGAATCCTAGGCATTTAACCCAATTGAATGTAGCCTCCACCAACAATCATAGAGTATATTATAAGGAAAAGGGTGATGACGTCCTCCCAAATCTGAACCATGTGAATGTAATGAGTTCAAAGCAAGTATGTGACTCAAAGTTTATTATGTTTACACTAACCACTTGCATTGTTTAGCTTATGCAAGTGACTCATCCATGAGATGTTTGTGAACTTGTCACTTCATCCTAATTCCGATCCCAAAACTTTTGAACACCTTTATTTTCCTAATGCACGGAACCAACAAATGTGTTTTTAATTTTTCTTTTTCATACCTTTTACATGTTATTATCATTTTAAGAGTTCACTTCCAATACCTTGAGAAGGAAATAAAAGGGTGAATGCACGTTTTTTACCAAAAAAGGTGATGTATAATGAGCATTATAGTATGCAATAAACTAAAATTTTGATTATATTCTTTGGCTATTCTAAACACAAGTTCAAAAACTTAAAAATTTGCATGATAACATTTTGGAACTCAAAGTTCACTTTGAGTCAAAATTAATCTTGATCCAACATTTGGATGAAAAGGATTAAATAAAATTAATGTACATATAGTATATAACTTACAATTTTTCAATGGCCACAAGGCTTCATGTTTGTGGTTCATGAAACATTACCAAACAAAAGAAAATTGAAAAAATAATGCAATGCCCATTTGTAAAATCTCCTCCTCTTTGATATGGTAGTGGTTTTTTCTTTGAAAAAATAAATTATTATGCATTTATTGTTCAAAAATACAAAAAACACATTGTTTTTAATGAATTTTCATTCAAATTTTTTAAATATCTAAATTGTCCTAGATTTAATCCACATATATCAATATCATACACCATAAAAAAATTCACCCAAGAATTCCACTCACAACCTTAGTTTTGAAGTTTATATCCAATCTTTTCAAACTATGTGACATGTATTATTTTGTCACAAATATACTTTATACATTCAAGTTTTTCATTATTTGTTGGATTTTTAAAAATAATTTATTAGATTAAGTTTCAAGTTAATCAAATATACTTAAAAAAAAGAAAAAATAATCCAAGATGTGATGTCCATACATTACAAAAAAAGTAATTTCAAAAAATATTATACTTGTGACCCCAATTTTTGAGGGGTTTAGTGTGCTTATGCCCAAAAGTGCATCATAGATTGTGAATTCATGACATTAGCCATTACAATTTTCACCACAAATTGAAGATCATAAATTGTGAACATGGTCATACCCTCTCGAGACAATTGGGATTGTGATTGTTAACATGTTAACTAATTGTGGTTTTGAACATAATTATAATGCCCTTCAATAGACATTGGGATCATGATTATCAACATGGTCATGCCCTTAATGCAATTGGGATCATAGATTATGAACATGGTCATGCCCATTCAACACAATTGGGATTATGATTATCAACACAATCATGCTCTCAATACAATTGGGACCATAGATTATGATCATGGTAAATATCCTTTCCACACACAATTGGGATCATGATTTTGAACATGGTAATGCCCCTCCACCACGTACCATTAGGAATGTGATTGGTAATAAGGTATTATTGCAATCCTCCACACACAATTGGCATCATTATCATAAATATGGTAATTCTTCTTCAACACACAATCATGATCCCGATCATGAACATGGTAATGCATTCTTCCATACACATTTGGGATCATGATTGTGAATATTGTAACCCCTTCCACACAATGTTGGGATACTTATTAAGAACATGATGATACCTTCCCCCATGCACCATTGAAAGCATGGTTGGCAACATGCTTATGCACCTTTGATGACATGCAATAATTGAGAACGTAAAATTAGGAATTTGGAAAGCTCCTACAAAAATACTCAAAAGGGGTATAGATGGCAAACAACTTGCAAGAAATACAAACAATAAATCATTAGAAGAAAAGGTGGGGTACAATACAATGAACAATTCATTGCTTTTAAAGTGATCTTAAGGAGATTCACTAAATTGAACTCGTAACTTAATAAATCAAAACAATAATGAACAAGAAATTTACAATGTTAAACTTAGATGAAGCGGAGAACATGGTTTTTTCACATGTGAATTTGTACATTATTCCATCTTTTATTGACAATATAAATATTTTAAAAAATATTTAGAGTTCTTATTTATTAAAAAATAATTGGAAATATTTCAAAACGTATTTCAAAATAATCATAAATATTTTCTGAAAATATTTTTAAAATAATAATAATAGAAAACTAGTTCGCCATATTTTAAAAATATGGTTGCCCATTGTTCATGAAATATGTATATGTGTTTTACACCATCTAACTACCTGGGTTGTACACCATACATACAAGTTTGTAGCAAGAATTGAACTTTTGTTCCCATGGAGACAAGCCAATGCCTTTTAATTTGGAATACCCCACCAAAGTTTAAGCATAAATCTTTTATGGGAAATCAATGTCAAAGATGGAAGCAACTCTACAAAGAGGATATGTGAACATTGGCATCCATCCCCCACATAGGACCCATATTCCCCCATCTCAACTACCTTCCCATTGAACTAGGAAGAACGTTTTGGATCCAAAGATTAATGATCTTTTTAGTTTTCCAAGTCTTGTGGCATCCCCCCTTGTATTTTAGTGATGGTAGGGTGGATTCAAATGATGCAAATAAATACATCTTCATAAGGGGAATTGATTGTTTACCTCATGAGTTTTCCTAGTTTTTCATTTTTGGGCTTTTCCCCCATAACTTTTTTTTAAAATAATGGATTTGTATGAAAATAAGATAGGTGTTTATTTCTAATTGTTTTGTTTGTTTGGTTAGGATTAAAGTTGTCCTTCAAATTATCAATACAAAAAAATGCAACAAAGTAATCCCATGCATTTCAATACGTGTCATTTTAGATTAAAAATTAAAAGATAAAATAACAAAGTTAGCTTCAATTACAATTTTCAAGCTCAAAATGTCATAACATTAAAATATGTTCAAATAATTTCAACATTTTCATGCATTTGCTTGAGCTCATTTTTGTACATGCTCAATCCACCATTATTTTAACCTTTTACACTTCCTATGGTGCCTAACTTGTTTCAATATTGAAATAATTACATAAGAAGAAAAAATTGAAAAGAAAGTTAAAACAATAGTTTTATAGATTGTGCAAACTGTTATTCTACCCAAACATTTTTTTATATTGATGTCAATAACTTGTGTGGTCCCAAAATAAATTAAAAAAAAACATATCCAATAATTATAAGGAAATAAAAAACTGCCCAACACCGATTTAAACAAGTAGCATCACAACTAAATTGACTATAAAATCGAGGTTACTAATTTGAAATAGCTAGTTGTGTTCAATTTGACTAATATCAAAACAATGTGTGTTTTGTTTTAGCTTGAATAATGTGACAAATGGGATCAAAATTAGTCATGCAAACCTAGCACATTGTGATTATAATGCTATTTTGGATGATGTGACAATATTAGAATTGAAAAAAAAATATTATTATTTCAAAAAGTGAAATCATTAATGAAGGACCATGCAAACATGCTATGAACTTCAATTGATTAAATTAATTAATTTTATTACATAGCCACATAATTATTTTATTATACAATAAAATTTTGGGGGAATATATTTTTGAATTGATGGAATGTCTTTAAACTTGAAATTAAAAATAGTACAAATATAACTAGAAAATGAAATTAAAATTTTATTTTCAATTACATTTTTTCAAAAGTGAAATTGATTTCATTGTGAAATTTTTTGAAATGAAAATTTAATAGAAATATTATACTTGAATTTAAGGCCCAAATCAAAATATTAAATCATTGTAGTGTTTTGACATTTGGAATTAAAGATGATATAAATTTTAATTAATTGAAAGAATGGTGTTATTATAAATTCATATTGTATTTATAATGCAAATCATTTAATTTAGAACATTACATCAAAACTTTTTGAAGTAAGCACTTTAAATTAATGTAATTCTGTTTTACATTTTAAAATTAAAGACATGTGTAATCAATATTGTTATGAAATTACCCAACTACATAATAAGGTTATATTGCATGAAATTCAAAATATTTGTGTTTATATATTTTGTAATAACATCTCTTGTCAAGTGCCACACGAAGTGGTGGTCAAATGATAAAGGTTTAATCGTGGCCAAGGAGGTAAGGTTTCAAATCTCGTTTTGAATATATTATCATCATGAGTAACATGATTAAAATAGTCATCATGATGATGTGGCACATTTAATAATAAACAAATATATAATGAATCCTAGTTTTGACAATTCATGATTGGTTTAGTGATTTGTTAATAGCCAACCCAAAAATAATAATATTGGGGCATTGGTATTGTAGGTTTAAGGCAATGATGTTTTGGACCCATCCATGGCTCAACTAGAATGAAAAAAAGATGTTTCTTCATATATTATTATTTGGAATTTAATCTCTTCATGTCAACTACCTAATAATTTAGTTATCTCAATTATTTCACGCATAGTTATTTAAGTCATTTTAGCCAACATAGACTTAGTCAAGTTTGTGGCACAAATGTTTAGTTTGTTTTGATCAAAACCATTTTGATTTATTTATGATTGAAAATACAGTTAAAGTTAGTAAAAAAATTGAGTATAAAAATCATGATTTGTAATAGGGGATGTGATTCAATTTCTAGAACTTTAGCATTTTAATTAAAATTTTCTTCAACATGTAATTGTGCACCATTCTGATGTGATTATTGTCCAAAAAACAACACAAGAAATTTCATTTGTGCAAGATTTGGGGTTAAATATGTTGACATTTATATTTTTGGGTGGCCATTTGTAAGGATTTCCTTGATTTTTAACATTTTTTGGTGTGGCACATGTGATCAACATCCTTTTTCCATTTTTGTCATGTAGATGGATTGGCAATCATTTTTAAAGGGATGAGCCAAATTTGTTTAAAGGCCAAACATGAAAATATAACAAATTTTTTTTTGTTTTGTTCTAGTGACCTTCACAAAATCAATATATAAATATGCAACTTCTCACTTTTTTTTTCAAATATGTTAACTTTTGTTTCTTTTTTGACAAAAATTGAAAAAATTCTTTTCTATAATTTGCAAGTGGTTTTTGTTGTTGTTGCCATAATGTGGAGTTTCACCAAAATTTTAATAATTGCTTGTGATGTATTTAGAATCATTTTAGATGATGGTTTAGGGTGCAAAATCTCAAGGACCGATTTGAAAAAAATAGAATCCTTGGATTGGACCTTTCTTTACATTAGAAAAATATTTTTGTGTAAGGTACAATGAGAATGTCTAAAGGTATAGGGTCCAATTTGAAGGTTGAATTGATAAACACACGGGGATTCGCATGTGAGAGGATTAGGTTGACATTTTATTTGATTTTCATTTTTTTCATGTTATTTTTCTTGTTTTTTTATACATCTCTTGAGGCATATTTTGACAAAATGAATGAGCATTGGCACAAAATATTAGTGGTATTAATTTGAACTATGGTAATGCATCAAGTCATTGTTGTTTTATCTATTTATTTTATTTTCAAAATTTCTATCATTCCATTCAAGCTTCAAATCTAGAAAAAAAAAGCTTTAAATCTGAATATATATTTCAAACCTCTATCAAAACAAGCACAATTAGGGTTTAAAATAAATTGGAATTCACCTTGTTTCTTCACATTTTTGATAAATTCAAGCTCCATTTCTCCTCGTAATCAAATATAATATTTCACCATCCACCCAAGTTTTTCGATTCTTTTCATTTTCTTCATCTTTCTCTTTCATTGTAATTACAATTATTTTTCCTTGTTGCTTTCTTCTTGAGAAGGGACTAGTCTAAAGATTTATTGTAAATCCAAATCTTTTTCAACTTGTGAAAATGTGTGTTTCAACCCTCCATGACCAAAACATTTTATCTTCATTTTTGAAACATGTTCATTTTGTGGATTTACAAGGACGAAAAATGTGTCCATTCAAATGACAACCTTGTGTGGATCTACAAATCTAGGCATGTCAACACTATCTATGTGATAAAAAATGGAGTGGTGGTTGCGTTTTCAACAATATCCTTAATCCACAAAATGTTTTCCATTCTTACACAATTTCAACTTAAAAAACAAGTGGAAAAATATTGAAAAATAGTGAAAAATAATGAAAAGCAACGAAGACAATGAAAGAAACAACTTTGGACCCTAACTTGCATCTTGATTATCCAAACAATGAGCTCTCCTTTTAGCTTCATATTTCGATCTACACCAATTAAATTTCCCTCCAAAATGATTCCATGTAGATGCCACCTCAAATTGGTTTGAATTAGTTTCTAATCCTAATTTAAAGGCATTGAATCCAATTTATGGCTTTTGACCAATAAAATTGCTCCATTTTGTTGGACCTTCTTTCTTGGACCCTCATTTAAAGTGTTCATTAGAATTGAATACTCATGTAAGCCCACATAATTTCAATCGTTAAAGCTATTTGCAAACATAATCTTTTACTATTGTGCAATTAACATCATGTTTTCAAATACAAGCATCATTTGGATTTAACAATTGGCAATTGGACTTGGAGTGAGGTGCATGATCTTGTGTCCTCCAAATGTGCTCAATGCATTTTCAAGTTTCGAACTACAATTTTTTTTAAAAAGGTTTTTACACACACTTATTAAGATGACCATATTACATCTTATGTATTCATGAATTAAATGAAACCAAATGGGAAAACTTTGGGAGTTCGAAGAGAGAATTGGTAGTGTGTAGCAATATGTCATGTTGTGCTAAGAGCATGGGTACCAATTACCTATTCACTTCTCTTATTAATTAGATGAGATGCCTTGTAAGTTCCTTTTTTTTTTTTGGTTGCAATAAGCCAATTTGATTGGCCCATCACTCACAAGAAATCAAATTATGGAGGCTATAGAAGGTTCTATTTTGAAGTATAAAATTCCTCCCCTTTGGCCAACCTAATATAAGTGAAAGGAGGACAACATTTGCCAAAACATATGGGATAAAAGTGAGGTGCTATGGATAACATGTTGGGGAACCCATTGGGAACACATTAGGAACTGGGGAAAAATGAAAAAAATCATCCCCCCCTTCCCCCCAACTTAAAAGGAAAAAAAAAAGCCACCTTGAGTGCATGCTTGGGCCTTCCCATTGGTTGTATGAAATTTTTCTTCCCAAAAGAGTTTGCCACCATTTTTGGCCTAGGCTAATACCCCTTGCAAAAAACACCCTACCTATTTCATCTTTGTATTATATCAGTGGGGGTCATGGGGTTCAAGTGCCAACTTCAAATGTAATAAATTCATTGATTGGCCCAAGAGGAATTTTTTTTTCCCAAAAAATGTCAAAAAAGAGAGAAGATAATCCTTTTGAAATGTGAGTCATATGAAACGAAAGTTTTACTCATAGTAACACTATACACATTGCAACAATGCTTCAAAAAACATGGCCATTACTTGCATGCAAAGGCACAAAATCTGAATGAAAGTTTTATTGCGATCCATCACAATCACTAGGCACTTCTAATAGTGAACAACTATAATTTATTTTGACATTTTCTTTGTAGAGATAATTATATAATTCTTCCTTTTCAAGTTTTCAAATTTTCGACCCAACTGAGGAATGCTCAAATTATTTTTGAGAGTTAGGTTTTGAAGGTCCACCAAATGTGGTGCAACCCTACATTTCCATGAAGACTTCACTCATTGATAATTCATTCCAACATTATGAAATGGAACCACCCAACCAACTGTGGGATAAAATTGACTAGTTGGAATCATTTGGTGTAACACCCTTGCAAAAGATGAATTCACCATGTTTTTCATCGTGTGCTTATGAAACATTGTTGCATGGTCCAAAACATTTTGATGCGTGAGACACATTTGATTCTTCATTATTGTGGTTCCATATTTGACATATGCTAACTTCCATCATTTCCACACTAACATTATGATGCACAAATTGAAAATGATTTTCATCAATATCTTTCATATAATAGCGAACCATACCAACAAATATATGAAAGCCAATGTTTCATAATTGCCTGTAATGCACAACATGCTCATTTGATGCTTTCTTTGAATCATCCCACCCCAATCACTTTTTGAGAACCTTGTTCAACATTTTCAAACTTCAAATATGAAGCTTGACAACCATTTGCATATGAAGATGTGAAAGAATGTCACCCCTTTCTAATGCACTAAGCCCAAGTACACATTCTTAAACAATAAACTAGGATTTACATTAAACCCTCCCACAACAATAGTCACAAAAGCTTTCAATAAAATTTCTGAATCTTTCACTCAGAAAGCCCCCTATTCTCTTGCAACATCTTTAAACGTCCCATCTGGTACAAATTATAGAAGTGCTTCCATTTTGGGCCTTGGCTCACCCTTTGTAAGTTCTGAGAGTTCAACTTTGGGCAGAATGGGATAAAATGTGATGCTATTGGGAACATTTTGAGAACCTGCTGGGAACTTGGGGAACGTGATGGGAACACATTGAGAAGGAAAAAGAAACTGGGCTTTCTTGAGGGCATGAAGAGTTCTTCTCAGTGACCAAATGAAAATCTTGGTCCTAAATAAAACCTTCAATCACCATTTTCAACCAAGGCTACTGGAAGGAAAGGGGAGTGTGAGTGTATATATTCATATGGTGGGTTTTTTGAGTTTTCTCCCAAAAGGAAAATTTGAGCAATTTAAAGTGAACTTCTTCATCTTTATTGTAGTACTTGTCAAGATAATTAATATATTTTGAGAATTTTAATTCATCTGCTTAGTTTTGATTTTGAAAATTTTGACATGTATAAATTAAATATAATAAAACTATCTTCACTACCAAAAGTTTCCAGCTGTCTTGTTGATTGAATTGCCCTCACGACCTTGTATTATACTAGAGAGAGAGAGCCAAAGTTCGAGCCGAAACTCAAAATTTGAATTATTCAACATAATAAAGCTAATAGTTTTGAAAAATTCAAAAAAATTCAAAATTTTGTTTTTTTGCCAAAGCCGCCAAGGTACTACTACGGAAGCAACCCTAATTAACAAGGGGTGTGCCACGTCGTGGCCTTGCCATATTTATATAAAAAAGTATCTTAATGCAAAAGAAGAATGATGGAAAATCCAAATAATTCACAATGCAAAAAAATAATCTTCAAAAAAATCCTCCAAAAGAAACCAAAATCCTTCAAGATATCATAACTCTACAACTAATCTCAAGTTTCAACACAAGCCAAAAAATGTCACCTTTATTACAAATCCTCATATAAAAATTAGACCTATTATTATTATTATTATGTACCTAGGGGGCCTATAAAAATCCCTGAAGCTACTATATATACTCTATAATGAATCTAAACACAAGATCCTTGCCTTGGTAGGCAAGGCCAGAATAAACTCAATAGCCAGGAGGAGGAACTACTAGTAGGCAATCATCCTAACTACACCCAAAACCTACTTTGTACTCTTCTTCCTTTTGAGGTTGGGGAAAGCTCAAGATCCAAGTCTCTCGAGTGAAGTGAAAGGTAGTAGTAAGCTTCTGGCAAGGTGTGTGAGATACGCAAACAAAAAAAGCTGGTTATTCAATGTCATCCCTTTTAGTAACTCATTTGCAACCTCTCCAGTCCAGTCCAGTCCGGATGGATGATGCTCGCTGCAGCCCAGCACTTGAGAGTTTCTGTTTCTCTTTGGCTATGGCTGGGCACTAGCTTACTCTCTCTGCTCTCTACTCTGCACTGGTGCTGCTGGGGTACTTAAGGTCAGAGTCCATGTTTGGCTGATTCTTGCTTTTTCAAGAAGAACCTTCTGTTCCCGTTTACTGACTAAAAAACAAAGTGTCAGAATTAAGTCTGGTTCTCCTTTCAAGTATACGGTATACTCAACAATTCTTCCCTTCTAGTTCCCGTCTTGGGTTAAACTTTTCCTCAAAGTGTGTATATATATATTCAGGTTTTTTTTTTTCCAATTTTTTGATGTAGCTGAAGTGACAATCATCTTATGGATGTTTTAGCCTGATTTGGTTACACACTAAATATGAAAATAGGAAAAAAAAAAAACCATAATCCTTTTATATTTTTAGCTACGTACTGGAACTTATTATAAAAATCTGGCAATTTTAGAAATTTTTTCCTTCAAAATCTGGCTGATTTGGGTCATTTTTTCCTTTGGAATGTTGTTTGTATAGGTTGAAATCAAAAGATTTAAGGCCGAAATTTGATGAAATTTTGCCCCAAAGAAAATGCTGCAATTTTCTTTTTTTTAACCTGTCCTTTGGTTTTTGGCCAAACGTAGCATTCTCTTGAAGGAAAACAGTTTTTGCATAATATCTGAGTCGAAAAACTGTTGGTAGGTAGTTGTAAATTCCGTGGTGATTGGTTTAATTAGGCATACTTGGGACTGTGAAAAATCCTACTTAAAAAAAATAAAAACAATAATGTTCAATTAAATGAAGGAAAAATTCCATACTGAAAATCAATGAAATTTGAAGTACCCAAAAAAAAAAGATGAATCAGAATTTAAGAATTAGGATTTTAATTTTAAAAAACCAACAAACAATTAGTGAAACTGGAGACCAGAAGTGTAATAGGTAACTATCTCTTTTCTTTATAATTCTCTCATTCTTTTCTTAATAATCATCTCTTATCCTTCTGACTATTGCATCCCCCCCTTTTTTCACCCACCAACATATCTATCTATGAAGCAAGGTAGTTTGTTTGTTTGTGTTGTACCAATTAGATCCCCCGAACCGGGGATGCTTCAGATCGAGTTCTGGATCTCTTTGGAAAGCTGACAAGGAGGAGGGGTGCATCATCAGCTTGGTTGGTTTCATGGTGTTTGGACTTGCGGCGTAGAAGTTCTTGAATATTGAATGATTTCTTCACTGAAAATTAAATTGATTGTAGCTGAAAATTTCAGAGGAATTGGAATGTGCCTTTGGTGTTCTTGGAAAGGTCTTGATGAGCAGGATTTAATGGAATTTATTTGGTAAGATTTGGATTCAGAATGTGGGAGATATTGATTTTAAAGTGATTTCTGCCACTGAAAATTCAAATAAATTCCAAAAAA
>Ga0116231_10009999_pt1 | contig 15568 bp, 14 predicted proteins | sample S1TSphgellanicum_2_FD_89695 | JGI IMG/M metagenome (GOLD analysis project Ga0116231, IMG submission 89695) | Host-associated microbial communities from peat moss isolated from Minnesota, USA - S1T2_Fd - Sphagnum magellanicum MG | ecosystem: Host-associated > Plants > Peat moss > Unclassified...
AAATTTGGCATTCTATTTTTAGATGCCAAATTTGCCAAAAATAAAAACTCAAAGTTGCCAAAATTAAGTGGTTGTCTTTATGTCTGAGTTTATGACTTAGCGGCTAGCGGCTATTCAATAGCCACTAGCATTGCAGATCCTAGTGCACACAGCTCTAGTAGCTTTTAATAGTTTCTCAACTGCATGAGCAACTTGTGGAAATATTATCTATATGATCAGCAGCTCGAGATCCAGAGATATATACAAAGCAGTACTGAATGTGCATGATCAGTAGGCCGACAGAAGACAACAAATCCTATGAATGAAGAATTATGTGTCAAGGGGCCGATCTAAGGAAGAGATTTTTTTAATTACAAAGTAGCTTCGAGACCACCTTACTTGTAGTAGCGAGAGGACGTTGAAGAATAGGAACTCCTATTAGAAGCTGATGATGCGCATGCTGCAACGGTAATAACATCAGTGCAACTTGCATCGTTCATACAGGATTTCACAGGATCATGATCAACCTCCTCGAGTACTTGCAGCTAGACGTATCCGGCATCATGAGTTATAGCAGCTACGTCAACTTCCGTGATGACATCAATGCTTCTAATTTCCTCCATTGTTGCAGCTTGGGCCTTCGACTCAGCATCAACGACTTGATCAGATCAGTTTGAAGACGTAGACATCGATTCCATCATTATTTGAATCCCGCGAATTGTTGCACTAAAATCTAAATCTCTAGATCACGATTGAGGTAAGTCTTACAGATCTACAAATTTCCCTTATCTTCAAAGCTTCAAGTACTAAAACATCAGCAAACATCAGTGCTCATGCATGTACATAAAGCTCCTATCAATCTTGAAAGTTTTAGATCACTCTCGAGAATCACAAAAGAGAAAAAACAAGCAGAAAAAAAAACAATAACAACAACATCAACAATAACAACTCTTGTTCTAGAATTAAACCATGCACTAGATCATGAGAGAGGAAGGAAGGTAGAATGAAGAGGTGGAAGAAGCTCCTTGCTAGATATACACAGAGGATTGTGATGCTTTGAGAAGAAAACTAGTTGTGTAGGCGGCTAGCGGCTATTCAATAGCCACTATTGTGGCCACAATAGTGCGAGCAACATAGGAGTTTTGATCAGTTTCAACCACCAACCTGTCATTTTTGGGTATCATGAGTCGCCAGACCCCTTTTCAAGAGAAGCATAAAATCGAATTCGGCCTCGCTCCCGTTTAACGTGCGCCAGATGGAACCATTACGACAGTCCAATGCCTGTTCTGTGTGCACATCGGACGTGAGAAGCGCAATGGCCTAGCTGTTAAAAGGCAGTGCACGAAGAATGTGCAATTCTTCAAATTTCCATTTCGCCCTGAATGTTATAAAAGCCATATGCAATCACAACACACTGATGAATGGGCAAAATACCAGAATCTTTCTCCTGTACACAAATTGGCGTATTTCAACAAGAAAGAGGCGACGGGGATCAACACGTTTCTCGACAAGGACCGTGATAGCCTGACGTTTGCTATATCGTAGCCAGCCATTGTCGATGATATTGTTGGGAATCTGTTTTTCAACCCCAAGGAAGATAAGGAAGACGAATCAACCACCAAAGCGAATGCCATGAAACTGTTCAAGTTGCAGGAAGACGGATCGTACTTGGTCATCATCAAGAACTCGTTGCGTTTCAATTTCGCAATTGAACACGTGTCTGTTGGATTGTTGTTTCGCCAAACTGTAGTTGTCATCACCCAACATTGGAACCTGTGCAAGAACTCAAAGCTTGTGGGCCTCAACAATCACATGGTGGGACAATTTGTCCGAGTGCTCCTCACCGTCGCCCTGCAATCGATGTCCACCATTATGAATCAAAAACATGTATGGGCGTTTTCACTGGCTGTCGACGCCAATTCGCATATGGTAGTTTTTCTACTCGATCAGCATATTCGAATCTGCGTTGAAGGGGTGCTCTATAACCTCCATATGGTCTTGGTTCCATTCTTTGAACGACATCTGGCCGTCAACTACGTGAAACTCATCAAAACCATGCTCGATACTCTCTGCCCAGATTGGCGTTCCAAATTGATTTCGATCAGTTCTGATGGGGAGAACACGATGACTGGTCAACACGGAAGAGTTGTCACCCTGCTCGAGAACGAGTGCAACAACCCTGTGCTCCGGATTTGGTGCGTCCCACATCAATTAGACATTGTCGTCAAGAACACCTTGCAAGATGTTTTGGATCAGGCGTTTTACAAAGTAGCCCATGCCTATTCTGTTCATCTTCGAGTGCAGCAAAATCTGATCACGGACATGGGATCCAAATGCCCGAAAGACACGATGCGTTGGGTTGCATTTGGTAGCATTCTACACTGGCTTCTTCAGAATTATCGCCGATTGATGATCCACAACGTCGCAAAACGCCCCGTTCAGGCGCCGTCGGAAATGTGGTGGGTTATTGCGGCTGCTATTTCACCATTGTTTAATAGGATTGTAATCATGTTCACCAAGATCCAGGCCCGCAACATCATGATCTTGCAGCAACGACAAGAAATGTCGAAATTGGTCGCTGATATTGTCGCAGGTTTGGACATCCGCCCCGCCACCAATGAGGCGTTGGAAGGGGTTGATCCGCTGACCATCATCACACGAAGCAATTGGTTCATTCTAAAATATTTTGTCATCATGCACATTCAAGATCAAGGATCTTGGGTTCGTGACTTGTATAATGCTCTCTCTGACACTGACAAACAAACAACTTTGAAAGAAATCACTATCTTTGGGATTTTTATTGTTGCGAATGTATCGCACGTACAAGCCGAGCGTGATTCAAACAACAACGCTCGGGAGTTGGAAGCACCCCCTGTTATGCTCGCAGATCTCGTCAAGATCCACCCCACCACATTCATCTAAGACGTGTTGGATCCATATCGCGCTCATCTCTCGAAACATTGGTCTCAACAGCAGATCGATGACGTGGAGAAAGAACATCGACAGTTGCGTGTGGTATACGATAACGAGCCGCATGTCGCGAAGGCATTCGATCAGCATGACGAAAACACATTTTTTAACGATGCATGGGACGTTGTCAAGGGGCAATTCAATGGTCTACGCTAGTTTTGTGGTGGATTGCGATAGCGTTTCTCAATATGGCGGCTGTTGAAAGTGATTTTTCGATGGTCAAGTGGGAAAAGAACGACACTCGCACAAGCCTGACCAGCTTGGCGCTGGCTGGTATCATGTAGGCGAAGCAATTCGAGCTCTTAAAGGCCCTTTTCAAACATCAAAACGCTGCAAACGATGGCAGCAACCCTTGAAATTCACTTTCTAACGTTAAAATACACACACTGCCAATTTTGCCAAAATTACCCAAAGAAAGTTGCCAAAATTAAATTAATTTTGGCAAAGTTGGCATTTGTCACAAACTATGAGGCATGCATTAGATGCAACTATTGTATTAAAATATAACAGCCAAGGGAGGGCTCTATTGCTTTTGGTGTCCAAAAACAACTTCAAGCCCTCCTCTTCGCACATCTAACACATCAAGAATCGTTGAAAATAGATTAAAAATGAGAAAGTTATGGCCCCCCAAAGTAAAGGGGGTAAAAAAACTCAAAAAAAAAACTATTGAGGCAATTCTTAAACACCCAGAAAGTTCATTTTATGTTTTCTTTTTCTATTAGAGTTCCAATGTGATTTGTAGGACTTCAGATGGCCTTCCTATAGCATTTTAAATCGTTTAAAATGAATAAGAAATAAAAAAGTTATGAGCTTTGAAAGTAGGAGGGGTCCTAAGGAAAAAACAAAAAACAAAACGTCTTATAACTTGGAAAACTTATTTTTCTTATTTTTCTTCTTGTTAGTTTTTCATTACTCCTTTATTTTTTCACTTTAAAGGTGATTATAGAATATTTGGTAATTATGATTACTTAATGAAAATATGATTTTAATATTATTATCTAGTTTAAATTAATAATTAGCTAGGACGTTTGTATACTTGTAGGTTAATTAATGTAGCCTATTTACATTAATATTTCAACATAAATAATAAGTTTTAAATATATAATACCTATTGAATATATATATATACATAAAATTGATTATCACTATAATTATAATAAATATTTAATTAATAATATCATATTAATTTATTTTGAATAATGTTTTGTTTAATCAAATGTACAATTTTTGAAAAAATATTCCAAAATAAAATAAAGTCAAACATATTTAAACCATGGTTTAGTTTAACTTAATTTAACATAATTTAGTTTAACAATAATTAGTTTAACCTAACTTAATTTAACCATTATCAATTTTAGCCTAATTTAGTTTAACCATAAAATTTTCAGCATAATTTAATTTAAACATATTTATTTTATTCTAATTTAATTTAGCTTAATTTATTTTAGCCATAAATATTTTAGAATAATTTAATTTAAACATATTTATTTTATTCTAAATTAATTTAGCTTAATTTATTTTAGCCACAAATAATTTGGCTTAACTTAATTTAACATATTTATTTTAGTCATAATTAGTTTATTTTAGCTTAATTTAACCATGGTTAATTTGTTTTGATTTAATTTAGCTTAACTTAAAGTAGCCATAATTAGTTTAACTTAACTTAATTTAGCCATGGTTAATTTAACTTTTTAATTTATTTAGCCTAGGTTAGTTTAGGCTAGCCTAAGTTAGCATGGGGTTAACCTTAGTACTAGAGGTACATAACACTATTATATATAGCTTATGTAAATATATTAAGTATTGTATTTAAATATGTATAAATTTAGGCCATTATTTTTATGACACGTGTCCATGTTGTACACATTTAATTGCATGTTAGTTGCACACACAACTGTATGGCCCAAAAATTTATATAATAGCAAATTTGTAGTTGCAAACATGACCAAGATAATTACAAATGACAACCAATTGCATGTCAGTTGCATAATGACTGAATACAAATGACAAGATTTCTAGTAGTGATTATGCCATCTGAAATGCTTTGTAGATTTAAGATTGTTTTGTAATGATAGGCAGTTTTTAGAAAGTGGGGCCCATGTTCATAATAAACCTTTTACTTCATGGGCACCAAATGTTCCATGCCCCCCAACTTATCATGTCTCATTGAACTTCATAATTCCCATCATTTATTTGCTTCATCATGTGCCACCACCAACCTATCCTTCACCTCATCCCCCATGCAAACCATAAACCACGCATTATTTATGCTTCTAATTCTAACAAATCATACACCACTTATTAATGCCCCCACTAGCCCCCAACCTTTCATGTGAATGAGGGGTCCCAACATTACACTTTCCCAAACCCTTTCGATCATGCACAATTGAAACATTTTCCCCTTATCATTCTATTGGTCCTTACATTTTGCCATGATCATACCCCCCAACCTGCTCCCATTTTTTCAACATGCCTTCAACCTCCACCTAAAGTCTTGTGTCCCACCTATGGGCACCAATTTACCAATCGAGGGTTAGTTTTCATCATTGTTCTTATCAAACATCTAATCCATCCAATCCAAACCCTTGTGATCATCTTAGCCTAATACCTTGCCTTATTCCCACTCCACTTACATTAACTTAAACTTGGGTTTCGACATTAGATGTCCTTGGGTCCTTTCATTCAGGCCTTTGCCATCCTTTTTGTGTAACTGAATCCCCATCGCTTTATAGCGTGATGAACAAGTGACATTTTGTTGGATAAGCTAATGTAAGACCCATACAATGTGGCAATTTGACACTTGTTCCTCCTACTACTCCAATGGTGTTTTGCTTTGCCCCTTTATGGTGAGGGATAGGGCATAAGGAAACCTAGATTTGATTCAAGCGTTTCTAATAAGCAATTCGGAAAACTTATAATAAAAGTTTTTTTTACAGGCCCAAGCTTTGTGAGCCAGTTCGAACTCAATCCCTTTTCCCCAACATGATCCTCCAACTCACAAACGTTTGTTTTGCAATTTAGCCCTTGGTTGTGTAAGGGAATATTTTTGGGCAAGTTGTGTTTTGGCACCGTTTTCTTTTTCACTCACATCCTTTAACACCACCTCAGCTTTCAACGTAATACACCCCAAATCAGATGGCTACTTCTTATTTTTCTTCAAAGACTACGAGCCAAACTAGGTCTTCAAGTTTTTTTCCGATTTCTTCAAGTTGGCGTTCCACCACATGCCACATTTATTGGCAAGTGGTTTTGTTAGGATGTTTGTTGAACACCTTTGGGACTGTTTTCACTTTGAAGATTCAACACGTGGATTCCATTAGTTGTTTCAACTTTGTTTTCATATTGCACAAGGTCACATTCCACCTTAAATTGCATGCATTTTTGGAGCGACCTACCTTTGACTCTTACGGGTTCCATTGGGCATTTTAATTTTCATATCATCCTTCATTAAAGATGTTTTGTAAAAAGATGTTCGACAATGGACCCTTTCCTTAAAATGGGTGATGTTCAAGTGGCCATTGGAATTCTAATTTGTTGTTTCCTACAACGCCCATCATATCTTTTATGATGCACACCTTCATCTTGCACCTTCATAGAGTCTTTTATTATTTTGATTCCTCCCTCCATAAAATATTTGGATGCCTTTTGGGTCCAGGATCCTTTGATAGCCCAGAAAGACCTTTAATTCGTAAACAAACCTCCTTTCTAATAACTTTTGGTGGTGTTCGGTTCATATTGACAACCACCATCGCCTTAATAGCCTATTTAAGGAGTTGAACCCTCGTCATTTTAATCATAATTGTTAGGTTTATGATCAATCAACATCCCTTCCTTCTTGAAACCTTAACATGAATCGACAACAACACATTTCTTTTCCAGCAATGTCTCAAGGTGACATGTGATCTTTTACCACCCCCAACTCATGCGTCTCTTCCTCCATTTGAATAACTTATCAAGCAACAAATGGTTCAACTTCAAGATTTCATTTTGGAGTGTATGCAACATCATACCCTTTTTAGCATGTTCTCCAATGGGAGACATGAAGCCCATCATGCTTGAATTTTATCATGTTTTGGCCCAAGGGTAAGTGTTTGGCTTATAGTTCGACCAGTCTTCCTAGCCTTTTGATTATTTTCCCCAGTTTTTTGCACAACACTTCGCATGTGATTTGGACTACCCCATCTTTCAATTGCAAGCATCCTTTGATGTGTGTGCACACATCCCATTGGCCTTATGGGTATCCACCTCTTACGTTGTGCTGATGGCAATGAATTTACTAAAACCCATGATGTAATTCACGACACCTTTGCCACCATTGCGCGAGATGTTGGTTTCCATGTGGGATGAGAGTAATTACATGTGCTTCCTTCAACCACATTCAACTCTTCTTATCAATGAATTGACATTTTAGGTAGAATTGGGAGTTTCGATGGGAGTTTTGAAAAGATTTTGAAGTTTGGGCTTATTGGAGTGCCCTGAAGCCCTTCTAATCCATCGGCAGGTGAATTTCCTCATTTCTAATAAGGATGTAAAGTTAATATTTTCAAAGATCATTGCTTCAACTATCTATCTAGGGAGTTGAAGCCTTAATTGTGCTTGTCGTAGTTTTCATAATTTTGTTGGATTTTCACCTATTCTTGTTGAAGGTGATACGTGCGAGTAGTTCAGGGTCACTACCTTTCCAGGCGCATTAATTTCTAAAACATAAATCATCTTGGAAATCTATCTGTAAAGAATTAAGTTGGATTCCATATAGGTAGGTAGGAACAGGATGGTAGGTGACGGATTTACCAATAGGATAAAGGCCGAGGATGCCCGTCTGCAGGCTTTATGTCCTGGACGTTTTTCATAAAGCACGCCGGTTGCAAGGACGCCGGATTGCGTGTAATAAGGGAACCCTCCGTGTACACTACAGCCAGGTTTTTCACCAAATAACAAACAGAATTTTCTCATAGGTTTCAGGAACCAAAAACGTCTGCCGACGAATCTTCTCTTTAAAGGTGTGCCGACGAATCTCCTCTTCCAAGTAACTTAAAGTAACCTTCCATGTGGAGCCCAAAGTGGATCACTTTTTAGTTTGGAATACAATAGGTAGGGTGTTCTTAGGCAGGGCTATTAGACCAGGCCAAAAATAGTGGCAGCCAATTTTAGGAATTGAATTTCCATCTAAATGAGAAGTCCCTTTTTCTCGTGTTGGGGGGGGGGGAAGAGGGAGGAAGGGGGGTAGATTCTTTTTCAAGTTGTGTTTGGTGTGGAGCAGCCCTTTTTTCTCGGGCGAACTGGTGCCAGATTTCGCCCCCTGCTGGGGAGGTGCAACCGCCATAACACGAGATTTTCTCCAATTCGCCATACAATGCTGTTGAATGAGGATTAGAGTGCCAGGAGTTTTCGCCAGATTTCTAGTAGTTTTTTACCGATTTTACAGTTTCCTTGACATTTTTCGCCACCTCATCACAAAAATGGAAAAAAACGCTGGTGTGGAGAGTGGAATGGTCACTGTTCACATTCCACTTCGAGATTGGACTGTTGACTTTCGATGCAAACCTTTTTTTTTTGGGTTTGGGCGCAGCGGGTGTCAAAGCAATGAGTTCCCAAGTTCCAGACATGTTCCTCAAAGAGTTCCCAATAGCTCCTCACTTGTATTCCATATGCTTTGGCAAAGGTTATTCTCCTTTCACCTAGATAGGTCGGTCAAAATAGAACCTTCTATTTTTTAGATCCTCCATAGTTTCATTTTTTTTGAGTTATGGGCCAATCAAATTGGCTCATTGCAAAATAAAAAAGAAAAGAACTTGGAAGGCACCTCATATAATGAATAGGAGAGCTGAATACCCTTTTCTCTAATGGATAATTCCAGAGTCTGTTCATTGTGGAGTTAATTGAAAAAATTCGAAACATTGATCCATGAGCAGTTGAAGTTTTCAGGTCAGAGATTGCTTAGCACTTCTGTAAAATCCTACAACTCCATATGACTAATATATTGTCCCATGTAAGATCGATTATATTGTAAGTTAGGTGGTCATTAGTCAGTTCTCCAATTCCTAAAGACCACATCCAAGTTTCACAGTAAAATGAGCGGGATTTATGGCACGGAATTTTCGTCTCCCAACTGGGGAGGGAAATTATATTTTTTAATGGGGTTTTTAGAGTTCGCTGGGAATTACAATTTTCATAGATTTGAGTTGGGCCGTGCAGGGATGACCGGATCTAATTTGGGCCATTTATGGGTGAATAGACCTGATCAAGGCCATTGTACTTGAGCAAATTTGATCTCAGCTGTCTACATAGATCGGATTTGATCAAGATCTCCGAAGGTGACTAGGACTAATCTCAGACTTCGATGACAAGCAACCACATTTGATCTCTGAACATTTGTGGCCTACAACAATTGATCTTGACTATCGATGGGCAACTGGATCTAATTTAGGCATCCGTGTGCGATTGAAATGAATTGTATAACAATAGTTTTTTTTTCCAACAATCTAAAATGGTCTTGACAACTCATCCTCGACTGGAAATGATCTCGCCTGTCCATGGGTGACCAAAACTAATCTTTTACACCATTAATTTCTTTCTTTGGCAGTCGACCAAATTTAATCTCAATCCTTTTGGGGGCAACTAGAGTTGATCTAAATGATTGGTTTTTCTTTTGACAATCACATTTAACCTGGACCATTCACAAGAAATTGAATAAATCTCAACTGTCCGCGGGCAATTACATTTGACAGGTGTTGTCTATGGGAGACCAGATCTGAACTCTAATGTACGCTGGCAACCGGATTTGTTGTATGTGTGATTGAAACTAATCTACACCATTGGTCTTTTTCTTGGGTAACTAGAAAATGGCCCATGGGTGACTGGAATTGGTCCAGGTCATCTATGGGTAACCAAAACTAATCTAGACAATTAGCGTTTTCTTTGGTGACCGAGAACAATCTTGTTTGCCCCGTGGGAGAATTGGATTTGATTTACATGACTAGGTTTTGTGGTGGGTTTCCAAAAATAGATTGGCCTGCCAATGGGTGACCAGAAATGATTTGGGTTGTCCATGGGTGAATGGAATTGATCTAGACCTTTTTTTTCAAGCATCTGGAAAGTATTTCAGTTGCACTGACCAGAAACTATTCAAACTTTTCATAGATGACAAAAATTGATCTACACTATTTATTTATTTATTTTGCAAGCAGCTGTAAATGATGTTTGTTTGCCCATACGCAGCCAAAAATTATCTATAATATTGGTTGCCAAGGGTAATTAATTTACCCCTAGCAAAGGTTATTGTGTTAAACATGTTGGTGATCCTATGTTTCAATCTTATTTTGAACTTAAATTAATGTGATAGTCCAACACATATGAAAGGCCAAAATTGATGGGACATTCAACTTTAAGTCAAATAAGTTTGCAAAAACTCTCTATGAGGAGGTGGTAGTTTTTAGTGGAGTAGAAATTTGACATGGTGTGGCAAACGTTTCGAAAATATTTGGTTGTGGATATCTTAATTTATCATTATGTATATGGATTATTTAATAATCAATCAAATAATTTTTAATTGCAAGGCCTTGTTGTAAAACATCAACCACAATAAATTTACAAAGAAATATTAGTTTTTGAAAGAAGTTTTGAATGAAAATTTGAACATTAAGAAGAAAATTATAAGGAATAATTTTTTCCATCAAAACTTTCAATTTGACTTAAAGATATCACTCAACTTAAATTTGATGTTTAATTTTTAATAGTACATTATGCTATGATAATGTTGATGGTTACGATTTTTTTTTTTAAAAATTATATTAAATATGTGGATAGCTTAGGTGATGATTTTATCATTTCACAAAAATAAAATGAAATTTCATTATAAGTGAAAAATTATGTATTGAATAACCTTATAAAAACTATCAATTAATTTATAATAATTTTGAAATAATTATAAATCATTTGCATATTCATGATTTATATAATTTTATTTTTTTAAAAGTCCCAAATCAATGAAATGCGACTTCTAAATGAAATCAAAGTGACTTTAATCATACTTGTTATCACTTTTGATATTATATGTACATAGTTACAATTTTCCATAATAACATGTATATCAAACCATGCATTTATTTAAATGTTAATTTTGAAACCAATTTCTTGCATTTGACATAGTCAAAATTAGGCATTTAAACAAAATGTAATGTACCTCACAAAAATCATCATTTTGAAAACAAAAGCAAAGCACCATATCATGCTTCCCTACAAGGACCTAATTTATTTTTTAAACATTTGATTAATCAAGTTACAAAATAATATACAAATATTTTATTTTGAATTGAAATCATTTTTTATAAAAATATAAATGACCTCCTAGGTTTTCAAAGTTTTTTTGTGTATGTTAATGCTTTACTAATTTTCAAAAATGATGATTTTTTAAAAAATACACATTCAACAAAATATTTATCATTGATTTTAAATGACATTCTTGGGACTCATGGTTCAATATTTAAAATATTTAATAGATTTTTTTAATTCTTTGGGTATCCTTATGATTAAGTGATGAAATACAAACTTATTTCTATGGTTTCTTTAAGAGAAGGTGTACTACCCATATTTAAATTTGCTCCTCTTAAAAGGGGGAAAGCACACTAAGATGGAACAAAAGCAAGACAAAAGTAAAATATCTTGAATCAAATCAACCATGTAGCAAGCTATCATAAGATATTTGTCATAAAAACTTAAACATTTCTAACTTAGCTTATCATAATCTTATATTTAAAGGATGAACATCTAAACTATTGATTTCAAAAGATAAAGGACTTCTTTCAAAAGTTTTGATGAACATTTCAAAATTTGATTATCATCATTTTTTCAAATTGTCTTCCTTAATATCAATGTCATGACCCCATATCATCATTGAGTCCTTTATTCATTAAAAGACATTATATGAAAGTGTATTGAATCTATATTAATTTATTTTCTAACCAAACAATTCTTTTGTATAACTTTAAAAGTTCACAACAAATTAAATACCAAAGATTTAACCACAAAATTTTTACATTGTGTTTTGATATATGAATTCATTATTGATGTGAGCTTCATTCCATCATTTACTCATATAAATTAAAATTAGCTACAATTGAAAATTTTAAAATTGTTAAAATGAACTCTAAACATTCCCAATGTTCCACCTTAATGTGACATTATGTTTTCACCCAAACAGTTCAATTGAACTTTGGGGCATGTGAGTTGATGCATTAAGCTAAAAAAAAAAAGTTTTTTTTTCTAGTACTATTATAACAAATAATGTTGGTTCAATAAGTTAAATCAAAAAATATATAAATCATGTTCATTAAAAGAAATGAAAATTTCATGGAGTCCTTTTCTTCCTATGACTTAAAAAAACTCCTCAAATATCAATTTATGATATGTGATAGTACAACATTTTATCAATAATTATCAATTGGTCTGCATTTAAATGACCCAATATTTCATTTTATAATATTAATCCAATAGTTGACATATATTTTGAAACTCTTTCAATTCTTATGTGCAATTGTGACATCCTTTATGTACACCTTAATTCAAACACCCCTAGTTGATTACACTCCAACCCCTACATATGGTGCATGGTATTTCCATTATTGGATGTATCCAAGTTCCTAAAGTAAACTTTATAAATTACCATGCATTGTCAACAAACTTCTTTTCGCCTACTCAAACAAGTCTAGCCAAATGTAACATGAACATGTAGTCACAGTAATCATTTCTTTCAAACTTTCCAAATTCCAAATTTCTTGCAACAACTTTTCAAGTTTCTTTCATTATTTTGAAGAGAATTTTAATATTTAATGTAATATATGCTACAATAAACACCATTTATTACATGTTATGAAGCGACACAATTTATCTCACATATGTTGAATTGTGGAACATTTTGTGTGGGAAAAGGATGTACATACTATTGTAATCCCAAAAAATGACTATTTATCCCACTTAGAAAAATGCTAGAATAAGTTGACCAAATTGTTTAAGTGAATAAAACACCAACTTGAGGAAAAGGTATTTCTAAAAACATTCAAAACCCAAAAACCCCACCTAAGAGCTATTAGAGTGACCCAACCCCCATGACTCCACCAATACTGTTTGAGATGAACACAAGTTCATCCCAATTATTAGATCTTTTGCATGCATTGAGGTTGGGTCACCTTCCCCCCCCCCTTCACTTACTTAAAGGCTACCCATAAAAAAACCTATCCAACTACTCAAGTACCTACCTAACTTTGCATCTACCTACCTCCAACATGTGAAAACCCTAAGCCCTCATCACCACTCAAACCTTATGGTTGTAATTTGAAGGAGGAAAGAAAAATTAAATGAGAACTTGAACATAGTCATTGTTGTACTTTGGTTTTGGAAGAGAGGTCATTGTTGTACTTTGGTTTTGGAGCAAAGGAGCTATTGGGTGACTAGGAACCAAGTGTTACTACAACATAACAACTTAATATTGTTCCAACATTGGAGCACAACAAAGTGCTATTGCAACATTGGAATGCAATGAAATCCTATTGCAACATTGGAGTGCAATGAAGCATTGTTGCAACAAATGTACAGAAAACATTACTACAACAAACATAAAGAACTCTTACAAGGAGTTGCAATACATGACAAACTATGCATTTTTAGTAACTAAGTGTACATCATCCTTTTTTTTTCTTTGTCTTTTTTTTTGGTCTATGTCCCCCTTGTAGAGAAGACAATGACAAGTGTGCCTCATTGTTCTCTTTCTTTTTTAGAAACTTTTTTTTTTGAAATAAAAAGAGGACAATGATGAGCTATCACTACTAGGAAAGTGTGGTGTAGTTCACTAGGCTATTTCACTGTGCAACCATAAAAGTGAATTAAGTTCACTATAATTTCACTGCCTTTACCTTCATTGGTGAAAATGGTTCACTATATGGTGTAAATGTTTACTAAGGGTGAAGTTTGTTTACTAGGTTTGTTTTTGTAACATTATTAAAATAATTATTGAAAAATCTCTAGTTAATTGGGTTTAGGGCATTAGTAAATTAATTAGTTAAATGTGACATATTTTATCTTTATATTCCCATTTCAAGCATTGATTTTAGCATTGATCTATTTAAGGTACGTTTGATGATTATTTCCACCTACATTTTTACTCTTGCTCTTGGGGTAGTGAAAAATTATGGATGTGGTGGAAAAATAATGGCTTCACTTTCTTGTCCACCATATTGAGGTAGCTTGCAGAAGACAAAACCACTCATTCCCATGTGGGACACAATAAAATATGAAGCTTTTCAATCCTTAAGTTGTGAGATGTCCAACATATGCTAGGTCCACATTGAACTTTTGATGCTCCAAATACATGTGTGAATGTGGACTAGCTAAGGCCATAGCCAAAATCATTGCATGTTTGTTTTTCTTGCATAAACAGTAGGTTCAACATGGGTACTCAGTTGAGGTATTGTTGAGAGTCTAGATGCTGGCCATCATCTCTGGACAGGCGAAACACAATAGGCTTAGTGTTTCTAACACAACAGGCCTCCTCGGGCCAGCAGCTCTTACATACATGTAGAATGGGCTTGGTAGGCCTAGCCCTTATGTACTGTGGAATGGGACTAGTTGGGCTAGCCCTTATGTACTATGGAACAAGCTTCAGAGGGCCAAGCTTCATAGGGCTGATGCCTACATACTATGGAACCAAGCCTCATAGAGCCAGCCCATACTTACTATGGAATGGGTATGCTTTGCAAAGCACTTGCATGATTGGTAAACCCATTAATGCTTAGATTCTGCTGTAAGAGGGGCATGGAATCTTTTTACTTCCAACAAGCTATAAGTTCTGCCCACTGGAATAAAGGCCCCAAAGGAACTCCAGGAAACAGAAAATAACAGAATGATACTGGCAGAATTGACAAATATCCAACCACTTCAGTGCCTCAATTGGAGTTGGCACTTTCTTCTCACTGATTTTCTCATATTTCTGCTTCTTAGTCCCTACCTTTTAACCCTTGCCAGGATAGACTGCCACAACCAACAGCAGTAAAAATGTTTCAGAGAAAGCATCCATCATTGCAATAAAATCAACATCTTAGATTGAAATTAGAAGAAAAAAACTTGGAACACACTAACCTGCCCCGCAAGAGGTACATGAACACATAGCCCAGAGACTCCAAGTCATTCTTTCTGCTCTGTTCTGAGAAACATACAAGCATCCATTATGGATAAATTGAGGTGAAACTTGTCAGATCACAGAGAACATCATTCTCAATCATACAACAAGTTCCTCAAAGAAGACTATTATTCAGCCAGAGAAAAAGAACATTTGGAACAAGTTCAACATGGTTCCAACTGACCAATCCCAAGATGTGTATTGATGCTGGCATAGCAGGTGGTTCCTGTTAAGTTGTTCTCCTTGGAAACATGCAGCTAAACTTAATTAATTTTGACCAACACACCAGGAACAGAAATAAGTATTGCCCAGGCTAGAGTTTCAACTAGAAATGTTACATGTCAATGAACATAATGTGAACATTCACATGCAGCAAAATCCATAGGCAAAAGCTGCCTATATCATCAGTGAGGTCATCAGACAAGTTCTACCAAATAGCAATTTGCAATT
>Ga0116231_10010000_pt1 | contig 15568 bp, 11 predicted proteins | sample S1TSphgellanicum_2_FD_89695 | JGI IMG/M metagenome (GOLD analysis project Ga0116231, IMG submission 89695) | Host-associated microbial communities from peat moss isolated from Minnesota, USA - S1T2_Fd - Sphagnum magellanicum MG | ecosystem: Host-associated > Plants > Peat moss > Unclassified...
CCCGCCGCCTCCTCCAGGATGCGTCGTCGGTTGGACGGCTTGGCGCCGATGAGTTCGGAGATCTGCCCCTGGCGCACCAGTGAGGGAGAGTTGGCGCCGGTCGAGGCGTCGGCGAACAGGAGCTGTACGTCCTTGGCCCGGGTCTCCGCGCCGTTGATGCGATAGACCGAGCCCGATCCGCGGGTGATCCGCCGCGTCACCTCCAGCACGGCATGGTCGTTGAAGCGGGGCGGCGCCGTGCGGTCCGCGTTGTCGATCTGGAGCGAGACCTCGGCGTGATTGCGCGCGGGTCGTGCGCCCGAGCCGCCAAAGATCACGTCGTCCATGCCACCGGCGCGCATGGCCTTGGCCGAATTGGCGCCCATCACCCAGCGCAAAGCTTCCAGGAGGTTCGACTTGCCGCAGCCGTTGGGACCGACAATACCGGTCAGGCCGGCTTCGATCCTGAACTCGACCGGTTCGACGAAGGACTTGAAGCCCGAAAGACGCAGTTTCTGGAAGTGCAAACGCCCCCCGATTCGGGCTCTAGTGCAGTTTAGGCTGGATCGCCTTATCGAGATCCGCCAGGCTGATCTCGCCGGGTGGCAGGGCGACATTGTCGACGAAGAACGACGGCGTGCTGTCGATATGATTGTCTATCGCGGTCTGGACGCGCTTTTGCAGCGCATCCAATGCGGCCTGGTTCTGCTCGCAAGCGTTGAATTGCGCTTCGGTCAGGCCAGCGGATTGCGCGATGCGCAGCAGGAAGCCATGGGCGTCGCCCGTGGCGAACAGCTCCGGCTGTCCATGGAAGATCGCTTCCACCACACCGAAATACTTATCCCTTCCGGCGCAGCGCGCCAGCAGGAAGCCGGCCGCCGCGACCGACTCCGGCGGCGTCAGAAACTCACGGAACTTGTAGTAGACCTTGCCGGTGTCGATGTACTTGGCCTTGAAGGCCGGGAAGACCTGGGCGTCGAAGCGGGCGCAGTGGCTGCAGGTATCCGACGCATATTCCACCACCGTCACCTTGGCGTTGGGATTGCCGAGCGTCATTTCCGGTGCGTGGATCATATCGGTCGCGACCGGCCCGCTGTCGCTCACGCTTTTATGACAGCCCGCCGCCGTCAGGGCGATCGCGAGCGTCAGGGCGAAGGCCGGAGCGAGGCGGCGAGCGGTGGCCAGCATGGGCTGTCCTTAAGTTTGAGCGAACGATCAAAGCGCGATTCCGCGCCAACGTCTCGTCGCGCGAGGGAGCCTAGCTGTCAATGCGGGCTGGATTGGCGAAGATCGCCCGCCGATCTAGGGTTCCAGATCGGGCGCGTCCTCGCCAGGCCGGCGCTTACCCTCGGCTTCGGCAGGGTTGGAGCCCGGGGGAAGGCCTGGATCGGCCTTGATCGCGTCTTCCAAGGTCCAGACCGGGTCGGCGTCCGAAGTGGTGAACTTCAGCTCATAGGCGGCGGCCGGGCGGTGGCTCATCGAGGTGAAGTTCTGGTAGTCGCCGTGGTTGAACCAGAGCGCATAGGTCTTGTTGGGCAGGGTGCGGCAGATCAGGGCGAAACTCTTGTGGTCGTCCAGGAGGCGCGGGCTGGCCGCGCACTCGGGGTATTCCCCGTCGCGGCTGGTGACATAGGACCAGCTTTGGCCCTGCATCCGGGTGTCATAGCTGATCCGGATGATCAGGATGCCGGGGGCGATACTGGCGCCCTGAGCCGGATAGGTGCCGACGACCTTTGGGATCTCGCGGGAGATGGTCACGGTCACGCCCGAAACCGTATTGGAGGGCGGCGCCGCCGCGCCTGTCTGGGGGCCGGCCTTGTTCTGGCGTGGGCTCTCCGGCGACGGCGGCGGGGCCGACGGCGTCTGGGCGCTGCCGACCTGCGGCCCCGCGACGAGGGCGAGGGCGCACGCCGCCCCGATCCGCCCCCTCCCGATCCGCCACCCTAATCCACGCAATTTTTCTGGCACGTCCAAGTCCTACTTAAAAGCCAAGCTGACCGATCCGATCATAGGATCAAGGCCCAATTCCGACGAGTCCGAGTCCGCGGATGCGAAGCCTGGCGAGGGCTGGCGTGGGATGAATGGAACTTTCAGGGATGGTTCAGGTTTAGCGGGCTATCGGTTGGCCTTACTAGAGTTGGTCAATTTGTGAGGAATACAGATATGGCGCCCCTGAGGCCCTTGACGACCACGGCCCTGATCGCCGCCTCGCTCGCGATGAGCGTTTCCCCCCTCGCCGTGAGCGGCGCCGCGGCCCAGGATCAGTCCCAATACCCCCAACAATCGTCGCAATACCCTTCCCAAGGCCAGCCGCCCGCCGGCTACGGTCAACAGCCCGACTATACGGGCGGGCAGCAAGGCTATGGCCAGCAGCCGCCGCCGCCGCCAAGCTACGGCCAAGGCTACGACCCCAACCAGTACGGCGGGGCGCCTCCGCCTCCGCCTCCGCCGCCCCCCGGCTACGACGGCAATGAGCCGCCGCCCCCGCCGCCGGGCTACAACCCTTCTCAAGAGTCCGCCGCCCAGCAGGCCCAGGACGCGCAGTTCGCAGCCCAAGCTCAACAGTGGGCTGAAGCCAACTGCGTCAAGGCCCACGGCAACGCCGGCGAGGGCGCGGTTCTCGGCGGGTTATTCGGCGCCGTGATCGGCTCCGGTCTCGCCGGTCGGGGCAGCCATGGCGTCGGCGCTCTAGCTGGCGCGGCTGTCGGCGCCGGCGCCGGCGCGGCCATCGCCAGCAGCACAGGCAGTAACGCCACCAGCCCCGGCTGTCCGCCCGGCTATGTGCTACGCGACGGGGCCGCGCCGCTCTATTACGGACCCGCCTTCGCCTATGCGGCGCCGGAGTGGTATCATCCTTGGGTCTTTTATGGCGGCGCCTGGGTGTTCAGGCCCTATCCGTACCACGTTTACTATTACCGGCATTATTATGGGCACCGGCGGTAAACAGAGCGACTTTGCCGGCGCGCCATCAGATTGGCGCGCCGGCATCGTTCTATAGGTATCAGCTCTTGTGCGCCGACTCCCAGGCCTTGATCGCGTCCAGCGTGTTTTCGACATGCTTGGATGGGTCGAGGCTGTTGTAACTGTAGATCACCTTGTCGTCGGGGGCGATGACGTAGGAGATGCGGTTCGAGATGCCGGGGACGATCGCCATTTTGGCGTCGTAGGCCTTGATCACGACGCCGTCCGGATCGGCCGCGACCGGGAACTTGCTCTGGCATTCAGAGACGGAAAACTTGTCCAGCTTTTCGATACCGTCATGAGATACGCCCAGCACGGTGGCGTGCAGGGCCTTGAAGTCGTCAATGGCCTGAGCAAATTCGTGGGCCTCGACCGTGCAGCCCTTGGTGAAGGCGGCCGGGTAGAAGTAGAGCACCACCGGCCCGCGCTTCAGCGCATCGGCCAGCACGAACTGGAACTCATTGCCGCCTAGGGTCGCCTTCGCCGAGAATTCTGGGGCCGCGGCGCCGTCGGGCAGGGCCGCCAGCGCCCCGTTCGCGCCAAAACCGGCCATCGCGCCGCTGAGCATCAAGGCGACCGTCAAACGCTTCATCATGGTTTGGAACTCCCGTGTTCTTTCTTCCATCTATCTTCTCGCGGATCGGGGCGCGCGTCCAGGAAAGACGACGGACCTGCCGATTCGGCTCAGCAAATCGATTCGCAAAATCGTCTACTTAAACCGAACCTTCATCCGCATTGGTGCATAACCCTTGGCGACAGCTCGGGCTCAGGCGCCCTTGCGCACGCTTGAGGTTTAAGACGCGTTATGGCCAAGACGGTCCTGATTATCGACGACGATCCGACTCAGAGGCGGCTGATCCAGGCTGTGCTGGAGCGCGAGGGCTTCGTGGTCGCCCAGGCCGATGGCGGGGCGGCGGCGCTGGATCGGATCGCGTCGGGTCTCAAGCCCGACGTGGTGATCCTGGATCTGGTGATGCCCAACATGCCGGGGATCGAGGTCTTGAAGACCCTTCGGTCCCAAGGGTTCGCCGCGCCGGTGATCGTGCTGACCGCCACCGGCGGGGTCGATACCGTGGTCCACGCCATGCAGGCCGGCGCCCAGGACTTTTTCATCAAGCCCGCCAGCCCCGACCGTATCATCGTCTCCATCCGCAACGCGCTTCAGATGGGCCAGCTCTGCGCCGAGGTCGATCGGCTGAAGAAGCACAAATCCGGCCAGACCACCTTCGCCGACCTCGTCGGCGGCTCCCCCGCCATGGCGCGGGTGAAGGCGCTGGGCGAGCGGGCCGCACGGTCCTCGATCCCGGTGTTGATCCTGGGCGACTCCGGCGTCGGCAAGGAGCTGATCGCCCGCGCCGTCCATGGCTGCTCCGATCGCGCCGGCAAGCCGTTCGTGGCGGTGAACTGCGGCGCCATCCCGGAAAATCTGGTGGAATCGATCCTGTTCGGCCACGAGAAGGGGGCCTTCACCGGCGCCCACGATCGCCACGCCGGTAAGTTCTTAGAGGCCAACGGCGGCACCCTGTTCCTGGACGAGGTCGGCGAGCTGCCCCTGGATATCCAGGTCAAGCTGTTGCGCGCGCTCCAGGAGAGCGAGATCGATCCCGTCGGCGGTCGTCGTGCGGTCAAGGTGGACGTGCGCATCGTCTCGGCCACCAACCGCGATCTCGCGGGTCAGGTGGCGGCCGGCCGGTTCCGGGAAGACCTGTTTTATCGCCTGAACGTCTATCCGATCGAAGCGCCCGCTTTGCGCGATCGGCGGGAGGACGTGCCGGCCCTGGTCGAGGCCTTCATCCGCCGGTTCAATATCGAGGAAGGCAAGCGCATCGTCGCCGCGACGCCGGAGACCCTGGCGCTACTGACCGCCTTCGACTGGCCGGGCAATGTGCGTCAGCTTGAGAATGCGGTCTATCGGGCCATCGTGCTGGCGGACGACGCCTATCTTCATCCTCACGATTTTCCGGCGATTTCGGGCGTTCTGACGCCGCCGCCCAAACCCGTCGATCACGCCGCCGACCTGATCGGCAAGCCGGCGGCGCCGTCGTTCCAGGCGGAGCGCGAGACGCAAGAGCTGTCCCCGGACGGCGCGCCGGTAAGGGTGCTGGACGAGACCGGCCATCTGCGCACGCTTGAGGCCGTGGAGCGGGATCTCATCCAACTCGCCATCGAGGTTTACGCCGGTCACATGACCGAGGTGGCGCGGCGCTTAGGGATCGGGCGCTCAACCCTTTATCGCAAGGTGCGCGAGCAGGGGCTGGAGGGCGTCGTCGACCAAGCTGCGGGCTGACGCTACTCGAACAGCCTAGCTTGTGAACGCGGGGCGAGCGGGCTACGAGGACTCATCCTTCAAGTCCAAGCCGGTGACCTGCATTGTTTGGTGACATCAATACCCTTCTGACGGGGCTGCTGATCGCGCTCTTCAGCACCAAGGGTGCGGCGCTGGCTATCGCCTTCATGATCTTGGTCATGGCGTTCGCCATTGTCTTTTCCGTCTATGTGGCGCGCGTGCGCCCGTTGTTGAGCGCGCTGTATCTGTCCGTGACAGACTTCCCCTCGGTCGTGAATCTGGCCGATCTGGCCGAGGTCGACGCTTTGATGATCCGTCCCGGCAAGGCGCGCTTCCGGCTGCGTCATGCCTGGAATTCCTATCGCGCCGGCTTTGTTCTGTCGCCGGACGGCCATCTGCGCAGCGGCTCGCCGGCGTGGGAGGTCTTCGCCCAGGTCTCGCCGGAAACCCAGGTTTTAGGGTGGTGGGCCAATATTTTCGTCGGCATCGGTCTGATCATGACCTTTCTGGGCGTCGTCGCGGCGCTCAGCGAGGCCACCAGCGTTTTGGGCAGCAGTTCCGATCCCAATGTTATGCAGACGGCGCTGTCGGGTCTTCTGACCATCACGGCGACCAAGTTCTGGACCTCCATCGCCGGCGTGGCGGCCTCCATCGTCATGCGCATTTTTGAGCGGCGCTGGACTGTAAAGATCGAGAAGCTGGTAGACGACCTCTGTATCCGTATCGACCAGCGCATTCCGCCCGTGACCCAAGGTATGCTGGCCGGCGAGCAGTTTGCGGAAGTTCGGGCGCAGACCCAGTTGCTGATCGAGATACGCGACAGTTTGGCGGCCCAGGAGACCCAAGGCGCGGGACGGGGACGCTCCGCCGCGGGGCTTCATTCTATCCCAACGCCGGCGGCCAAGTCATGAGCACCACCACGCTGGGCCGTCGTCGGCGTCATGGCGGCGGTGAGGGCGAGGAGAGCTATTTCATCTCCATGACCGACATGATGGTGGGCCTGGTCTTCGTGCTCATCGTGATGCTGGTCTATTTCGCTATGCAGTTCCACCGGGTCACGGTCGAACTCACGGATACCAAGACTCGCAGGACCGAGCTGTTGCACAAGCTTCAGACAAGGCTCCAGTCTGAAAATGTCGATGTCAGCGTCGACGCCGACGCCGGCGTGCTGCGCCTGCCCGAAGCCGTTCTGTTCGCCAAGGGCAGCTCGGAGGTGACGCCCGCTGGCCAGGCGGCGTTGGCCAAGGTCGGCGCCGCGCTTCAGGCGGAGCTGCCCTGCTACACACTGCCGGGCGCCCTGCCGCCCTCATGCCCCTCGACCAAGGCGGGGCTCGAATCGATCCTGATCGAAGGCCATAGCGACAGCGACCCCATCGTGGGCGGCCGGGATAACTGGAACCTCTCGACCGACCGGGCGGTGAATACCTATCGCAGCCTGATCGGCTCGACCCCGACTTTGGAAGCCGTCAAGGATGCTCGGGCCAAGCCCAACGATCCCCAGCCCGTGCTGGGCGTCAGCGGCTACGGTCCCACGCGACCGCTGGTCCCCGAAACCTCCGAAGCCGCCAAGGCCCGCAACCGCCGCATCGACATCCGCTTCTTGATGGCGACGCCGGACGCCGCAGACCACGGTTAGGGTTAGAGGGCCGGCTACATAGGATGCTGCGGCCCCAGAATCTGATCTGTCCCCGACCTGAGGGGCTCTATTGCGCGCCGGGGAACTTCTTTATCGACCCGGTTCGGCCGGTGGATCGCGCCGTCATCACCCATGGCCATGCCGATCATGCCCGCGCCGGCCATGGCGCCGTCTTGGCGACGCCGGAGACGCTTGAGATCATGGCTGTGCGCTACGGCGAAGGGTTCGCCGGTCGCGTGCAGCCTTCGCCTTACGGTTTCACCACCGCGCTGGACGGGGTTGAGGTGACGCTGGTTCCCGCCGGTCATGTGCTGGGCTCGGCTCAGGCGGTTTTGCGCTGGAAAGGGATGACGATTGTGATCTCGGGCGATTACAAGCGCCGCCGCGACCCGACCTGCCCGCCGTTCGAGCCCACGCCTTGCGACGTCTTCATCAGCGAGGCCACGTTTGGCCTTCCGGTGTTCGTCTTTCCCGAGCCTGAGACAGAGATCGCGGCCCTCTTGGCTTCGGTCGCGCAGTTTCCGGAGCGCACGCATCTGGTCGGGGCCTATGCGCTGGGAAAGGCGCAGCGGGTGATCTGTCTGCTGCGCGAGGCCGGCCACGAGGGGGTTATTTACGTGCATGGCGCAATGGCGCGGCTGAATAGTCTCTATGAGATCCATGGGATCGATCTGGGACCGCTGGCGCCGGCGACCGCGGATGCGGCCAAGGCCGACTATGCAGGCGCCATCGTCATCGCGCCGCCCTCCACCCTACAAGACCGCTGGTCGCGCCGCTTTTCCGATCCCGTGACGGCCTTCGCCAGCGGCTGGATGCGGGTCCGGGCGCGGGCGCGGCAAAGCCATGTCGAGCTGCCGCTGATCCTGTCCGATCATTCCGACTGGATCGAGCTGACGAAGACCGTGAGCGAGCTTCGCCCCGGCGAACTCTGGATAACCCATGGGCGTGAAGAGGCCCTGGCGCGCTGGGCCGAGCTGAACGGCATCGTCGCCCGGCCGCTGCGCCTGGTTGGTTATGAAGACGAGGCGGACTAACCCTCCGCCCGCGCTTCCCGTCGGATGCGCCTTATGCGCAGCTTGTCGCGCACCGTCAGGGACAGCACGGCGAACACGCCGGCGGTGAAGAGGGCGGCGGCGGTGAGCTCGGGGTTCATCTGGGCGGCCGTGTACAAGCTCGTTTCGCGCACCGCGAAATAGGGCGTGCGTTCGCGTAAACCCCGGCCCGGCTGGTGCAGGGCGTCGCCGTCCTTGCCGCGCTTTTCGCCGCGATCCTTGCTGAGCGTGGGCACGATCCACGCCAGCAGCGGATCGGTGAAGGTCGGCGCAAGTTGGGCCATCACCGCCATCAGCCGGCCGCCGCCGCCGACGGTCAGCTCCCGCACGCGGGTCTCGGCGGCGTAGAGAATAGCCTCGGCTACGAGCGGCGTGGCGTAGACGGGCGGGGGATTTCGCGCGGCGTCGGCCAGATAGTTTCGGGCGTGCTCGCTATAGGGCGTATCCACCGCGCTCGGCTTGATCAGGGTTACGGTCACTTCGGGCGCGTCGGTGAGGAGCTCGATCCGCAGCGCATTGGTGAAGCCTTTGATCGCATGTTTGGAGGCGCTGTAGACCCCTTGGGTCGGGATCGAGACATCCGACAGCACCGATCCCAGATTGATTAGGACGCCGCCGCCTGCGCGGGCTTTGAGATACTCCACCGCGACCAGCGAGCCATGCACCACGCCCCAATAATTGGTGTCGAACAGGCGGTGCTGATCCTCAAGGGGCGTGTCCTCGATCCGGCCATAGATCGAAACGCCAGCATTGTTGATCCAGGTGTCGAAGCCGCCGAACAAGGTTTCGGCCTTGGCGGCGATGGCGCGGACCTGAGCCTCGACCGCGACGTCGGCCACCACATAGTCGGCGCGCGCGCCTTTGGCCCGCAGCTCCTCGCAGAGCGCGCGCAGCGCCTGTTCGTTACGCGCGGCGACAATCAGGCTGGCGCCGCGATGGGCCGCGGCCCGCGCTGTCGCCAGGCCGATTCCGGAGGTGGCGCCGGTGATCACCAGCACCTGGGCGGCCAACGGTTTCAAGGGATGACGCATAGAACTCCCACATCAAAACGATCGCAAAAACGATCTTTAGGGTCGGCAGGTCAACGAAAGCTTGACCTCGTGGTTCCGCGACCGCCTAGACCGGTGTGGGTATGCCGATTGACCCCCGGCCCGTCTCACGGAATAGGAGCTCGATGGTTAACCCGCCGCGCCCCAAGCGCAAGCCTCCAACACCGGTCTCGATACGGCCCCCCGCGCGATCTCTAGGGCGCCGCGTGGGGCGTTTTCTGCTGGGCGTCCTCGCGGTCCTGGCGATCGGGCCGCCTTTGTGGGTCTTGATCTATCGCATCGCACCGCCGCCGATCACTATTTTGATGGTCGAACGGACGATCCAAGGCCGGGGTCTGGATAAGTCCTGGCGACCGCTCTCGGAGATTTCACCGTCGCTGGCCCAGGCCGTCATCGGCGCCGAGGACGCGCGTTTCTGCGAGCACCACGGCTTCGATTTCAAGGCGATGGAGGCGGCTGCGGCGCACAATGCGCGCCATCCGGGGAAGATTCGCGGTGGCTCGACGATTAGCCAGCAGACGGCCAAGAACGTCTTTTTATGGCCGGGACGCTCCTATGTGCGCAAGGCGGCGGAGGCCTATTTCACGGTTCTGATCGAGGCGCTTTGGGGTAAGCGGCGCATTTTGGAGACCTATTTGAACGTGGTCGAATGGGGGCCGGGCATCTATGGCGCCGAGGCCGCCAGCCAATCCTATTTCGGCCACGACGCCGACCAACTCACCCCTCAAGAGTCCGCCCGTCTCGCCGCCATCCTGCCCGATCCCTTAAAGTGGAAGGCCGTCCACCCCGGCCGCTACGTCGCCCGCCGCACGCGCCACATCACCGCCGCCGCGGCTACGGTTCGGGAGGATGGCCTGACGCGGTGTTTGCGGGATTGATGGGGGGTTCACACCCTGACCGGTCCCGCCGCCACGGCCAGGCGGGCGAGCGCGGGGAGGGATTTGGCGCCGGTCTTGTGCATGATCGCCGCGCGGTGGTTTTCGACGGTGCGCTGGCTGATGCCGAGGTCGGCGGCGATGTTTTTGCTGGGGTGACCGGCGAGGACCATGTCCATGATCTCGCGTTGGCGCGCCGTCAGCCCCGCCATCTGCTCCTTTGCGGCGTCTTGCCAGGCCTCGACCAGTTCGGAGTCCCGGGATTGCGCCAGGGCGCGCTCGACGCTGGCCAGGAGGTCGTCGCCGCCGATCGGCTTTTCGATGAAGTCCGACGCCCCATGCTTCATCGCCTGCACCGCCATGGCCAGGTCGCCGCCGCCGGTCACGATCACCACCGGAACCGTGTCGCCGGTTTCGCGCAGGCGGATCAAAAGCTCCAACCCACCGATTCCCGGCAAATGGGCGTCGAGCAGGAGGAGGCAGCCGGGGCGGCCGGGCGCATAGGCTTCAAGGAAGCTTTCGCCGTCGGGGTAGCTCTCCACCTCGAACCCATCCTGCCGCAGGAAGCTACCGGTCAAATCTCTAACAAGTTCGTCGTCGTCGACCAGATAGATCAGGGCGGAGTCCCCGCCGGCGGCGCTCGTCTCCGGCGCCGGACCTGCGGCCCGATCTAGCCGTCTATCCGCTGCAGCGATAGCCGAGCGCGACTTGGTCGCGGTCGCTTGGGAGCTGCCGGGAAGTGGCGCTGTCGCCAGCGCCTCGTCGACTACGGCCATCAGCGCAGCCAGCTTGACGGGCTTATACAGGCTTACGCAGTCGGCGGCGGCTATGCTGCGCAACGTCTCCGTCGAAATGTCGCCGGTCAGGACGATCGCCGGGGTGGCGCCGGTGCGGGTCTGGCGCAGCTTGGCCGCTAACCTGAGGCCGTGCATACCGCCGGGGAGATTGTAGTCGGCCAAGATAAGGTCGGGCGCCATCCGCCCGTCTTTCACGGCCTCAAGCGCGGCCAGCCCATCCGTATAGGCGAAGACGCTATGGCCGGCTTCCGTCAACGCCAGGGCGAGCAAGTTGCGCACCTCCGAATCGTCCTCCACGATCAGGATGGAGCCGTGGCGGCGCGAGCCGGATTCATCGTCGGACCCATCCTCCGCCGTCGTGGGGCTGACCGCCGGAGACGGGGCGGCGAGGGGCTCAGCGCAGGGAAGATCGATGGCGAAGGTCGAGCCCCGGCCCAGATTGGAGACGACGCGCACTTTCAAACCCAGCAGGGCGCCCAGCCGCTGAACGATCGACAGCCCCAGCCCCAGACCCCGCGTCCGTTCGCGAGCGGCGTTGTCGACCTGATGATACTCCTCGAAGATGGCGGCCAGGTCTTCCGCCGCGATGCCGACGCCCGTGTCGAGCACCCAGAGGGACACGACGTCTCCGCGCCGCCGACAGCCCAGCAGCACCTTGCCGGTCTTGGTGTATTTCAGGGCGTTGGTGATCAGATTGCGCAGCATCTGCTCCAGCAGCCGCACATCGGTCTCCACCACCAGGCTGCAAGGGATCACCCGGAAGGACAGGTTTTTGGCCCGCGCGTGGTAGGTGAACTCGTCGCGCATCCGGTCCAGCAGCACATTGAGCGCAAACCGGGTCGGTTCGACCTGCACCACGCCCGCATCGATCTGGTTGATGTCGAGAAGGGTGTTCAGCATCCCTGACATCGCGCCCACCGTCTGCTCCAGCAAGCCGACCAGCTTCCTCGCATCGCCCTCCACCTTGTTGGACAAGAGGCCCTGGAGCAGGGCCAAGGTTTGAAGCGGCTGGCGCAGATCGTGGCTGGCGGCCGCGAGGAATCGGGATTTGGCGAGATTGGCGCCCTCCGCCTCCTGGCGGGCGATCTCTAGCGCGGAGTCGATTCGGCGACGCTCCGTGATGTCGGTGAAGGTGATCACCACCCCCTCCACCGCCCGATCGTGGGCGCGATAGGGCAGGATGCGGCGGCTGAACCAGGCGCCGGCCTTGGTCTCCACCTCGCGAACGCGCGGGGCCTTTAGCTTGAGCGTGGCGCGCGCGTCGTCGAGCAGGGCGTCGTCGGCGGCCAGCACGCTCAGATCGGCCAGAGGGCGTCCGACGTCGCTGGGCAGGATGTTGAATAGGGCGAGCATGGCGGGCGTGAAGAAGCGGATCTTCAGATCTCGATCCAGAAACAGCGTCGCCACATCGGTGCTATAGAGAATGTTTTGAAGGTCCGTGGCGGAGGTGCGCTGACGCTCCAGCGACTCCTGGAGCTGGCTGTTCAGCGCCGTCAGCTCTTCGTTCAGCGACTGGAGCTCCTCCTTGGAGGTCAGAAGCTCCTCGTTGGCGGACTGATATTCCTCGTTGACGGACAAGGCCTCCTCGTTGATGGCGGCATGTTCGTCGCTGGACAGGTCGAGGTTATGGAGCGCGATGGTCAGGTCCGAGCGCGCCATCTCCAAAGCCTGTTCGAGCTCCGCCAGGCGGGCGGCGTACCCGGCCGGGGCCGCCGATGTCGCGATCGCCGAACTCGAAGGGCCTAAACCTTGCGGCTTGGGATGATCGAGAAAGCAAATCAGCATCATGGGGTCGCTTGAGGCGGCGACCGGCTCGACCTCGATATCGAACACCAGGGGCGCAGCGCCCGCCTCCGCCGCGGCGCGACAGCCGCGCACGACCACGCCCTGACCTGTCGCGGCGACATCCCTAACGGCGGCGCTCAGCCGCGTTCGCATACCGTGGCGCACCATCGACATGACGTCTTGGCTGGGGCTGCCGGGCGGGACGCGGAGGTAGCGATCCGTGGGTCCCAGCGAATAGAGGCAGTCGCCCCGGGCGTTGATCAGCACGGCCGCGGGCGCATGTCGCTCCAGCACCAGCCGGCGGCAGAGGTCGGCTAGGGCGGCGGGCGTGGAGGGTTGGACCAAACTCGCACGCAAAGGCGCAGGCGTCCCCATCAAGAGGCCGAACTCTCCCGGTCGGCTGCGGCCGACGTGGCGATAGATACGCGCGGCTTTCGACACCATCTTGAACCGCCCGTCGGTTTCGTTCACCGCCTCCGACGCGCCCAGCAGCAGCAAGCCGCCTTCGCGCAGGGCGAAGTGGAAGATGGACGCGACCCTGACCTGGGCCTCCGGCTGGAGGTAGATCAGGAGGTTGCGGCACGAAATCAGGTCCAGGCGGGAGAAGGGCGGGTCCGCCAGCACGTCCTGGATCGTAAAGACGACGGCGGCCCGGAGCTCGGGCAGGACCCGATAGCCGCCTGGCTCCTTCTGAAAGAACTGCGCCAGCCGGGCTTCGGAGACATCCGCGGCGATGGACGCCGGGTAAAGCCCTTCGCGCGCGGTGGCGACCGCGTCGCTATCAAGGTCCGATGCGAAGATCTGAAGCTTGATATTGACCTTCTGTTCCCCGATCTGCTCGCGCAGCAGCATGGCCAAGGAATAGGTTTCTTCGCCGGTGCTGCAGCCTGCGATCCAGATCCGGAGCGGCTGGCCTAGCGGGCAGTCGCGGACCAGGGCCGGAATGACCGACTCGGCAAGCTGGTCGAACACTTGGGGGTCGCGGAAGAAGCTCGTGACGTTAATCAGGAGGTCCTTGGCCAGCAGATCGAGTTCCTGACCGTCGTCTTGCAACCGCTTCAGGTAGTCCGGCATCCCGGCCGCCCCAGAACCTGAGAGTCCGGGGCCGCAAAGCCCAATCCGCCGCTCGATCCGCCGCAGCAGGGTCCCCGGTTTATAGAGGCTGAAGTCATGGCCCAAGCGGTCGCGCAGGAGCGCGACGATCTCGGCGAAGCCCGTCTGCGCCGCGGTCGCGCTGGCGGTCGCAGGGCCCGTGTGAGCTTGCCTGTGACGCTGATGGTCGGCCAGCGCGGCCGGCATGTCGGTTATAGACAGGATCAGATCGACGTCGCCGGTGGCGATGGCGCTGAGGGGCATCCCGTCATAGGCGGCGTCGGCAGGCGTCTGGGCGATCACCAGGCCGCCTTGCGCCTTCACCGCCATAAGCCCGAGGCTGCCATCTGCGCCCGAGCCCGACAGGACGATGCAGGCGACGGCGAGCTCGGGCGCGCGCGCCAAAGATTGCAAAAGGAAGTCGAACGGCAGTCGCGCGCCGTGGCGTGCCGAGGGTTCCGACAGACGGATGACGCCGTCCTCAACCGCCAGATAGGCGCCCGGTGGGATCACATAAAAATGGGCGGGTTGCAGGCGGGCGCCGTCTGTCGCCTGGACGACGGAGAGCGCCGTTTGGTGGGACAGCAGCTCCACCATCATGCTTTGGTGATTGGGATCGAGGTGCTGGACCAGAATGAAGGCCATGTCGGCGTCGGGCGACAGGCCATCCACCAGCTTTTGGCACGCCTCCAGGCCACCTGCGGAGGCGCCGATGGCCACCACGAGAAGCGATCCTGTCGATACGGTTTTGCCCGCGTCGCTTTCGCGCGGCGCGACTCTATCGGGCCGATGGCCTCGATCGCTGGGCATAGGAAAGTTTTTTCTGAACTGGGCGGCGAGTGCGCGCAGAATACGATTAGCACCTATGGCGCTGTGTAGCTATCGCGCATTGATGACTGGGTAGTTTCCGGGGCTGATATTCACATACTTTGACATTTTAAGATGGATCGAGCTGCGACGCCGCCAGTCTTTCATCTACAAGCGTTGCTTCACCTGCAAGCTTTGCCATTCAGTCTGATAAGGACTTTCAAAATGTCTCAATTCATGCACGCCGCCGTCGTCGAACACTTCGGCCAGCCGCTCGTGCTCAAGGATGTGGCGGCGCCTGAGCCGGGACCCGGCCAAATCCTCGTCAAGACCGAGGCGTGCGGCGTCTGCCATACCGATATCCACGCCGCCGACGGCGATTGGCCGGCCAAGCCGGCCCTGCCGTTCATTCCGGGCCACGAGGCGATCGGGCGGGTCGTGGCGTTGGGCGCCGGCGTCACCCAGGTGAAGATGGGCGACCGGGTCGGCGTGCCCTGGCTCTATTCGGCTTGCGGCCATTGCGAATACTGCCTGAAGGCGGAAGAGCCGGTGTGCGCTGAGGCCAAGTACGGCGGCTACACCCAGAACGGCGGCTTCGCCGAGTATCTGCTGGCCGACCCAGACTATGTCGCCCACATTCCCGACGGCTTGAGCGCCATCGACGCGGCGCCGCTGATTTGCGCCGGGATCACCACCTATAAGGGCCTGAAGGAGACGGAAGCCCGGCCCGGCGAGTGGGTGGCGATTTCCGGCTGCGGCGGGCTTGGGCATCTGGCGATCCAATACGCCAAGGCCATGGGGTTGCAGGTCTGCGCCATCGATGTAGAGGACAGCAAGTTGAACCAGGCCAAGGCGCTGGGCGCCGATCTGACCTTCAACGCCAAGGAGGGCGATCCGGCGGCGGCGCTGAAGGCGGCGACCGGCGGCGGGGCGCACGGCGTGCTGATCACCGCGCCCTCACTGCCGGCGTTCAAACAAGGCGTCGGCATGACCCGAAAGCATGGCACCTGCGTCCTGGTCGGACTGCCGCCCGGCGAGTTTCCGACGCCCCTGTTCGAGGTCGTGGCCGACTGCATCACGATCCGCGGCTCTTTCGTCGGCAACCGCGAGGATATGGCGGAGGCGTTGGCGTTCGGCGCCCGCGGCCAGGTCAAGGCCGATGTCGAGCTTCAGCCCCTTTCGGCCATCAACTCGGTCATGACGCGCCTGGCGCACGGCGACGTCGCCGCCCGGGTGGTCCTAGATTTC
>Ga0116231_10010001_pt1 | contig 15568 bp, 11 predicted proteins | sample S1TSphgellanicum_2_FD_89695 | JGI IMG/M metagenome (GOLD analysis project Ga0116231, IMG submission 89695) | Host-associated microbial communities from peat moss isolated from Minnesota, USA - S1T2_Fd - Sphagnum magellanicum MG | ecosystem: Host-associated > Plants > Peat moss > Unclassified...
CCAGTGTCGTAGTTCCTTTAGCCGGCTTCACCATCTGCACCGCTGCCTTTTGGAATCCATCCAAATCAGCCACCGCTGGGAGCTTGAACGTAGGAGGTGCTGCTCCCAATACCTGCGGATCAGGACACGCAGCCAAGGAGGATTGAAGGGAGCAAGGCTCCAACACACCAAGGTCCAACATAGTTCTCGACAATTCTCCTCTCGTCTTGTCTCCTCTCCTCTCCTCTTGTTGTCTCTTTGCTGCAAGCAAAGCCGGATGCGATCTCGAATCCGTCGATTGCAAACTCGACAACACAATAAACCATGAAAACACCGAAAGACAAAGGAGAGCATGGAGAGCACTCCAGTAAACCCTAACCCTAATCTGAAGTCCCGTCCTGACGTCCCATCACCTTTTCTCTTTCTCATCAATTAAGTTCACGGGACCTCACTTGGGTTGGACGTCACTTGGGTGAGACGTCAGGTGGAACCAATATATGTTCCCTATTATTTTACCAACCAAAATATTATAATATTGATATTAAGCGCATCCAAGGGTCCAGATCTAGTGATCGCCTTCGTTCTGTGAGATCACTGTTGGGGGTTTGTTGCTGCAGATGCGCTTCGTTTCACATCAATGCCGTCGCAGGATCTGACAGCCTCAATGCAATCCCAATCACATCCGACACTCCACATCTGGTGATCACCATCGTTCTGTCCGGCATGGCTCTCTCTCTGCACGTGCGTTCCTCTTCTTCCGTCGTGGCTTTTTCTCGTTGCTACTGTTGTCTATGCTGTTGTTGTTTGGATCGCTTGTTGCTGTTGTTGTTGGTGCGTGTGTTTGTATATTTTCTGTGGTGTTATTGTTGTTCGTAATTTTCTGTGTTGCAATTTTCTGTGTTGTTTTTGTTGCAAAAGAAAGTGGCTAGCGATGCACAGCAGTAGTATTACCAGCAGTAGCAATACATTCAACAAAAGCAACAACCTCGCACCATAGGCAACAACAAACTTCAAAAAGCTTTTCTCAACTTGTGATAGCAAGCCAGTAAGCAAGGCGAGATGCTAAATACCCCCAAGTGGCTAGCGATGCACAGCAGTACAGCAGTAGTATTACCAGCAGTAGCAGTACATTCAACAAAAGCAACAACCTCGCACCATAGGCAACAACAAACTTCAAAAAGCTTTTCTCAAATTGTGATAGCAAGCCAGTAAGCAAGGCGAGATGCTAAATACCCCCAGACGAGCTCTGTCCGGAGCTAGTTTTGCTTGTCTTTTTGCACACCTTTTTCGGCCTTGCACAGTTCTGCAAGAAACCATGCAACCCAGTTTTCAATGTTCTTAAGTTCTTCAAAAAAATGAAGAACATTTTGTGCATGTTCTTTGTTGTCTGCACAAATGTCTTGCATCAGGGGCACAAGGATTGAATCCTAAACCTCAACTGTAGGAAACATAACATTAACCACTCACATATCATCAGGCACTAAGGTGGGCGATTTATTTTTTAGATTTATTGCAAACACAAAGTGTTTAAAAAGGCTAAACGCAGTTCTCCGCAAGGTTGCACTGTCATGCTTGAAACCAGCACCGAACAGAGCTTGTTAGGGGGTATTTAGCATCTCGTGTAAGGAAGCAAGCAACTTTGTGATCCATCATGGCTTGCAGAGTATTGGTACAAATTGTTCATCCAACTCAAGATAGACACTTATTTGCTTTACGATAAATTATTAGTTTTCTTCCTTCTAGATTCTTCTGTGACTCGCTTATATATACTTGCTCTTGTTTTTGTGTTCACCTCTTCTAATCAGTTTTTAATATATGTATTTTCTACATGGTATTAGAGCAATGCATTCTTATGTGTGATCTCCTACAATTTATTATTTTTTATCTTTTGTTCTTTCTTTCTTACATGACACCATTTTTTGTTTAATCTTACACTCTTCATTTTATTTTTATGTTTTATTTTATCTAATAGGCAGCTGGTTTATAGTAATAGAACTTAAAACAACAATGTTGAAGGATAGTTTAGCTCTAGTCCCTGATGATGTTGATGCTAAGTTAGAAAGCTCATCAAATTATCACTTGTGGAAGTATATGCTTACACAAGTAGCCAACAAGGAGGGATTATTGTTCATTTTAGAAGCAGACCGCAACAAAGGAAAAGGAGCTGTACCCTCGAATCTGGATGAAAAGAAGGAATCTTTGTTGTACATCATGACACGGTCAATCAAGTCAGGACTTCTTGGAAACAACTTCTTGGAGAGCTTACAAACTTTGATGATACCAAGGAGTTGTGGAATTTTCTCAAGACTAACTTTGAAATTTCCAATGATAGTTGCAAGTTTCATTTAACAAACAAATTCGGTTTAATCACGATGACTGAGAAGAGCATCTTTGAGCAATACTTCTCTAAATTCAAGAGTGTTTTCGCACAACTATTGGCATTAGGAGTCAAGGTTCTAGATGCAAACTTGGTTTAGATCATGATGAAGGCAATAACTAACAACTATGATTCTTTCATGCAACAATACACCAACCAAGCTAAGTTTCTTGGCTTCCAACACTTACAAACTACCCTTTTGCTTGAAGACAATTGACGACAAATTAGAAAGGGAGTCCAAAAGTCACTAGAGGCTTTCTATTTTCATTACAATACACCATTGAACGAAGGATCAACACTGAGACCATTACTTGGCATCAACACAATGCCACCTAAACTACGTCTTGGTGTCAACACTATATGTCCCACTTTCAATGTTGGCAACAACAACAATCAACAAATTTTGGGATCGTGTAACTATTGTGAACATCAACGCTGTTAGAAAGTTCTCTGCCCAGAACGTCTAGTTGACATTAGGAAGTTGGAGGCTGAAAGGCGTGAAAAGTTGTTGTCAAAACAAAGATTTCAACAAATGTTGTTGAAGATGAAAGTTCATGGACTCATGAAGGACTACTGGATGTTGTTTTTTCAAATAATGACAACCTTAATGAAGTTGTTTTTAAAGTTGCGATTATAGGACTTGATGTCAAAGGAGAGGATTCTGGTGTCAAAGACACAAAAAACCACAAGAACAAAAGCTAAAAGAAAGGTCTACATCTAACTTTTAAACAAGGAACAAGACAAGATGATGTGATTCCAAAACAAAAACATAAGAACTAAAAACAAGGACACAAGATGTGCAAGAAAAATGTGAAAGTGAATTTTTATTATGCTAACGTATGCAAACATGAAGATGAAAAGAGCATAACAAGGCTATGGTGTAAGATCATGTTTAAGACTGATGTTGAATAGACTAAAGGAAATGAGGGGTCCTACTCCTATTGGTACCCTTTTGGGGACCCAGTTCAAGGAAACTTCCAAGGAGGCTTCTATGTGTGCATCAATAAGGAAGCTTCTTGGGAACCTTCCTAACTTGAAGTCGATTATGAATTAACTGAAACTTAATTGAAAGTTAAATTAGACTTAACTAGAAGTCAATTAGGAGTTAATTAGACTTAATTAGGACTTAACTAAAATTTAACAAAAAGTTAAGTAAAATTTAATTAAGACTTAAATGAGATTACAAATTAACACGAATTTAACTAGGAGTTAATTGAAAATTAATCAAAGCTTAATTAAAAGTTAATTAAAACTTAACTAGGAATTATGGATGAACATTATGGATGAATTCCATCTATTGGAAGATGGTGTCTAATGTTCACATCCATCACATATGGTTGGTATCTCGATTCTAGAACCACCAAACATGTGAATGGGACCAAAAATACATTTCGATAACATAAAAATATGTAGTGGTAAAAAAAGTTAAAGGGTAAAGTCATGTTATCATAGGTAAAGGAATTATAAACTTTTCTTTTCCATCAAGAGAAATAAAAAGTGTGTCTAAATTTTGTATGTCTCTAATCTATAGAAAAATTTACTTTCCATAAGGTCCATGATTGAACAAGGTTGTGTAGCTTGTTGCAATGATAAAAAATGTTTGTTAATTATTAAATGTCATGGCAAGGGACTAAAAATCCTATAAACGAATTTTACTTATTAGTTTTTCAAAATTTAAAAGTCCATGCAAATGTAACAACCTGATCAATCACTAGAAGAATAACATGTATTTTTAACTAGTTTATGCGACTAAAATTTAATTGCAAGTGACATTTGCAATTAAAATTTCATTAGTCACCTTGGACAAGTCACATGAGACATTAGTTACAAACGACAAGACGTATTGGATGAAAGAAAAAATCAACAAATACAAATTCATTCTTTGCCTCCATTGTATATGTATTGTCACATGCAACTACAATGCAATTATTTTGGTCACAATTGAAGCAAATGATGTGTTACCACATGTTTTAATATTTAATTATTTAAAATACAATAATTATTATTATTTTGAAATAATCTAAGATGTTCAATTCAAATGCTTGGATGATCCTATATTATGACACGTGGCCCAATGTAAATATGCCACGTGGCACCTTTAAATTAATTTAATACAAAATATTAATATTAGGTTAATAGGTGCCCAAATAGGTACATAAATAGGTGCCTACAAACTTAGGTTACATACTTACCTACTCATATCAATAGGTACTGAAGTAGGTAAGTACATAGGTTGACCTAGGTGGGTAGATCATATTACGTACCTATCTAGCTAAGTAAATAAATAGGTTGGGGATGTTGATAGTTTAAAATTATGCATAATTTTTCTTTTTGTTTTTAGTTAAACCTTTTGATTAACTCATCCCATGTGCACACATTTTTTAATGTGAAATTTGATGACCACACCCCTTGTTTATATATGTTCAAAATAGGAATGGAGAACAAACAATATGGGATAAGTTTTGAAATTGTAACTTCTTCACAAACTAAATTACAACTCCAAAACTTTTTTCACGCCTTTTGTTCCTAGTTTTCATATTTATCAATAATTCAAGCACATGGATTAATTTTGAGAATCCAAAACAATAATTTGGAATTGCAATTTCAAGTTTCAAATCAAATAGGTTTTTTAATTTAAATTTAAAAACTCAAATTTGAAATATTAATTGTTAGATTCACAAAATAATAATTTAGAATTCAAATGTCAAATTTTAGATCAAATGAGCTTTTTGAATTTTTCTTAAAACAATTAATGCAATTTTATTTTTTAAGGAATTGAGATAGCAGATTTCAAATTCAAATATCAAATTTGAAATTCAACAAATTCTTTAAAGAATTGAAATAGTAGTTTTCAAAATTGGAATATAATTTTAAGGATCAATTTTTAAGAAAAATAAATTTAAAATTTCAGAATTGAAATATTAATTTTCAAAATTCAAACAGTTTTTTCTCAAATTCAAAGAATTTAACAAAGAGATCCAATAACAATTTTTAGAATTAAAATAACAATTTTTAAATTCAAATGTTTTTTAATTTTATATATCAAAAATGAATTCGAGAGCAAATTTCAGAATTGAAATATCGAGTTTAATGTCTAAATATAATTTTCATAATTTGAATTATAATTTTATACTCCAACATATATTTTTGAATAAAACTAAAAATTTTAAGAATTCTTATTTAAAACTTCAAATTCAAATATTGATTTTTAGATTCAATTAAAATGTTTCAGAATTGGAATAACAATGTTCAAGTTCAAATATAATTTCAGAAGTGAAATAAGAATTTTCAGTATTGAAATATCAATTTTCAAATTTGAATAACAATGTTCAAAGTTCAAATATTGATTTTTATATTCAAATGAAATGTTTTAGATTGGAATAGGAAATTTTAAACTCAAATAATTATTTTTAATCAAACAAAAAAATCAAAATGCAAATAAAAAATTCAAATTCATATAAATATTTCTTAAATTCAAATATCAATTTAAAAATTCAAATATATATACATTTCGTAATTGAAATATTTATTTTCAGATTTGAATAATAAATTTCAGAGTTTAAATATTAATTTTTAGATTCATTATATGAACAATATACATACATACACATAATTAATATACACACAAATATATATTTATGATATATGTAATATATTATAAATATAATTTTAATACATACATAAAAATACACCCCTATGTCACCATAGAATACCTTTAGGATGTGATTAATTTGGTGACTATTACAACTATTGGGACATATCAATATATTCATGGATGAAAATAAACCTAAAAGTCATGCAACTGATAAGATGAAGTTTCCAATAGTTACATCATAGTTGTAAAAGTGACCAAAATAGTTGAAATTTGATCTTATAGTTGTAAATACTCACAAACTTGGCCGCAAATGACTACAAATTGCATGTAGTTGCAAACAAAGTGGTCACATTTTGGTTGATTTCTATTAGTGAATGGAATTGACACATCTATGGCATCACAAATTGGACCTTCTTAACTATTAAAATATACACAACCTTGCTACAAATCACATGGCTATTGGAATTCCATACATTCCAATGCATGAGGAGGTTTGTAAGTCAAGTCAATTTGGAAAATAAATCATATTAAGATTCCCAATTGTAAGTCAAAATTGAATGTCAAAGCCATTGTAGTTCTTCCACATAGATCTTTACGGACCACTTCCTACTCAATTTTTGAGTGGTTCCAGATATTTCATGGTCATCATGGATGACTTTAGTCGTTACATTTGGGTGAGATTTTTACAAAAGAAATCTCAAGCATTTGAATGTTTTAGGACATTCAAGTTGATGAGAGAATTACAACTAGGCATAAAGATTGAAGTTGTGTGAAGTGATCATGGAAGAAATTTTTTTTTGGGACAATTTCAACAATTAATTCAAAATTGTGGAATCTATTGTCAATTATTAAATGAAGACACGCTAGAACAAAATGGTGTGGCCAAAAGAACAAATCACAAGTTCGAGGCATGTGGTTTGAATTGGAACGCCACATGTTATTTGGACAAAAGCAATCAACACTATTGCCTTCCTAATCAATTGTTCACCAATAAGATTTGACTCTCTTCCAAAGATTGCTTAAAATTATACCAATGTTTGATTATGTCAAAGTGTTTGGTAATTGAGTGTTTATTTTCATAGCTGAAAACAAGCAAAAGAAGCTACAACCCAAAGCTAAATTGGACAAATATTAAGGTATGATGAAAAAATAAAAGGATATCATTGTTGGGTGCTTAAAGAAAGAAAAATCATAATCATGTGGAATGTCAAATTTGATGAATCAACTATCCTACACAAGGATCGATATTCATTAATCATTCCTAGCTCATCATAACAACACTTAACTAGTAGTGTTCCTAGAGCAACCAATACTTTAACACCATTTATGGCATGTGACAACATTGTTTCAACAACTACGCATGTGCATGCCCTTGTTGAAGATTCAAGCAACCTACCCTCAATTATTGTTGTTTTTTCATTAGATGCACAATTGGTTCCCACAAATGTTATTAACACACAATTGATACCACCAATTTCATTGCACCACATATAAACAATCAATCTATCACACCATCCAATTCTCTAATAACCCCAACTAGTGACATATCCCTCCCCAACCTTCTCAGTGCGTCTTACCAATGCGCATTTGCTAAATTTCTTTTCGTATACGTGATAACATCATCTATGTGATTGAAGAAAATTGTGAAGAACATACTAATGAACAACCATTGAGCTCCTAAGATGATTTCATTGAAATTTGAATTTTTTTTGTCTCTTAGAAGAAACCATTAAACCTTTTACGATCACCAAAGCTAACTTTCATCAAAGGTGGTGAAAAGCGATGCAACAAAAGTGAGATTCAATCCTAAAGAACAATACATGGGAAATTTTTTATGTTCTTAAAGGCGTTAATCACATAAGTGCAAAATGGGTGTACAAGATTAAAGTTGGCTTTGACAATAAGCCCACCAAGCTTAAAGTTTGCTTAGTGGCACGTGGATTTCAACAAAGAGCTAGAATTGATTATAATGAAATTTTTGCTCTAAATGCGAAATGAAATACCATTCACATTGTGTTATCCATGGCAAAAAGTAACAATTAAGACATTCTACATTTGAATGTCAAAATTATGTTTTTGAATGGTGATTTTTAAAAAGTAGTTTATATGTTCTTCCCCAAAATATTCAACTACCCAAATTCACAACACCAAGTTTATTGATTGCTAAAGTCCTTGTATGAGTTCAAACAAGCTCTAAGGGCTTGGTTTGAAAAGATTGATAGTTATTTGCATGAATTGGGACTCTCCCAAACATAAGTGGATTGCGATTTTTATCACATATGGGATGACAATGGGTTGTTGTTACTAATCATGTATGTTGATAATTTTTTGACTAGTAGCAACAAGGCAAAATTGAATTGATTAAAACACCAACTCCTTAATAGATTTGAAATCTCTGATCTTGGTTTTCTACTTGGGGGTTGAGTTTCTTGTGTCAAAAGTTGGATTAATGCTCACTCAACGTGCATACATCCTATCCATATTGCACGAATTTATAATGATGTTAATCCTACTTCAATTCCTCTTTTAGAAGGTTTAAAGCTAAGATGTGAACTAAATGTTAAATTGTTTAACGCCTCTATTTATTGTAAACTTGTAGGAAAACTCATTTACCTATTCAATAGTCGACCATATCTTTTGTTTATTGTAGGAGTTATTAATATATACATGCATGTCCCAAGGGAACTGCATTAGTAAGTTACTAAACACATTCTATGGTATTTCAAAGGAATTATCTGACGCGCTCTCAAGCTCCTTGATAAATTCAAATGTGAATCTGAAGTGAAACTAACGGAAGAGTGGGGAGTTAAGGCATGCTCCCTAGCTCGTAGCATTTTGGGGGTAGAGGGGCGTGCTAGAGTTTCGGGATGGGATTAAGAAGAATGACAAGCACTAATCATTCACGCGAACTTGCACAAACCAAACAACGAGTTGGTTAGTGCATAGTTGGAGCACTTTTGGTGTTAGGACGAGCCATGGGCATACTCAGACTCACAACACTCACCATGGCTCGGACTTGGGGGAAACCACCACCTTCCCCCTTATAGTATACTTTGTGCCTTTCTAAGAGGCCCACATCCAAATGACATTTTATTTCAGGACTCCCAAATGGGAGTCCCGAAATTCCCAAAGTTAGGACTCCCGCAACTTTGGGTTTAATAACTTTGTGTGTAGACCTTTGATTAAGATAAGGTTTGAAAAAAAGTTGTAGCCTTCATTGAGAGCTTTCCAATGGTATGTCGCAAACCACCTTCACGTAAGGAAATCGGGTCGATTTTCGACTTTTACTGGTCAGGAATCAAATTGTCAATTTGACTCCCGGCCTTTCTTTTGGCCATAACTTATGTTTCAAATGTCCAAATGGGTCATGCGAGCCCATTTTAGATATTTATGTTTCAATAGCTTTCTAATGATATAAATAACTCTTCAATCAAATGGGTTTTGACCTCTATAATCGCTCCCTAAAAATTCGGGAATTCATCGGGACTCTAACTCCCCAAGTGGGAGTTGCCTTGGGAGTGTGAGGGTTCATTCTCTCACACTTTCTTGCACTCTCAGGAGTATAAGACGTGTCTCCTGTGCCTCCCTCTTGTCCTACATTCTCGAAAGTATAAGATGTGTCTCCCGGGCCTCCCTCTTGTCCTGCACTCTTACAAGCCCTTGCTTTGGTCGTGAACCCAAGGCTAGGGTTGCGACATTATCGATTTTGGGAATCCTTATGGGCAAGATGAAAGCATAATTATCATGGGCTACACTAATGCAAATTGGGGAAACAATCAAAATGACTATAATCAGTAATAGGTTACGTGTTTAAATCTATAGGTGGTCCCATCATATGGGCATCAAAAAAACAAAAAACGATCTTTCTATCTTCCACTTATTCATAAACCAAAGCAATTGTTAAAGGTGTGAAAGAATCAATCTACTGTTACACTTTGCTTGGAAGAATTGAAAAAAATGAAGGTTAGAAACCATGTTTTCCATGAAAATTTCAAGCATGTTGAAATTTGGCATCATTACATATGTGAACATGTTCTTTCAAGAGAAGTTGACTTATTATACATTCCTTCCAATGACCAAATTGCTAATATCATGACAAAACCTTTAGGTAAGTAAATGTTCCAAAAACATTGTGATGATTTAAGTGTAAGGCTTATAGCTTTGTTTATTATAAATTAAAATGTAAAGTTGCTAAGAATCAATAGTACTAGAAAGCAAGGTTTATTTATGCTTGAGTTGTGGGGTTTATTGGGATAAATTGTTCATCCAACTTGAAATAAATTTCATTCATTAACACTTGTTTGCTTTACGATAAATTATTATTTTTCTTCCTTTTAGGTTTTTCTATGATTCATGTATATATATTTGCTTTTGTTTTTATGTTGACCTCTTCTGATCAATTTTTAATATATATTTTTTCTACACAGAAAAGCACATCATGTTGGATCATTATACACTAATAATGGTAAACATGTGTTGAAGTTTTTGTAAAACTTAGTAAGTGGATTTCATTTTTTTGGTTTTTTTCACTACAACAAAAGGTGTCATTATACGCCAAGTGATTTCATTAGATTTTGAATGAATTCACTAGTCTTAACAAACAGGGATTAATCGGAAAGTAATGAATTTATTGGTTTAATAAATGGGGACTAGTGAAGTGCACTCACATTTTGTAATAATGTTTCATGTTTTGACATTGATGATGATGTTGAGTGAGAGTAAAAAAATAGTTTGTTGTTGGTATATTAAGGGTCTAATTTTGGGTCTTTTTGAGATCTTTTTACCTTGCAATTCAGTCAAAGGTTTTTTTTTCAAACATAATGGCAACTAGTGTTTGTTTACTTAGTAATCAATCTATTAAGATTGTTATTTGGTAAGAATTATGGTCTTCATAATATTTGTTGTTATACATTGTTTACAATTTTGCGTGTAATATATTTTATTTGTTAATAATCAAGGTCAACATTTATTTTGTTTTTAGTTTCAGAGAATTCCATGGTGGCAAATGTTGATGCTTCATAGGTTATGGGTCCATAGTATGGGCATATAAACAAGTTTGAAGGAAAATATTATATGACATATGATATTCAAAAATAAAACTCTACTCAAGGTAAAGGACCTTTAGAGTCTAGTTGGTGGGAATGAATAGAAGTCAATTAATATGAATGTTTTGGCTTCATACACCAAGTAAGAGAACCATGCTTTGAATATTATCGTGCAGAGTTTGTCAAATATTCAGTTGATGATTATTTGTTAAGCATTACTAGAATTCCTATATTTTCAAACTAACCAAGTTGATGAAATGGGTTTTTTTTTACTATAGGAAATGTATTTTTGATTAAAAGTTAAGGGCTTGAATGATAATGGGTATTTTTTTACTAATCAATTTGACTAAAGTGATCGATTTGACAATTAGTCAAACCGAACATCTAATCAAACTAGTGTGGCTCGTGCCGTTGGCCCGAATATTACTGTGTCCTCAACTGATTTTTCCTTCCAAAACCTCATTTTTTGGAATTTATTTGGAATTTTCAGCGCCAGAAATCACTTTAAAAATCGATATCTCCCACATTTCTGAATCCAAATCTTACCAAATAAATTCCATTAAATCCTACTCATCAAGATCTTTCCATCAACACCAAAGACACATTCCCAAAAAAAATAAATTAAAATTTAATTTAATTTTCCGTGAAGAAATCATTCAATATTCAAGAACTTTTTATACCGCAAGTCCAAACGTCATGGAAAGCTTGGTGCGCGATGGTAAGAGTGGTGGCGGCAAAGGGAGGCAAGCTGTTCCCTTGGTTTGCTTGGTGTGGCCTCGTTTATATCTAAACTATCTGGTATATTCAGAGGCCGAGCCGGTTCTGCCATAGAAAACAACACTGGAATTGCCGCCATAGCAAACAATTCCACTGTGGGGACTTTGTCTGTCTATGTGCAGAATACCCTGTCACAGACGGACTAAGTGAATTAATATATTAGATTGGATTTTAAAATACCACCTAGTCAAATTGGTTCGTGGCTTGGTCAATAAGACCATCCAATTTAGTCAAATTAGCAAGTGCCTTAATCAATAAGACCACCTATTATACTCAATCAATAGGACTAACTAAATAGGCCTAATCAAAATGGTCAATGGCTTAATAAAAAAAGTCAATTACAAATTCTAATACTAATTGGGTATTTTGGGACTACGTTTAACATTTTGACTATGTTTGACCAATTAAAAAAAGTTTGAAAAATGTAAAAGTTAACTAATCATAACTAAATGAATCATGAACAAATTAATTATGGTTAAATTAATTATATATATATGGTTAAACTAATAATGGCTAAATAAATTTGGCAATATATGGGTTAGTTTAATCAAATTTATCTACTCCTTGTTAGTTTAACCATTTATGAATTAGCCATGGTTAATTTTGCCATAAATATTTTTACCATTTTGATTTTAGCCATAATTATTTCATTCATCATTATTTTAGTCATAATTAATTTATGCATAATTGGTTTAGTCATAAAATATTTATTCATTGGTTAGTTTAGCCATAAAATATTTATTCATGGTTAGTCCAACCATTTATATTTTAGCCATAAAATATTTATTCATTAGTTAATTTAACCATTTTTAATTTAGCCATGGTTGGTTTAGTCATAAAATATTTATTCATTGGTTAATTTGGCCATATTTACTTTACTTAAGGTTAATTTAACCATATTTATTTTACTCATGGTTAATTTTAAACATTTCTAATTTTGTCATGCTCATATCCATGGCTTCATACATGATGGCCGGTTATAGGCATGCCAATCATGCTTTTAGGGTTAATGTACGTTCTTTGGTTACTATATGTTATTAGGTGTTTTAAGGTTATGGTTTTTTTAGGGTTTTAACTTTGTTGATGGCTGTATAAAAGGCCAAGCTTTTCCCTTCTCTTGTTAGTTTTTCTAAAATTCCTTTGTTAGGGAAAGTTTCCTCCATAGTCAGATTGGATTTTTAGATGCTCACGGCGACTATTACACGGCCACTATTTACATACACTACGTATTCTTTCCTTCTTTTCGATTTAATTTAATAATACATGAAAATTTCATCTCAGCCTCCTTTTGTGCATTGTGTATATATGTGCATGCATCTCTTTTTGGTTGATTAGTTTCTACCTTTGATTGGTTTTAATATTTTTGTTCAGTAGAGTTTACTATGGATTTACACTTTTACAACACGAAAAGTCACAACATTACATGTCATGACAATTTGGCCATTATTGGTTTAGCCATAAAATATTTATTCATCGGTTAACTTGGCATTTTTTATTTTATTCATGGTTAATTTCACCATATTTATTTTACTCATGGTTAATTTTACCTAATTTAGCCATGGTTGGTTTTGCCATAATTATTTTGCCCAAAATTATTTAGTCATTATATATTTAGCTAGGTTGATTTTTGGCTAAGTAAGCTAAGTTAAGCTAGGTTGATTTTTAGTTATGCTAATTACATGGGTTAAACTAAGTTGACTTTTGGTAAATGTGCAATGACTGATAATGTGTTTATAGATTTTTGACACATGTCATCCATCCATCAAGGTGTTTTTTGTAACACTTAGTCAAATAAAACGACTAAGTTGAAATGACATGCATTTTACACATCATACCAAGGTAATTAATGACATGGAATTTCAATATTAAGCCAAAATAAAAAAGTTTCAGTTGATAAGATGATTGGGCTTTGTAATTAAATGGGTGAAACGACATGGGTTTATCAACTCATGAGTGACTAATTGCATATGCCCTTCCTGATTAAAATGTAGTCACGAAACTTGATTGTAAAACCCAAAATGCTTTATTGTGCTTCTTCTTTTGCATGTTTTCCTTTTCTAATAATAAACAATCTATCAACATCAAACCTTATTAAGTTGTTATTGCTTAATTTTTTTCATTTGCCAATTTAAGTTTTGGTGCACCCCACATTTCACAATATTTGTGAAGTACATAACAAGCAATTATAATTAGTGATGCTCTACCAACTTTGAAATTGAAATGTTTCAAAATTCACCATTTTTTTTTCAAAAAACTTAATGCATTTTTTCTGACCACCCTCCCAAAATTCATGTTGGAATCATATTTTATTTTGTCCACATTTGCAAGATTATGAGTCTTTCAATTCTTTTCCAAGTAAGTACAAATTGGATAAGTTGCACCACCAATTAAGAATGGAGTGCATCTCATACTTCGAATGGTAATAATTGGTTCTTAGAATTAATTAACTTCAATTGTACATATAGGCTACACTTCTTCAATTGTCCACCATCATGAAACCCTCCAAGTTGGCCAACACAAACGTTCCAAATATTTTGTTTACATCACATACAACTTGCAACACAATATCATGGAACTTTTTCTTATTGAAAAAATCACCAATAGTAAGTGTAACTATTTTGCTTGGAAGATTCACAAAAGGAATGTGAGTTCTTTTTATAATTCCACAAATGTTAGGTATGCCTCTAAGAGTTTCAAAACAAAGATTGATGTCCCTCAAACATTGACTTGAAGGAATATTGATGTATTTACTAAACAATTTGTTTTTGTTCATTAACACATCACAAACAATATCAACATATTTTTTAATTGTTGATGTACCCACATTGAATTCATTGGCCATATGCGAAACATTAAATCCATGAGCAAATTGATAAACAACAATAACCACAATCTTTAAATCTCTAATTGTGGATTGACATGGTTTAAACAACTTGATTGCAAAAAAGGTGTCAATTTCAAAACTAGGTTATTGAAAGTTTCAAAATTCATTTTATAATGCAAGAAAAATTTCTTATCTTTCATTTCAGGTGTGGTATGCCACACATTAGTTTCCACAAGGTCCCAATTTGTGTATTGTTTAGGTTATTTCCACCAAAAATGTGGTGGATGTCCCTTCCTATTCACATCGGCAAAGAACATTGGAAAGACATTGAATCCTATTATATTCTTATTTAAATTTGAAAACACATTACGCACTTTAGATTTAGATGTTGCACAATTCCGAAGTGTAATGGAGAATAACATCCAAATAATAAACACTTGCTCAAGTGAGACCAGATCCATCTCCACAAATTTTGAAAACAATAAAAAACCCCTAATATTATAAAATGCAATTACAATAATCCCAAAACAATGCAAATTTCACCCAAAAAAACTTCTAAAAACCAATATAATTTTCTTAAAACATCTTTTATAAGTTTGGAGAAAAATGGTGAAAAAAAGGTATCCACAACTAAACAAAGATTGTAAAAATGACTAATGTTTATGGACCTTGGTTGTAATATTTGTTTTTTGAATTATATCTCCCCTCAAACTGTCTAGCTCTCTGGTTTTTCTATCTCTCCTAGACTCTTTCCTACCTTTAGTAGGAGTTTCTTAAAAAGATCATTCTACTTAAAACCAACATTAATAGGGTAATGGGTGGCCTTTTGTGCTTGCCTTGAGCCAATGGATAATGTCTTTTGAACTTGTTGGTGCCAAATGAAAATGAATCACAATATTTCAACCTTAAAAATAAAAATAAAATGGATATTTATTTCTCTCAAGGATATATGTATGAAATTGCAAAGTGAG
>Ga0116231_10010002_pt1 | contig 15567 bp, 7 predicted proteins | sample S1TSphgellanicum_2_FD_89695 | JGI IMG/M metagenome (GOLD analysis project Ga0116231, IMG submission 89695) | Host-associated microbial communities from peat moss isolated from Minnesota, USA - S1T2_Fd - Sphagnum magellanicum MG | ecosystem: Host-associated > Plants > Peat moss > Unclassified...
AAAAAAAAAGAATAGTGTCCACCCACCCTCCGCAGAGAAAAAACAGAAAAAAACTAAAGAGTAATTAATTTGGAGCCTATTTTTAAATTTTTTTCACTAAAAAAAAATATGGGTTTTTTTTTTTTTTTTTTTTACCAATTAAATTAGGCCTTGGCACTTGAATGTCGTGTTGTCGTCACATATTATATTAATGTCAAATTATGGTAAACACATCACATATATTTTACACAGAAATGAATGAGGTTGGAGTGAATGAGCACCCATGATTGCACCATGAAGGATGGATCATCCATAAGGCTGGATGGTTAGTAGTCGGGAAACAGTTTCCTGTTGGGTTCCAGTTCCATGGCTTTAACCATGGTGGTTAGCTCAGTTGCTTTTTTTTACTACCTACTAACAACCCACAAGCAGGTTCTTAGTATATAAGTAGTAAAAACAACCCTTACTTATGTGTAAACCGTCTAGTTACCTAGTAGTTGCCTATTTTTCAACCTACCTACCCATATATATGACCTACTTCTTATAGTATGAGTTATCAAGGTGAAACCGGACATTAACTCAGTTGAGGTTCATCCACGAGTGCGTCATAATGGGCATCCCGTGGATGGTGCGCTGATTCACTCTGGCCAATGAATGAAACTATGAAGTTCTATCTCTCATGTATGAACCTGGGCTTTGTGAAAAAAACACCACATATATGACCAGACCAAGCCTTGGTTCATGACCAGTGTTTTTATAAAAAATCAGTTTAGTGGTTTCAAAAGTTTGGTGATTTTCCCAATTTTTTTTGCATTTTTTATTGAATTTGCAGCTTAAATTATGTTTCCAAAATTTTCCAAGTGTTTTTGGTCATCAAGTGATGAGGATTCATCAAAAAAGAAATTCACTGTTCATGACACATATGAATTAAAACTGTGATTTAATCTATTAATTGGTAAAACTCTGTGGTTTCATCCATTTGAAGGGGAAGAGGAAGAGGAAGAGAGAGAGAGATGAAAGTTCAACAATAATGCGCAAATGGACAATTCCAAGGTGAAGTTATTCTAAATTTGTCAGCCTGCAATCTTGGACACAATGCATACCTACATAACCCATCCTCCTCTCTTCCAAGTTCAGATCCTTTTTCAATAAGTTCACCAGAAATTCTGTCACTTACCACCAATTTGGCTGACAGAATTCCTGGTCCGTGGAACTAATCATCCAGTCCTGTAACATTTTTCTAATTATTATTGGAGTGATAAATTGAAAAATTTGTAGAATGAGACCCAATTAAGAGATTAACCCAAGGGAATGAAATTTTGGTCTATGTAGTTGAACAAGCTTCCTCATATTTATCTTCCCTTCTGAATCTTGATTACAAACAATTAAGATCTAAGGTGGCAGATTACATCATTTTCTTGACCAAATTATATGACATAATCTTCTGGTTATGATCATACACTTGTTATAGCAATGACCAAAATGTTTGTTAAACATGATTTGTTTGTTCTCTCTTTTTTTTTTTAAATCATTGATTCTACCACCCAAGATCTTACTATAATGGAAATGGTGTAACCCTTGCCCATTATCTTGGCTGCCTTGCCTAGCTCGTCATAACACGCGCATCTGGCGCCTCACCCAACACAATAATGGGCAGGGACTTGACCATTCCATAGTTACATTAATAATGTTTGGACCCATCCTTGTATGCTGTGCTTGGAAGTTAGATTTCCCTTTGGATTTGTATACGATCGATTGTTTACACACACACAGACATGAGAAAAAGAAAATCATCTTGGAATTTGTAATGGTTGCTTTTCAAATATTGAAGCACATTTTTATTTTTTTTGTTGACCTTTTGATTTGGTGTCATCACTGGGTAGAGTGAGATCAAACATGTTTACAAGGGAGAAGAAGAAAATACAGACCTAGCTGAAGATCTACCCAAGCAACCTCAATTTCAGTTCTGTTGCCCTGTGTATGGATATTTGAGATGCATGTTCATAACTGACATTGTCCAGCTTTCAAAGCAGATCTTGCACCCATTGCATGCTAATAGTGAACCCATTAACCAGCCCCTTCCCTTCTTGTCTTTGTATCCCAAACTGCACAGCTGCTATGTTGCTCCATGTTTTTGGTTGTGGGTGCTTGCTAAAATACACTTCAAGCAAGTTCTTAAATACATAGATACATGCTCTTCAAGTGATACTCAAGTGGCATTCCAAATAGTGTAGTTCACCGATAAGTGGCCAAAATACACTATTGCATCTGTTGCAGTGTTTTCTTTTGGGGAGCAAAAATTTCACAAATTTTTGACCTGAAAAATACAATTTTGACCTATGCAAAGGATTTTTCATGGGAAAAAGACCCTAATCTGCAAGATTTAACAAATAAATAAATCCAAATCCAATTTTTATGATAAGTTCCAGTTCGTAGTCAAGAATATAGAAGGATTCTGGTTCTTTTCACTTTCATATCTATTATGTCAGCAAATCTGGCTAAATCATCTTACGGATGATTGCCACTTCAGCAACATCACAAAATTGAAAAAAAAAACAAACACCCTTCGATTCTGTAGTATATAATCCTCAAAACAATTACACTTCATTGAATCCAGAAAATAGTGCATGATCCAATTACCAAGTTATGTAAGTGAGTACAGTCAATGTGAATTGAAAAAATTCCTTCACATTCAGGGAAATAAATATGCACAAAAAAAGTGCATAATGATCTCAAATGCAGTCCCTCCCGGATATGCTCAAAAGTACACTAAACCCTTCCTGACTTGCTCTTGAAGTGATATTCAAGTGGTATTCCAAATAATGAACTCCGCCAATTTTAGCAGCCAAAATAATACACCATACCCATCTGTAGTATATAGTCCTCAAACAATCAGAACACCCTAAACCCTAAAAACCCGTATTCTGCAAAACAATTTCTTTCAACAATTCCAGTCCCATTCAATCAAAGAGTACCCATTCACCATTTGGAGGTACATAGCCAAAAGATGGCGAAAACTAAACGAATGGGTGTCATATGTAGTCCCTGATATGTGCACAAGTCCCATATATGCAATCTATTCTGAAGCTTTCAAGAGAGAACAGTCAGACTTTTTGGGGGAGTGTGCAAGAATACCAGTTTTAAAGCCCTAAATTAGAGGCAACAATTTCTAGCAATCTTTGCAAACTCTAAGCAATCCTTTCAGATAGAGGTGAGGTGGTAATTAGACAATGTGCTTGAGAAAGCAGTGAACCCCAAGAAGATCAAATTGTATCAAGTATCAAATTGTATGTACTAAACAAGGCATCACAAACATGCTGGCCCTGCCAATAAATAAGATGTTGTACATCTACCTACTATGTCCACACTCTGAACACCAAAAAACATCGGTTCCAATTTAAACAGTCTAAACACTTTCACCAAAGAAACCAGTTCACGTCATGTGAAACCAGTTCTAATAAGGTAAAACTTCCAAAAGTTGGATGGAATGCGATAGTCTTTGCCCTTGTGGGGGCAGGGCCCAACAAATTAAGTAGGAATGGGCAAGATGAAAACTCAATCATATGAGCTTTATTGTTCAAGCAATGAGAACTCATTACATTCAAAGGTCAAAATCATGAGCAGTACAAAATCATTGAAGAAAACCATGCACCAGTGTTGGAGTGATAAACAAGACTAGGTACTCCAATTGAAGATCACAATTGAATCCAAACAAAGATGGCAATGGCCTCATCAGTACATGACTCACTTTTCAATGTATTACAATTCCCCAATATGGTTAACAAATTAGTATAGTTACTGGCAAAAGGGATTTGATTGTTTTTTTTTTTTTTCCTAACAATAATTATTTGCCAAGTGATGAGATTTAAATAGTCTCTCAATTTATACAATTCACTTTTTTGTGTTTATGGGTGAGGAAGGGGGAACAATAAACACTATATTAATTTAGTGTAGAGGCCATTTTATCATTGTGTGTTATCACATGTGCCCTATTTGAGCCTCTACCAATGTTTACCACATTCACCTTAGAGTGTTTTTTTTTCCCCCTTGCTCCCCCCCCCACCCAATAAACACACAAAATTGGACAATTAAATAGTATTCAAGATTATATAAATGTTGCCACTTGGGCCAATCAAAAGTAACCATTTCTTCCTTTTATATGGCCCTTTTGGGTATTACTAGATCCTATGCATATTTAGGGGTCCAAACTTCATCTTTTTTTTCCCTCAAAATACAGTGACTTTGGGCCATTTTTTCAACAAAAAAAATCATTTGTAGGTTTCAAATTACCTTCTTTTTTCTTTGTTGCCAAGTGGTAAAACTTCACCCAAAAAAAAAACCCACAAGAGCAAGTGTATCTACATGTATAAATCTCAAGTTATGCACACGAATTTGCATTTATTGCATGAGCAAGATATTTCCAAATGATCAACAAATGTCTTGTGAAATTTTGTATTTTCATTTGGGAGTTTTTCAAACAATTGTGGATAGAGGCTCCAAGATTTGATTAAGGAGAAAAGAAGTGAAAACAATTCGGACCAAATGACATAAAAGCAGAGAGTTTTGTAGGAGTCCAATGCAATGTTTTTCTTCTGAGTTGTAGCCAAAGTGGCGATTGGCCCTAGGAAGATGAAGAAAAAGTAGTAACCATCCTTCAAAAAAATTAGCAAAATATGTCTATAAATCAGATATGAAGTAAAAATCTTTAATCATCCTTCTATGCTTTTCAACTACACTTTAAACCAAAACATAGAAATCTAATGATTTTCACGTTTTTCCCTCACTTCCAGCAATTAAAAACCTCTATAATTAGTTCGTTTTGGAATTTTTTACCTTTTATTTCCCTTTTTGGCGAAATTTTAGCAATTTAGAATGAATATATATTGTAAGAATCATGGTGATATTCTAGTGACAAGTTAAATTCGGACTTGGTATAAGTAAGATGAGTTTAAGGTCCACTACTCATCTCTTCCTACCAAAATAGAGTATGGTAGTTGGAATCTATTTTGAATGAAATGGAACAATGTTTTTGTAGTCTTTGTGTTTTTTCACATTTTAATTTCATATAGGAATGATTTTTGTGTTTTGTGTTTTAAGAACATTCAAAAAGTTTATTTTCGACTTGTCTTTGTGCAAATAAGGAGAATTTATTACATGTTACATTTCATCATATCATTATTATTTTGATCAAATTTATTTACATCAAAATCATTTTAACATGTCATTTCTTTGCAATATAAACATGTGTTGTCTAGTTAGGCTTCATGTGGATATGCGAACATTATTCAAAAACTTGTTAACCAAAAAAAGAATGTCAATGCAAAATGTGAAAATGAAAAAATATTTTTACATTTAACATGTGAAAACAATCATTGTTTTGATATTATTCATAGTATTCAATCTTCTCCTTATTTGTCCCAACTCATTTTTTTGGTTTTAAAACTCATGAATTGTACAAATGCATGTTTTTTTACAACTGTGAAAATATTATTTGAAAGTTGTATGTATAAAGGTAGGAAGGAACAAATGTGAAAACATGCAATGAGTTCAACAATGATCCAATAAAAATGTGTTCTAAACACAAAATAAAAATAAAAGTTGGCCATAGAATGGAAAAATATTAGAATTGTGTTTTCATCAAGTAGATTGTGATTTATGATGGAGCATTTTTCATCATGTGTGCAAGTGTCCTTCCTTTGTGCAATAATAGATTTTTTTGTCTACTCGTTTGATGAAAGCAAATAGAGTAATTTAAGTCCTTACTTTGTGCAATAATAGACTTTTTTGTCTACTCATTTTGATGAAAGCAAACAGAGAAATTTATTCATGATGGTTGTTGCTCGATAACACTAGTGTTACCTTCCAATTGACGTGTTTGTTGTGGAATTACTCTCTACAATCTCATAAGTTATTTTTATTGTTGTTTGAAGGATCTCCTCAATTAATTTCCACTAAAAAGTTTTCATGTAAGTTTTAAATCAGAAATTTCCCATTAGAAGAGTTTGGGAATAGAGTTGTAAGCAAGATTTGAACCAACTAGTCTTATGCTTGCATGCATGCTGTGGTCACCATGACCACCATCAGCTTTCAGGTTCCATTCATAAGTGATACATTAGTGGTGTTCAACGAAGCATTATGTGCAACAGATCTAGCTTCATCAATCTATTGAAAAAGATGGACCTTATGTGTGTCATAATGCGCACATGTCAAAGGCCAAAACTACTGTGTTGGTACTCTTCAAGGCTCGACAACCTGCAAAAAGTGTTTGAAGGGTAACTGATACAATCAATTGTAAGAGAGAAACAGAGAGATGGATATAAAGAAAGAAAAATAATCTATGGTTTGCAAATTATGATTTTCATATCATTTAATGTGATGGGTTGCTCTACAAATGAGTACAAAATAGCTACATTGGCAAATGTGGATACAAAGATTCACAACCCAGTATGGATTTCACCTGTTTGTGGATAAAATGAAGAAAAACAAACAAGAGTATAGGCTCTCAAGATCAATTTGAATTAGTGAAATTTCTATATCTAGGTTCACATGTTCCAATTCTCAATTTGAGTCTTCCACAAATCCTCAACAACCAAACTTGATGAATGTCTTTGGATACCTGAATCCATGTCGGGGTGTTTAAGGTTTGCAGAAATATCTGCAACAGCAAACTCTGGTTTCTTTGGCTGTTGCACAGACTCAAGGCAAATCCAACACCCCAAGGCCTCCATTTGTTTCATTGTTGCTACTTTAGTTAGTGGCTTCTGCACCACCATCCTGTGCATGAGGTACTCTTTGTCTGAAATTGCACCCACTAACTCTGTCTCTAAGTTGCCAGCCAATCGCAAGAGGCCGAAGGTTGCACTGTTTCATAAGCTGAAGAAGAGAATGGAACTGTCAGGCAATTGGGGACTACAGAAATGGGAGCAGAAAACAGGAAGAGGCACAGATGACATGTGAGCAGGATAAGGCATGCTAGCTGGAGTTGGAGCAAATGTGGGTATGTGAGGGGGAGTGGGACATTGCCATCTTGACTGGCTTGAAATTTTGAGAGGCTGCAAAAACAAGAGAATGGCACTAGATTGACTCATACATTGCAAGCCAGAAGCACTTGGTGCTGCAGGGATGCCAAGAGCAGTCCATGCTGTGTTCTGCTCATCATTCCATCTAAGCAGTAAAGGAGGCTGGTGCTTTGCCATCCTGATTGAACGTTCAGATGAGTTTTCAAAGAGGGAATCCTCTGTCAGCATCTTGCAGAGATGAACCTGAGCTGAACTCTTGCCTAAAGGCTCCTTGATCAATGATGAGTTCTCCTCCTGAACTGTCATTGATGCAGATGTCACAGCAACTGATGTTGAATAACCATTTGTTTCTCTTCTTGAATTTTTGTTGATGTTGAAGAAGAGCCCAACACTGATGCCCATGTTGTAGGTGGATGCAAGAGATTGGATCCAGGCCTTGAAGATGGTGCATCAAAATGTGCAGGAAGACTGGGCTGATCGGGCTGAGTGGGCTTTGCAGTCACAGCTGCAGTCTTCACTCATGCAGACAAATGGTTGGAGGATGGAGATTCCAGTGTCTGTTGATTGGGGAGTTTGCCAGGTGCACTCTGAGAGTGAAATTTTGCTGTTACATTCTGACCAGAAAGCTTTGGATTTGACTTGGGCTTCAGTCACCACCTCTTGAGTGTTCCCCTGTCCAGATACTCCATAACTTCATTCTTTGACCGGAACTGATGCCCTGACATTGGGTCATGGTAGTACTGCAAAACATGACTGCACAAATTCTTTAGAAGACAATGCACTGTCCTGGGAATTGAGTACATTACAAGCAGTCCAAGGGAAACAACAACTTGGCTACTGCACTCCCTCTCAGTGACTAGCTTGCTCTCGGCATCTGCTGTTTGTTCATCACTGTCTGAAAAGTAATATGGATCACTGATTGCCTCTCTTATTGTCTTCACTGCAAGCTTGTTGTCCTCCCTGATCAAAACAGCTGTTCTCTCTCTGGAAAAAGCTGCTTCAGTATCAGTGGATTGACGCAACCCTTCTTCACCCAAGATGGTTTGGTTGTTGTCTACATCATCAATCCTTTCTAATATTGTTTGGTCATGTACTTCCTCCTTTGGAAGATTGCCTGATTCTATCAAAATTGCACTGCCAAGACTGTCAGACCTTAATTCGTGATGACTTGAATCCAGTTCTTCAGCTGAAAGGAAGTGCTCATTTGATTTTTTCTTCAGTTTGACTACAAACCAAGCTTCTTGCTGAATGCTGATAGCTTCTTCATCAACAAGCATTTGATGAGTGATTTGGCTGCTAATGGCCATGATGTCATGTGCGTCACCAACAACAGGCTGATTTTCTCTCTTCCCTTCTTCCATGGCAATCTTACCATCACCCTCATGGACACAAGGGGTATGATGAACAGTGCCCTCATTGGAATCACAATTTTGAGAATCATGCTTATCAAGGGTCTCTGAAATCAAGTCCCTTGTTCTAATTAGAATATCAGCCTCATCCGTGCACAGCACTTTATCATCATACCCCTCTCTTAAAGGTGCACTGCTGCTGTCTGGATCCACATGTCTTGCATGCCTGCGTGCTTAATGGATATGATAGGACCAGATATTCTTGCTCACTTACAAGCATTTGACTCTTCTTGGAAGTGACTGAAACAAGAGAGAAAAGTCTTGTCATGTAGCATACTGTCATTTTCCCCACAACAATCTTGTTAGCTTCCCTGACATGGGGTTAATGGACAAATGGTGGGATTTGTAGTTTTGAAGAGGTACTGCAGTGATCTGATGACATGCCTCTTGGCACTTTCTGGGGCAGGTGGTGGTTCGGTGGATGCAGGAGATGGGGTCACCTCAGTTCCACACCTAAATGAACACCAATTCCCTGCATGGAGCACAGTGCTGTTGCTTGCCATGATGGAGCTTGAAATGCTTCACAGGCTGTATGATGCAGCCATGTTTTCAGCTATAGCACCTTGGCATGGATGCATCTAGCAAGCTATCTTGTTGGTTTGATGTAAGTTCACATTACTTGTGACTTGTTTCATCAATCTGCCATATGATCAACACCAATTTTCATGTGCAATATCTGCTCCTAAGGGGTGTTTACATGTGCCCTAGAAGTGTAAATATTTCTCAATGAATTCTGCACTCATACCTACTTGAAAACCCTTGGAAAAAAAAGTGATCTGTACTGAAATTAGCCACATCACTGCCTACTTGTTTAACATCAACAGAGTGAAATGTGCTGATAGTTTAATGGGTGGCATGCAGTTTCTACCCTGCAGCATCAATGATGCTGTTTACCCAGCACTCCCAAGACAAGCAATATGTCAGTGCACTACAGACAATTGTGCTACAAAGACTTGCACTGCCCTGCCTCCACCATTCATTGCCATCAGTGTTGAACACTCAGATTTCCTTGTTGGAGTACATGAAGTCTACAAGGGGCTTGCAATGGTTTCAGTGGGTTGGGTTGGCTGTGTTCTTCTTGGGCTGGACTCAGCAGTATCAGTGCCATATGCTGCTAGTGAGTGTTTACTCACTTTTGCTATTCCCATTGTATCTCCTCAGCATCTTATGTCTTTGCTTCCTCATGGGTTCTCCACACTAATCAGACTTGCATCAGCATCATCCAAAACACCTCTCACTGTTGCAAAATAGTATCTCATACTCTCCAATACCCACATGTTGTTTAGATTGATGCTGTGCACAGAAACATGGGAATCTCGTCTGGTTGGGAGAAACCAAAAGGCCTATCATCTCATGGTTAACCTTCGTTTTGTAATAGGCTTCACTATGCTCAAAGAAAACACATACAGGTACTCATGGCATTGCAAAACCGTTCTTACAAGACAAACAGAAGGCAGATACATATGAAATACCTCGGGGCAGCTGGTTTGAGTGGGTGTCATGTGCACATTATCTGGCAGAGTTTGTAAGTTCTCTTGACTCTGTCTAAAGAACTGGGTAGTAAGCAAGTTTCTGTAACAGAAGGCATTACATGTCTCTATTCATGTGCTCCTAATATTCTCTCTGCAACAACAGTTTTTGTGTCGCTGCATCTCTTCTTTGCTTGATCTGTTCAATGTGGCCTTACAGTAAAGCTGTCGGAATCCCAAGATCTAGTGATGACCTTTATTTCCTGTTACATTGTGCCACTTCCTGAGTTTGCAAGATCTTTCTCTTTTCTGCAATTATCCATGTGTATTGTATGCAGGATTTGTCATTGGCTGTGGTGGCACCAATCTAAACATCCGGTTCCTCTTTGCCTGGGTCTGTATGTTCCTTTTCCTTTTATCATTTTAAGACTTAATGCTTTTGGTGAATGCTTTTTCCCAATAAACTGTCTTCAATTTGCTCAAGATCATGTATGCTAGTTGGTGGTTGATTTTGGTGTTTGCAAGTGGACAATCTATCATCTACGGCTTTAGAAATGACATGTATGGTACAAGACAAAGTTTGAGGATTATTGACAATCTCAGAGAGCTATGATCCCTTACATTTTCTAAAGAGAACGTAAACTACATGTATGAGCCATTTAGGTATGTGAAACCCACAACACACAAGTATAAGACAAGTAAAGTGCCATCATGTCAGTGACATTGTAAAGGAACAATGAGGAGTGACATTGTAAAGGGACAATGAGGAGTAACATTGTAAAGGGACAATGAGGAGGGACAGGTTGATGGGTAACTTCTATAACTCTAACAGGTTGGAGAGTTCCTTTTGGATTGTGTAATTTATTGTTCCTACGACATCATTACAACGTCAATGAACAAATTTTTTTCAACCCAATGAGAGACCAAAATATACAAAGGAAAAAATGTGAGAATGTTTTATGTTATTTGAAAATGCAATCGTAACCCCACATATAAGAAAGGTAGCTTTTAATTATCATGTACACATAGTGCGAATTGAAAGCAATATTCATCCCAATATCAAGGAATGTTTTACTTGTCCACAATAGAACTTTTGATGGTAGACTATGCTGTGATTTGGAGTCTCAAGTTTACATGGAATGGTTGTCACAATTTAATGATTGCAATATGTACTTCCACTAATAACATGTGTTCCATATTATTTCATCCATAGAGGTTGGATTTAATCGTCAAAAATAGATTTGATCCTTGGAAATTCAATTTGCACATTCATCTATTCTAATTCATTTTAGTTGGCTTAAATTTGGTCCACTACAATTATCACATTTGTTACCATGAAATTCAAATTTTTAAAATTCATCTAGAAATTCACATTCATCCACAAATCTTGAAAATGCCTTCAATTTTTTTGATGGAAGTTAATCCTTCAAAAAAAATGTTCCAAGTATTGTTTGCATTAACATTTAAGTGCATTTTGCTAGGGCCATTTCATCCATTGAAATTCATTAATTTTGTTCAATCATATGAAAAGAATAATTATTATTTAATCTATTTTCCAATTTCATTGGTTGTTTTTCATTTCATTTATTTGGATGAATTTTCATTGATTTATAATTCATCCCAATATAGGGTTTGAAGCTATTCTAGAACCGTAACTTCTGGAACTTGCATGCAAACTCTATTGCAACAAATTAGTCCAAAAGTTTCATGTGCTTGCAAGCTCTATTTAAACTAATTTTCATGAGATTGTGAAGTTTGTTGCAATGCAAGCTCTATTTAAACTAATTTTCATGAGATTGTGAACTTTGTTGCAATGAAGTCCTAGAGTTTTGCATGTTTGCTTTATGCAAAAGTTGAATGTTTGTAACCAAAATTATTGTTTGGCAAATATGAAGCGTTAATTTTCTAAAAACTTTTGGTAGTTCAAGGTAACCTCACCCCCTTTTAATGTCAACATGTGTCTTTTTTACTAAAACATGTTTTAAAATTATGTACCATAGAATGAAAAGATCATAAAATAGATAGAAAAAATAATTTGTCCATTGAGTTTATAATAAGTTGAACACAAAATTTGAAAAAAAGTAACATAATAATTTGTATGTAACATGTATGTTTGAAATTGATAAACCTATTAATGGTGTTCAAATGTACTTCTACATTTCTAATATATTGTGATTAAAATATTTAAAAGTTGAAAGTCCACAATTACATTTTAAAGCACATCATTCACTTTCGCTTCCATTTGAAGAATTACAAAATAATTTGAACAACCATGTCATGTGTGTTAATTTAATTATTAAGTTAGGTCCCAAATAGTTAAGGATAAATTGGGTTAGTTGAGTTGATTAATTATATTTTGAACCAATTGAAGTGTGAACAAGGTTCGAAATAATTTTTCATAAGATATAATCTCAAGTTGTGTGATCCCAAATCACTTTTGGTGATTTGAAATTCCAAAGCATAACTTTTTGCTTTGCAATTTTTTTATGTTTATGTAAGTGTTGTTGTTGTTATTTTATGCTTTGGGTTTGGATTCATGTGTTGTTACAAACAAGTTTTATTTTGAATCACCAAAAAGTTTAGATGTGATGTACCATTTAGGGTATTTTTATGTTATGTGTTATATGTGTGATGACAACGATAGTTGTAAACGCCAACATAGGAACGCACAACAACCATGAATGAATTTAAAATCACAAATGAAATATTAGAATTGCCATAAAACCAAGTAGGATAATAATAATAGAGAAATATTTTTAAAATATGAACACATTGAAAAAACTCAAAAAGAATGTGCATGGAAAATAAAGGGGATGACAACAAATTCAAACAACTTATTCATTATCTACCATTCTTTTCTACTAGTTTATTGACTAATTGTTAATACAATATTTTAAGGCATCAACATAATTTTTCATCATAATTTTTTGGTTCCAAAAAAAATTAACCAAAACATAAATGGACCTTAACTTGGTGTTACAATATTTACAACCATAACATATATTCATCTAAAAGAAGCAAAATCACACATTGTCATAAAACTTTCATATAATTGCCCAATATGTTTTAACATGAGATTTGTATTCATGAAGCACCAAAAAAATAAATAAAAATTTCAAAATATGAAGATAAATTTTTCCTGCATTTTTGTCAATTAACATGATAGATGCATCACAATTTCCCAAGACAAGTTGAACAACATCATTTACAAATAACAATTCATCAAAAGACAAAAACTAACATGTATAAAATAGAACCATAAGAAGTGAGATTTTTTTTGTTGTGTTCAAAAGATACACAAAACATATACACCTCTATATAGGACAATCATAATCATAGTTGCACATTTGAATAAAAAAGGTTGAAACATGTTCACATCATCACCAACAATAAAACAACTTTAACAACCAATGTTTTTTTAGTCCAACATTAGTGAAATTGTTCCAAAACAAATAAAATTACATTTCTAATAAAGATTAGCAAACCAAATACATAGAAAAAATTTGAAATATCACATTGCAATGAGGGGCAAAAAACTTTACATTGTAGTTGATTCATGTATTTGTATAAATCTTGCATTGTTTTGGTAATATTAATAAAGATGCCTATGTTTGCCATTCATCCCAAGGTGATATAATCTTTAAGGTATTGTTTTCTAGCAATAATGAGAATTCTATGATAAGAATAAAACAACAATTTACAATCAGTCGTTTACACAATTGTTCAAAACAATTACAAATATCATCAAAGACATTTTCGTGTTCATTAGCTTCTCGAGACCAAATCATCTACTATCAACAAGCATAACACTCAAACATTATACATATTGGTAACACCTACAACAATAATTCATGTAGGCAACACACTCACACATAAAAGAAAAAGAAACTTCAAAAAATAAAAACCTATAATAAACAGGAAATTCTACTGAGAGAACATGCATGACAAAGAGAAAAACAAGAATTCAAATGAATTTGCCAATATATGTTTTTGATAAAATCATTCAAAAGTTACATTATGTTGGACCATATTGAACATTGATGAAGCAAAGGTCAAGCCCCCATGTAAACCATGAAACACCTAAGATTCTTGCAAATCTTTTAGCACATGTAATTCCACAAACCTTGCAAATGTAAAAGTTGTTGGTTGCAATTCCCAAATGTAGCAACACCAATTTATCAAAAGTTCCAAAACTTGTTGACATGGCATTTTTTTTTTAGTACAAGAAGAAAAAGAAAAACCACCAAAAAAACCAAACACTAGATAATTAAAACTACAAACAAAATGGAAATTCACAACTCAAAACCCAAAACAAAGCCTTGCACATATATTGTGTGTCAAAAATCACCATCCCTTTGCACAAGGTTTCCTTGTAAAAAACTCTCCCCCCAAAACTATAGTTATTTGCTATTTTTTCAAAACAATTCTTATAATTGTTTAGGGTTTGGAAAAGGATTTTGTTGTGGAAGATATGTCAAACATTTATTTTGATCTAAGTCTAGTTGATAGCATAAGTAAATAACTTGGCAAATATGCACATTGAAAACAATAGGGCCCTTACCTCAATGACAATTTAGAGTTAGAAGGAGAACATGATCAGGATGAAATACATTACAATGATGTAGTTGATTGATGCAAGGACTTATGAACATTGTTTGGAGTTACTAGAAATGCTAGATAGTATGAAATAACTTCCAACATGTTCTTTGTTTGTCATCTCTTTATCATTTACATTAGAAAAGTTATGTGGATGTTGAAGTTTGTCTTTCTTTTTAATATGAAATGAGGCATTTGACATTGTTTATCTTGTTTAAAATCTATTGGGACTTGAATGTTATAACCTCCAAAACAATTTTTTGTATAACTCAACAATTTTTGAAGGTTTATTTGAAAATTTAAAAAATTAAGCACTTCTTCAAAAATAAAAATTTAAATTAAACACTTCACTTTTAAATTAATTTCTACCTAACTACCTACCCACCTATGGTATTGTGTATGAGGAAGTGGAACCAAAAAGAGTCCAAAACAAGAGGAATTACTCACAAATTGTGGACTAACAATCTTGAATATATATATATATGTCCACTTTTCTAGCATCTCACCATAAACCCAAAAAATTCTGAAAATTACCTAAGTGCCATGTCAAAAATTCGAAAAAAACTCTCAAGCACACTAGCTCCATTATTTAGTATAATTTTAAATTGTAAATTTATTTTATTTTTACTAGTGAACATAAGCAAGGTACTACAATATTTGGAATAATTAAGACTTTTTTACTGAAAAGAATGGAAAGCAAATTATAATACACACAGGTATGGTAGAATAATACCCATAGCTGGTTCAGGGGCAAGGTGTCTAATAATTAATTATTTTTCATCAGTTATGTTTGGCAGTAAAAATAATTATTAATTATCAATTCAACATCATACTAAATAATAAAGCTAATTGTGCTTGACAACTTCATTCATAACTTTGGCATATTAGGCATGTATGTTTTTTTTCAGAATTTTCAACAATTCCAAAAAAATAATTTATCAGGGCCTATTAGTGATTAAGTACTACCATGGTTTTTTTTTTTTTTTTTTATTTTTTTGATTTAGCTTAAGTGGTGATTATTTATAAGATTGTTTAACCAGATTTGGTTATAGACTAGATTTGAAAATTGAAAAAAAAATTAGAATCTTTTGATAT
>Ga0116231_10010004_pt1 | contig 15564 bp, 10 predicted proteins | sample S1TSphgellanicum_2_FD_89695 | JGI IMG/M metagenome (GOLD analysis project Ga0116231, IMG submission 89695) | Host-associated microbial communities from peat moss isolated from Minnesota, USA - S1T2_Fd - Sphagnum magellanicum MG | ecosystem: Host-associated > Plants > Peat moss > Unclassified...
GCCGTTCGTGATGAAGGTGATGGTCTGTCACTTTGTGAGCGACTCTCATGAGGTTATGACTGCACTCATTGTCATGTTACCTTTAATTGTTGTTGTGGAGATTTCTCTGCAACTTCATGGATCTTTGTCTCAGACAAGGTTCCTGTCAGAAATCTGTCCTAGTCCCAGCCTCCCTCTTCCATAGAGCATTCCCTGGAAGTTGTGGAAGTATGAACCTGCCAATTCATGAGCAATTGGAAACTTCAAAATTTTGAGACGTGATGCACATGGAGTAGACTAATTCATTGTGAACTTTTGTTCATCTTCCAAGTGACGTAGAACTTCTGGGTCCAACTCTTCCCTAGACAGGGACATTCTTCTGGCAGCACTCCACAAGCACCTCTTATGAGCCAGTCTTCTAAGTAAGGTCATGTACCAATACTCTATTGACATGTGCCCCAAATTTACACAGGTCCTAAATCTTGCTTGATGAAATGATAACATGCCAACAAGGACTCCATTTGATAACATTGACCTTGTGAACATTTTCGTGTGTGGTCCCAATATATGGAACAGACTTCATTTCTGCCTGAGCCATGGTGTTTTCTTGGGCCTTTAGATTGTATAGGTCCCATAGGTGTGGAATCAGACTCATTATTTTGACCCTTCCTGAGATTTCATACCCGGCAATGCATTTGTGTCTAATGTCACGGCTTGAAACTTCTTGGTTTCATCTATTTGCAGGGTATACCAGAAGCTGCTGAGGTGGCTGCCCCTGTAGCTCGGCCTCCTGCCCCAGTACCTGGTGCTGCACCATCAATTGCCCCTTCTCCTGCTGTGCTTGCAGCCCCAGCTCCAGCAGCTTCTGGAGGACCTAATGTTGCTCCTTTGGACCTCTTCCCTCAGGTATGGTTGTACTAGTTATTGGAAGCTGGGTTGCAATTTGAGGTTGAGTTGTATTGATGTCATTAGAGGGACAACCTTATGCATATCTTTTTTGCTAAGCATAATCCTTGCTGGTGGATGTGTGCAATGTGAGCAGTTCTCTCTTTGGACTTTTAAAGTACTCCCGTCTTATGACTTAGTTTTACAATTCTTTGGTTCAGGGAATGCCTGGTTTGGGTGGGGGAGGAGCTGCAGCTGGAGCTCTTGACTTTTTGCGAAACAACCCCCAGGTTATCATGCCCTCATGTTGTATGTGGAGTAACTGAAGACTCGGTAGCAGCTGCAAGGTTTCAGTTTTGCAGGTGGTCAGCATAGCAACTAGAGTTGCAGTGCATTTGCAGTGTCATTGGTGTTGATAGATGTTGAGAGTATGAAGACTCCTTGTTCAAGGCCTCAAAACTTGGATCTTGTGATACACAAATCCATTTAAAATAGTACCCAGTTCCATGTCACTGCAACACATCGTTGCAACCTTACTGCTGGAGGCTTTTGTTGGATGGTGTCTGGGATCATTTTGCTAAATGGGTTTGTAGTGTATGCTACCTGATACATGGATACCTTAGTATTGCTTACACAGTTTTGCTTTTTTTGTGTAGTTTCAAGCTTTACGGACAATGGTGCAGGCAAATCCACAAATACTCCAGGTTTGCATACCAGGCTTTTGGCTTTTGGTCCATCTTTGCTTGATATACCGATAACAAACATGTGGAGGTCTTTTGGCGCCCCTTGCAAAGGGATGCAGAGTATGATGTACAAATGGATATCATCATTCTTTTCTTCATTGTCACCTGGAGTACACCCTGAACTTTGGGATGCCCTTGGGATGTTTGATGAATGGAACACAACAGCCAATGCTTCAGGAGTTGGGTAAGCAAAATCCTGCCTTGTTGCGGCTCATCAATGAGAATCAGGCTGAGTTCCTTCAGCTTATCAACGAAGCAGGTGGTGAAGATGCAGAAGGGTGAGTCAGACGCTTTCTTCCTGTTGATCTTTTGTGTGCTTCTAGGAGGAATGAGCTCATTTACTTGTCCTTGTATCCCCTTTTCATTTTCATGGTGTTTGGTGGATTTTCAATTGTTTATACATGTGTCAAATGTTGAGTAATTGTCGAACTTTTTTTGCACCTCTTGAAGACAGCATTACACTCTAAACGTGAGAGCCTGGAGATTGCAGGGATATTCTTGGGCAGCTTGGAGCAATGCCACAGTCAATTAATGTGACCCCAGAAGAGAGGGAAGCCATTGATAGGGTACAGGCATCCTTCTTCATCTGCACTTTTCTTCTGTGACCTTTGGCACAGACACCTATGATTGAATTCTATTCATAGTTTATCTGACAAGCAAATGGTTTCAGGGACTATTTGTAGAATTTTTATTATTGAATCCTTCTGTGAAATGTATTTTCCTGAACAGCTTGAGGCCATGGGATTTGATCGTGCACTTGTGATTGAGGCTTTCCTGGCATGCGATAAGAATGAACAGTTGGCAGCCAACTACCTTTTGGAGCACAATGGTGATTTTGAAGACATGTGACCTCATAGCAAAACATCTGCAACATGTGTATGTTTCGGGGTCTCTCTCTTGCTATGAAACTTATGTTGCATGCAGAGCCTATCTGGTTTTTGTTTTCCTTCATAGGCGGCTGTTTGCATTGCTGGTTTACATTTTTCCTTTCTGCACAAGCAGTAGGCTAACAATGCTGACAATCTTTACTTCTGATCTTTCAGGTTCCAAGAGGATAGGAAATCTGATTTTTGAATACAGAGATGGAAGTGGATGATGGAAAGATGCCCATTGTTGGCTAGGCTGTGCAGGTGCCCAGTTCATTAATCCTGTATTTTGACACTCATAAACCTCAGGGCATATATAAGGGCTCAGCAACTGGTAGGATACTGTTAGTATGAGAAGAATGAGTCTTGTGATCTACACTAAATGCATAAAGTCTATAGTCAAGGATATGAGGTAGGAGAAGTGTAATTCTCTTTTTCATACTTTTGATCAATATTATTGTTTGTTACACAAGTTCAATAATAACATCTTGTTTCTGCAAAGTTCCCTCGAGACATGGGGGAGCGAATTATTAGCTGGTAGCGAGGAGCCTCAGAATTGGCTTTTTGTTTTTCTTCTAGCACAATGCCTTCAATGTGTCAAGAGGCAAAATTTTGGCTACAGGTCAGAGAGGAAAGCCAAAACAATTTAAGAATTCTGCTATATTTTGCCAATCTGCTGGATGGAACAGGCTATTGTCTAAATTTGGCGATTCCAGGAAAAAAATTCCTTGAAATCTGACAGCTTTGGTGCATTTTTTTCACCCAATATTTTCATGATAAATTGCCAAAAGAAATTTCACTCAAATTCTGTTTTTCTCGGCCTTCCTTTCATCCATTATATTTTTGGGCATAATCTTGCTCAGATCATATCTATTTCAGGCTTCGATTCATCCATTGTCTTTTTCTTGTTTCAGCTTTGCCAAAGTTTCTTTTTCCAGAGCTTCATTTCATCCATCTTTTATGGATTTCAACTTTCTTACATCCTATTTTTGCTTGACCTTCATTTCTTTCATTATTTGTCTCCAGCTAATTTGAGGTTATTAATTTTTTCTAGCCCTTGTTTCATCCATGATCAATCTTAGATTCCACTTTCCAAACCCCCTCTTTCTTGGCTCTCATCCGATCCATTGGTTTTACTAGATTTAACTTCTCGGATTCTCCAATATCATCCAAAATGTTTAATTTAACCAAAATTCCATTTTAGTTTGACCATCGTCCTTAGAAAATTGAGTAATTCATTGAACTTTTAAAAATCTTCACACCTCATTCAACCCACATTTCATTTCACTTTGTGCACAAACATTTCCAAAACACTTCCATTGCCATGCATTGTCCATTTGCTTAATTGTCATGACCAACATTTCATCTTTAGGAACTATATCATTGCTTGAGGTTTGACGATAAAATAACAAAAAAAACTCTAATTTATTTTACAAAAACTTGGTCAATTATTCAAGGTTCTTGCTATCAATTTTGAACAATCTATCTATGAAGGAAGGTAGTTTGTTTTGTTTGGTAGTTATGAGATTTCACTGAACCGGGATGCTTCAGATCATGTTCTTGATGTCTTTGGAAAGCTCTCAACAAGGAGGGGTGCATGGGCTTTTGGTTCCATGGCGTTTGGACTTGTGGTGCAAAAAGTTCTTGAATATTGAATGATTTCTTCACTGAAAATTAAATCAAATCATAGCTGAAAATTTCGGATGAATTGGTATGTGCCTTTTTGTGTTGTTGGAAAGATCTTGATGAGCAAAGATTTAATGAAAATTTATTTGGTAAGATTTGGATTCAGAGTGTGGGGGAGATACTGATGTTGAAGTGATTTTTGTCGCTGAAAATTCAAATAAATTCCAAAAAACCAGGTTTTGGAAGGAAAAAATCAGTTGAGGACGTGGTAACAACTTGGGCCAATGGCACAGGCCACATTAGTCATTATTGAAAGGCAAAAATGGTACACTCTGTATAGTACTATTTTCTCCATGTTCACTGTACTACCTATTTCCTAACCCCCTTTGAAAGAACCCTCACCTGGCAGAAGTTGCAGGTGTAGAGAGTTAATGCAACCAGGACCAAGTCTCAATATTTTGCACTTATGCAACCAATTGTTGAGGGTGAGTTGACTGACATTTGTTGGTCTGATGGGAGTCTTCAGATCTCCAGATCTCCAGATCCCAGATTTAGGGGTTGAGTGGAGAGCACCCACCACCAGTAGTTTTTTTTTTTACTATTTATATTTGGCTGAATTGGCCACATGTTAGCCCCCCTTTTGAGCTGTAATTGCCACATGACCATATTATGTGTCAAATTGCTCACCTACATGGTAAGTAAGTAAGGGTATGCAGGTCTTCAGAGTGATTAGGGGAAAATTTTGGTTGGATATGATTTATTATAACAGACTTTTATAAGTAAGTTTTGGGGTTACAAGATTTCAATTTTTTTCAAGTTTTTTTTTAATAATTTATTTTCTTACTTTCATTTTTTTTTGTGACAAAAAGCTATATGGGGGAATCAAACATCGACCCATAGAGGCTCTGGCCATTGCATCATAAAACCTAACTTGCACAAAAGAAAATGTTAGTTGTAAATCCTCAATGCAAATACAAGCGGCAATTCGTGTTTCCTTAAGGCCCAAAAGGGTGTTGGAACTTGGTTGAAAGTTCGAAAATCATCATAGCCAAAATAACATGGATCTTGGAAACAAATGGGCAATTGTAGAATTCACATTCATCTTCAAGCTTTAGCACCATATCGGGTTCTACTTTCTTTCCAATTCTAAATTGTTATTCAAAAAGGAAATTTTTGCATGGTGAAAAACTTTTGACTGAACATTCAAATGATTAGATCAAAATATTTCATTTATCGATTTGTTAATTTAATTTTCATAAAGATGAGTGTAAAATATCATTGTTCATCCTCTACTAAACTAATCACGTGCATCACAACAAGTTCATCCAACCTAATGTGTTCATAGATCTTTTGTTCAAAAATTCGTGATGAAAAAAGGGTCCATTTTAACTTAGTAAGTAGGTTGATATCAAATGGCTTTTGCATCACCAATTTAGCATTGTTCTTCATGTTAAGGACAAACAAAGATCTTTGCAAATCAAACACATTAGCTAAAAACAGTCATAGAACCCATACTACACAAGGTTCAACCTTCTTGATCTAGCAAAGGGTAGCCTTGAAGATTGTTAAATGAACAACAAACCTAACTTCAAGTTCTAGTTGCAATTAGTACTAGGGGTACACAACCCTAAATGCAACCATTAAATATTAATCTAGGAATCAACATTGTAACTCTGTAATAAGTTGATTGGCAATTTCTATACATTATCATTTCACAAATGCCACAACCTTTTCATACACATATCTTGTTACAAAACCAAATGCCCCCATCTAATCCACATGTGTGGCCCAAATATGCTACCCAACAAACTTAAAAGATAGGTGATATGTTCTTATATTCAAATCCATGATCCATCGAAAACTCATGCTTTCATGAGCATTATTGATAAAGGCATGAAAATTTCCAAACGCATCACCTTGAAAATAATAGTGGTTGTCATAGTACATCATATATACATCCTTTTCACAAATTTTCACTATTGCAATGAAATCACATACAAACACATCATGTAACTGGGAAAATTTGATCAATGCATGCATTTCCTCCAATAGTGGCATAATGGCATTCGACCCCAACAACATTTTTACATTAGTCATCAAACACAAATTAGAGTTGGTAGAAGCTATGGCAGGTGCACCTAATGCCGTCTTCATGAGGAGGATGCAATATTCAAACAACACATGCTTGATAGGACTAATCATGGATATCCACTTAGTTTTAATGTTTCGTAATATTTTGTTGCCTTTAATTTCCATGAGCCTTGCCAATTTGGTAAATTTCAAATGTCTTTTGGGGTTGTGGCAAAAATAAGCATACAAACATTGCAAAAATGCTTCAATGCAAAATACCAAAGGTAAATGTGAGAAAGTTTGTACCACCAAATTAGTCTAATGAACCATACAATGTACACCAATGACAAATGGAGCACATTGTTGTTGGATTTGAACTATAACTCCATATTTGAAGCCTTGGAAGGTATTAACCCCATCAACACCAAAAAAGACCAACCTTGAAGCAAGGTTTTCTTTTTGCAAACCCCTTTGTATTATCAAAGAGTTCATGATCAATAAAGTTAAACTATTAATTCTAGATCAAGAAAGCACATGTTGCACATTTAACAACAAGGGTATGTGACACTAATCTTAAACAATATAACCATGCATGCTTACCCAGCTTGCATTATCCATGAAAATAACCTCATCATAAGTTAAGGATACAAATTTTTCATTTTGGATAATAGTTTTAATGGCCTTTTTCATTTCATTGTTTATGTGTTTTGCCATTTCCCAGTGAACCCCATCAATCCAATGTTTTTTTGGAATAAATTGAAACTTCAAGAATTCAAACAAAGGCTTGAAATCTTCATAATCTATCATTGGCTTACCTTTACTTAAAAGACTCAAAATAAAAGCAAATTGAACAAGTTTCTTTTTATCTTCCACTACCTAACCAAGATCAAGCTATTGGAGGACAACTATTTTTAATAGCTGAGCATCAACAATTTCATTTTTTGCATGCCCACATTTTGGATCCATAAACCACTCACCATTAAGAGCTTTCCTTTTCTATGCATGATTCGCAATGGAATCCCACTTTACATTAAAACCTTGTAATTTTTTTCAATTTTAGAACAAACACAACACTTCATTGAAGTAACCATTCTAGCTTCACTAAAAATGGAATCTACCCATGGCATTTTCAAAGCCCAAACATCTTGAAACTTGTGATCCATATGAGTATTAAAAAAAAATTCCGTTTTTTGAAATCAAAAACATGCACATCCTCAATAACAATAGGGTTAGAGTTTTCTAATATTTCAAACATTTCAAGAATTGTGTTACAATCCTAAGGTGGAATAGTTATCAATTTAGGGTTTTGCAATTGGTTTTTTTTGCTCACCCATGTGATTGGATTTAGGTACATCAAAAGAAATAGATTCATTAAATGCAAAGGCTTTTCTTGGGACTTGACCACCAAAAAAATATTTAAGATTGCAATTATTTGGAATTTGTAATTTTGGAAGCATGGCTAAAGCTTAAAACAAAATAGTAAATCTCAAATAACAAAATGAACCCAAAAATGAAAACTTAAAAGGTTTACCAAAAAAGTTCACCTTGTAGATCTACAAAATATGCACATGGTAATGTAGGTCATTGTAGTTTATAATTTTGTAACATTTCAAACAAAAAAATGGTTTCACTGTGTGTCCATTACCTATAGCTTCACACAAAAAAATGAACTAAACCTTAAAGGTTTTAAATCACAACTTTGATTAATGGTTCACTATAATCTATTATTAATGCCCACTATCACATGTACCTGCAACCTTACTATTCAATGGTTAATGATGCATACAAAAAATTTGATTCACTATTTAATACCACCTATAATTTCAATAAGTGAAAAACTTAAGCCCTAAAGATCTTAGAAATCAAGTCACAACTCACTAATGTTGGAATTAATAGTGCACCTTAGTGAATTGAAATTTCATAGTGGTAATGGGCATTGCACATCATAGAAACCAAACACAAAACTCATGAATCTTGAAATTCCTAATTCCTAGCCCTTGAACATTATGAGCCATAATCCTTGAGCAATGAGTTTTGATTCCCAAAACCTAAGCATCTTAAACAAAGATCATTGAAAAAAAATCCAAACAAAAAAATGTATCATCAATAATTATCGAGAATCCAAGATTGAACAGTGTGAATGCACGATAGAACCTCAAAAATCTAAAGGTTACATCGCTATGACTATTTTAATGACGAATTGTGAAAATCCAAGGGTTTATGATTGTTCGATGATGGATTGTGACTCACGAATGTGAACACTAAATGCACATACAAAACACAAAAATAATTCAATGAATGTGAATGTAAGCTCAATGGGCACTAATAGGTTGTTGTTAAGTAACAAGATGCACAAATTGATGTTGATAGACAATGCATAAGTCAACAATTGATGATGACAATTGATGCACAAGACGACGATGACAATTGATGGCTACAAGTTCATGACAATTGATGGTTGCAAGTTTGTGATAATCACTACATACAAAAACACAAAACAAACACATAATTAGAATTTGGGAATGTTAATTAGTGAAATCAAACTCTAATAAAATATTACATTTCAAAAGAGCAACAACATTGCCCAATGCTTTGTTTAATGAGTAATAACATCGAATCCTAACTCCTAAGCATTGAACTAATGAGTAGGTAAGCAAAATCACAAATTTTAATCAAATTACATGAAAATTGAACAATGAGGACTTAGGTTTGAAATAATAGGCATTTAAAAATTTAGGAATCAAAATTCAATTCAATATTTAAGTTTACTACTCGATGATCATTGTTGTTAAAGCTTAAACATTGAGCCACCACTCCATTGCATGATGCTTCACCTTACAACATTCAATGCCCACACAAGATTGAAATCTATGACTTCAAATCTATTAAATAATAAATGACATGTTGAAAGGTTGTTAAAGATTCAAGAATGCACATCGATTTACTACCAAACTCATCACTCTTGTCACCTAGACTCCTAATGCTTGAAGCTTGTAAGTTGCAATTGGACATAATCATTGTTCAACATTAGGCAAACAAAGTAGGTTTGGGAGGAGGGAGGGTTTAACGAAAACCCATTTGGAAGAAGGGTTAAGGTTTTGATATTGATGGTCCTTAAGGTCACGATTCAACGATCTACTTTAAAATAAGTTGTGACTTATGTGAATAAACATTTTCCTTCAAGAACAAGGAAGCAAAACAAGAACATATGTTGTTTACATGGCATCAACAATGAAACATTTTTTATGAGATATCTACAAATATTTACATTTTTTCAAATTAAAAAACCCTTTGTAATTTGATAGCCCAATATTTAGGTCGAAAAAAGTGAATTTTTGTTCAAAAAAATTGCCCACCACTACCATGGCATTTGTATGCACTTTTCATGTATCTAGCTTTGTTAGTTTTGATAGTGTTGGGTGTTGATTTAGTAACACACAAAAACCAAAATAGTGAGAAATCTTTTACAAAAGTCAACCAATGTCTCAACATTATGTACAAAAATTTTAACTATTTGAATTGGATAATAGAGATAGGTAATGGGTGAAATGGGGAGATCATGGAAAGGCACCCCCAATGGAATAGGTAGCTTAATATTACATGTGCCCTTGGTTGTTAATGTAATTAGTTCAAGAGTAGTGCCACAAATATTTTTCCCTTAGTTTGCCCTTTGTCCCATTTTTTTTCACCTTGACATTTCTAGACATGTTTTGGACATTTTATGAATGTTAGGGGGCATGTAATATGTTACAAGACACTTGGCACATGCTACATGGCATGTTATGTGCCCCTTGGTACTCATAACACAAAAGGTTACAAGTGTAAAAAATGAGACGATGTAAAAAAAATAGGGCAAGGGGCAAACTTAAGGTAAAAATTTATAACAATATTCTTGTATTGATTGCCATAACAACTATGGGCAAATGTAGTGTATGGGGAATAGGTAGTGAGGTGAACATATAAATCCTTTTGCCATCATTTGACCAAATTTATTATTTAATTAATTGCACTTGATAATACATGAGTCAAAGACATGGAAATGTGTTGTTCGCCAATTAAGCTTAAATGTTATTTATCTAGCCATGTGCATCAATATGTTGAAAAAATCTTTGCCATGTTCTAGTGCACCTAATCACTTGAATTCCCATCTTAGAATAAAATTATTATCGATCAAACTTAAATGTTGTATATTTATTCATGTGTCAATATGCTAATTTTTTTTTTGCCATTTTCTAGTGCACCTAATGGTTTGGATTCCCATATCTTATAATAATGTTGTTATTGATCAAGCTTAAATGTAATCTATTTATTCATGTGTGTCAATTTTTTGAAAAAAATTTACCATTTTTTAATGCGCCTACTGACTTGGATTCCAATATCTTAGAATAATGTTGTTATCAATCAAACATAAATGTTGCCAATTTAGCTATTGCATCAATATGTTGAAAAATCTTTCCCATATATTCTAGTGCACCTAATGGCTTGAATTCCAATCTCTTAAAAGAATGTTGTTGGCAATCAAGTTCAAATGTTGTTGATTTAACCATTGCATCAATATGTTAAAAAATGATTACCATATTCTAGTGTACCTAAGGACTTGAATTCCAAGAATAGTGTTGTTAAGGACCAAGGTCAATTTCCATGTGACCCACCCAATCATTACACCCAATACCAATAACTAAGGAATAATGAAAACTTTAGTCAAATGTTCTAATTCTTTTCCACCACACCACTCTAAACTAGACCACTAAACCTTTTGGACACTTCCCAATTCAAGATTGTGGCATCTGCCCATTCATTTAATTGGCATGTGCCAAACAAGCCAATTTAATTTTTATTTAAATATAGTGATATTATGAACAAATATATTTTTGGCCATAGCCTAGATGGTCAGTTTTCACATGTTCAAAGTGAATAATTATTAACTTTAAATATTTAATTCTAGTGACAATGATTCATCAAAACAAGTTTATTGAAGGCCTTGCAAAAATGAATTAAAACCGTTTCTTATACTAATTTGCTTATTCATCGCAAGAAATCAATATCGTAATACCTTTACCATTCTAAAGTCTTTTTGATAATTTAATCTATTTTTTCATTTTTTCACTTTGGTAATAAAAATAAAATCTTTTAAAAATTCCTATAATTGAGGTGGGAAAAATATGTCAAGTAAATTTGATCATTTAGATTTTAATTTTTTTCAATTCCCTAATGGAGTCAAGGTGGAGAGCATCCCTATGCAAAATTTGACTTAATTGTTGAATTTATTTCAAGGAACTCTTGAAACTAACCGGTAGACATAAATGTGATGAAACCTTCCCCAAATTAATTTTTTTGGAGTCATCTTAAAGTGAATATTTTTCAAACAAAAGGAAACTTGCAACAACATATTTCATTTTCAGAAAGTTATGTCATGTTTTGACATTTTTTGCCAAAAAAAGGAATTACTAGCCTACTTATGCTACAAACACACCTAGCGGCATGTCATTGGTAACCCATATCAACTTTATCATCAACTTTATTGTTCCATTCATATATTAAATGTTAACTACCACTAATTTTTATGTGGCATCCTATGTGGTAGGCAATGTTAGCTTGGCATTAAGTGAATGTTAAGGAAATGGTAAATTAACACCAAAATTTTTAAATATGAAAATATTTCCTTAAGGTTTGAATGTTATGGAGCAACCCCCAAAAAGGGCTTTTAACTCACATTCTACCTAAAACCTATGGATAAATTTTGTTCCTCTCTATGTTCCTTCCACTTTCCCCTCCACTTAAAGACCCTTACACCCCCCTTCTCATTCTTATTCTTCCCTCTTTGCTTGCTTGTTACAATGTTTTTATCAAAATCACACATTATGGGTTTTTTAACCAGTTAAAAAAATGACTACAATTATTTTCAACTACAATTATAACTACTTGGTCACAAAAATCATTATGTAATTGCAATTGCCATTGAGTTGTCATGTGACATCATGGTTTTGTGACTACAGTTAATATGATGACTAGTGGGTTTCTTTTACAAATATATTAATATTTTTGAAATTGTAATAATATGCTTTAAATAAATTAAAATGAGTTAATTCACAATACCTTGACTTTTGCGACTAGAATAATGACTTCTAGTCTCACAACATGATGAGGTGGCATTCCATGTGGTAACAAAATATTTGACTATTAATCAACATGATGACTTATACATTACTTTGGATAAAATGAGGCATTTATTAGTCAATCATTATGTTAGAGATGACGTCCAATCCCTCAATGGAACTCTTTTCATCCAAATGCAAGTCCAAAACTTTACCCTCACTAAAACAAATCCTATCCTTTGAACTAGACACAAAAATGACTATTATTTTTTTCAACTATGTTTATAACTACTTAATCATAACAATCACTAAGTCATGGCAAAAGATGTCAACATGTCACGTGGCATCATCGGTTTATAATTGTAATCCATTTGACAACTTGTTGGTTTTTTTGATAAATTAATTATTTTTTTCAATTTTTGTTCATTAGTTAATTAGTTGCAAGAACCATCCATCTTTATGACTAGCAATGATTCAATCTCCCATGATATTAACATGACATGTTATATGCCAACAAGATGATGTGATTATTCGTCAACATCATGATTCATGTCATTGATTTGATGAATTAATCACATTTATTAACTAATTGAAAATATTGTTGTCCTTTGTGATTGACAATAGTTCGGTCTTCCATGTGACAATTACATGACATGCCATTTGGCAACAAGGTGTCACAAATTTTCATGGCAATCCATGATTTTTTGTGACACCATAACTTTTTGTGTGTTTTGTGGAACCAATATTTGTCATGGCATGCCATATTTCTTTGTGTGCCATAAAGTTTTTGAAACCATGAATTCACTTGCATATGTATATGTACTAAATCTATTTTTAACTTGTAATTATGACTACAATATTAAGGGTTGTTTTAGAAAAAATGACACATAACTTTTTGACTTTCTAACTACTTAACACATTAGTGTAGGTTAACATACCTATTAAGTTAACCTATGTATGTAGGCTACTTAGTAAAAACCTACTTTGTAATATAGGTTACCTTATAAATTACTAAATTAAATTTCAAAAATTTACTACATCTAGTATGTTTAAATATACTTTAAATAGGTTACCCTATTAATATGTTAACCTAAGTATGCTCGTTTAGATTCTTAGCTTTAGGTCTTTTGTCAAATCAACCTAAATAGCTTCATTACAAAATATTTTATCAAATTTGTCACCATTTGAAGTTTGTGCAACTAAATGCAATTATGATATTAATTATTATATACTAATTACAAAAATTAATAGGTAACTTCTAAATACTAATTACAAAATTACTTAAATATAAACCCTAGGTAGGTGCCTAAACTACGTAATAAGAACCTAGGTTCCCTAAAAAATAGGTTAAGTACAATCATGTATAGTAGGTAGTAGTTATTTAACCATGTTTAGCCTAAATAGTTTTGTTTAGTTTCATTTATGTTAATTTAACCATATTTCATTTAAATATTTGTGTTTAGTTTAATTTCTTTATTGATTTATTAGTGTTTAGCCTAGAGGTAATTGTCTTTAGCCAAAATTATTTTGAATAATTATGTTTAGCCATGCTTAACATAAATTAGTCTACATCTAACCTAAATTAACCCTAATTTAATTTAGATGTAATGTACAAATTAACCTAGTTAACATAGAGGTCTAACTTAGCTTAAATGTAGTCTAGGTTGAACCTAAATCAACCTAGCTTAATCTAGGTCCAACCTAGTTTAGTCTAGGTTTAATTTAGAGCCTAAATAATCTTAGGAGCTACATTAGGTTAATTTATTTTTTAGCTTAGGAATGCCTAGGTTAACTTAAACTAGGTTAGTAAATAGTATAGGTTAACAAATTAGTTCATCTTAAATCAACCTAAGGAGGTTTAAGTCTAGGCTAGGTTGGTAGGTAGTAGGTAGGTTGACCTAGGTCAACTTAAGGTGGCCAAGGTTAATTCAAGGTTAAAAATTTCTAGATTTATAACTTTGTATTAAATATAATTAGTATAAAAAAGTGTTGTAGTGCAATGGATGAGGATTTGAAACCCAAAGTGAAGGTGAGGGGTTTAAATCTTCACTATTGCAACCTATGATACTTAGGCCATTTGGTTTAGATTAAGTACTTTAGTTTGAGCTTCTTGGTCTAGGAATCTGACATTTGTACCTAATTTAAGCCACTTAACTAAGTTAAGCTAGGTTGATTTTTGGCTACACTAATTATATGGGTTAAATTAAGTTGATTTTTGGTCATGTGCGATGATTCATAACATGTGTTTATAAAATTTTAACACATGTCATCCATCCATCAAAGCATATTTTATAACATTTAGTTGAATAAAATGATTCAATTGAAATGGCACGAACTTTACACATCAATCTAAGGTTAATGATGACATGGAATCTCATTATTATAAGAAATTTAGAAATCCTAATCATTAAAACAACTAGGTTTTGCAATGGAACATCCTTTACAACTAAATGAATGAAATGACATGGGTTTAACAACTCATTAGTCATTAGTCACATATGTCCCTCCCGATTAGTATGTAGTTATAAAGGTTAATTGTAAAACTCAAAATGTGTTGTTGTGTATGTTCAAGCTTTGTTTGCATGATTGTTGGACCTTTTTATGTTCAAATTCTGATTGTTTAATTGCTTTACCTTTCCTTCTACTCAATTGTTCAAAATAAAATGTTCAAATACAAGAAGAAATGCAACAATGCTAATGCAAAGGAACATTTTTAAAATTGCAAGAGAAAATGTATCATCATTTGCATGTGTGAATGATGATGATTAACAAAAATACCTTCCTAATTTTTTGAAACTCTAAAATAGTTGTTAAATGTGAATAGGTCATTTTAAAACTACATAATTCTAATGTTAATTTTAGGACAAATGTCATTATTTAAAAATTAAAGAAATGTTAGGGGTTGTAACATTAAACCTTCTAACACCAGGTGTGTTTGTAGCATTATGCACATTATATTATTAAACTTCAAGGCAAACAATTAGTCATTAATAATGTCCAAAAAAAACAATTAACTTTTGACATTGTGAATGGTTAATTTTTTAAAACTTGACATTTATTGAAAATAATGTAATTGCTACCCAAATAGTAAAGGTAGCATGATATGCACATATAGGTTTGAAAATTGTAAGATTACATGCACAAGGTTGGCATGTATAATAATTGACCTTTCTTATTGATCCAATTATTATTGCAATAACATACCTTTTGGGGGGGGGGGGGGGCAAAAATGAAAAACACCATTATAAAAAAAAACAACATAGTGAACAAAAGGAAAAGCCAAAAGAAATACTCCACCCC
>Ga0116231_10010005_pt1 | contig 15563 bp, 12 predicted proteins | sample S1TSphgellanicum_2_FD_89695 | JGI IMG/M metagenome (GOLD analysis project Ga0116231, IMG submission 89695) | Host-associated microbial communities from peat moss isolated from Minnesota, USA - S1T2_Fd - Sphagnum magellanicum MG | ecosystem: Host-associated > Plants > Peat moss > Unclassified...
ATCAATCAACGAATGCGATGCCGCACCAACAACATTCTCGCGCTGCGTCAGGCAAAAGCGAATAATGAAATCCCTGTTTTGCGGAAATCGCCTTAGCTCGTAAACCGCTGCAATCTTGGTAGCAATTGTGCCATCCTTATTATCTATAAACTGCATCAGTTCGAAGAATTGGTTTCGGCGTCTGTCGGCAAAATCCAGATAGAGTTTAATAACGTATGCGACCGCAGACCCAGCAAGAGCCAAGAGTGGAGCAGCGAATCCTGCTAATGTTACCCACAGCGGGATCGAAGTCATTGAGGTATTCCAATTAACCCGAGATGTTGAGCCGCAGGGTGGCAAACCAATTTCATTGCCCCGCGTCGAAACAAAATGAGAGAAGAAAGGAAGATTTTAACACAGATGAACACCAGATAAGCAGTGATAAACACAGATATCAAAAACCCATGCTATCAAAATGGTTTTCAACCTGGTCAGTTCGACGCGCCACTATCTGTGTTCATTCTGACTTATCCGTGTTCATCTGTGTTAAAACCTTTTCGGCGCAACAACCCGCAAGGTGCGCCGCAAACCTCAAGAAAGCGGATAAGGCAATTTGAAAATAACATCCTCCTGCGTCACCTGCCGCTCCTCGATCTCCAGCGCATAGCGCTTCGAAAGTGCGGCCAGCACTTCCTGCACCAAACTCTCCGGCGCCGAAGCCCCGGCCGTGATCCCCACCGTGCTTACCCCCTCAAGGGCTGCAAAATCGAAATCCCCCACTTTCGGCACCAGCAGCGCCCGCCCCGCCCCAGCCCGCTCCGCCACCTCGCGCAACCTCTGGCTGTTGCTGCTGTTCGGGCTGCCGATCACGATCAGCAAATCGCACGCCTGCGCAATCGCCTTCACAGCCGCCTGACGGTTCGTCGTCGCGTAACAGATATCCTCCCGCCGCGGCCCCTCGATATGCGGAAACCGCGCGCGCAAAATGTCGATGATCTCCGCCGTATCATCCACGGAAAGCGTCGTCTGCGTAATAAACGCCAGATTCCCCGGCTCGGCCGGCTCCACCACCGCCGCCTCGGACGCATTCTGTACCAGCGTCACCGCACCCGGCGGCAACTGCCCCATGGTGCCAACCACCTCCGGATGCCCGGCATGCCCGATCATCAGAATATGCCGGCGCTCCGAAAAATGCCGCTCCGCCTCCCGATGCACCTTGCTTACCAGCGGACACGTCGCATCCAGATACGCCAGGTGCCGCCGCTGCGCCTCCTCCGGCACCGATTTCGGCACCCCATGCGCGGAGAACACCACATGCGCATTCTCCGGCACCTCATCGAGCTCCTCGACGAAAATGGCCCCCTGCGCCTCCAGCGCCTCCACCACCGTGCGATTGTGCACAATTTCGTGCCGCACATACACCGGCGCGCCATAGCGCCGCAGCGCCTCCTCGACCACCCGGATGGCCCGGTCCACGCCGGCACAAAACCCCCGCGGCCCGGCCAGCACTACCCGCAGCGGCGGCAGCGACGTTACGGAACCAGAGCGCATCAGATCGGTCGGGCTGTCGGGCATGAAGGCAGAAATCCCTCTGTTGCGGCGCCCACCTCAACAGCGAGGCCGTCGTGTTCCGGCGGATGGCATGCAATATGGCGGTTCAGGGGTCCTGGTGCAAAGAGGGTCTGGTGTGCGAAGCAGAGGCCGGCGTTTTAGCCCCGCGCGAACAGGCGGGGCAGGATTGGAGTGACGATGCGGTATGCTGGCCTGAAAAACCTTACCTGCCTCGCCGGCGCGGCGGCACTTGCCCTCGCCCTGGCCGGCTGCAACGGCGACCCCAACGAAACCGCCATGCAATGCCCCAAACCCTACCTCCTGCCCGACGCCTCTTCCTTCACCCATTACGACGGCCGGGGCACCGACCTCTCCAACCTGGTGCTCACCGTCCGCCTCACCGACGTGCGCGGCGCCTGCTCAGGCGTCATGGGCAAGAAACAGGAAGGTGCCCACGCCCACGTCGTTATGCTGGTCACCCGCGGCCCCGCCTCCCATGGCAACGAAGCGGACGTCTCCTACAGCGTCGGCGTGATGCGCGACGGCGATGTGCTGGACGAACATAGCTACCAGCAGCACATCACCTTCCCCTCCAACGTGGACACGGTCCAGGTGACGGGCCAGGAAATCCCGTTCCTCTTCCCCACCGGCAGATCGCTCACCGGTCCTAACTACCACCTCTATTTCTGGCTCGACCTGACCCCGGCCGACCTCGCCGCCAATCGCGCCAAACCCCCGGGCGCGAGCTAGGGGCTCTCACTCCGGCACAGCCCAACCTCAGCCATAGGGTGGGCCTCAGCCCGCCACCGCCGCGGCGCCCGCAATGCAGCCGGCGGGCCGCCCTACGCGCGCTCGCGCCATTCGTCATCCGCCGACTTGCGACCCCACGTACCGCCCCGCTTTATGTCCGTCAGCACATGGCCGTCCTCCCCGTTTTCGCACGACCACCCCTCCACCTGCCTGCCGTGAATGCAAACATCGTCAAAAATCTGGGTAAGCTGTTCCTGCGTCATCAATTCCCCCGCCAAAAACGATCAAAACCGCGGCAAGTCGCCCTGCCCATACAAAGAGACCGGAGCGTTCGGGTTCCGGCCGTCTTGGAAAGCAATATAGGTATAATCCGAGCCTCGCGCAGTGCGCATCGGCCCCCAGCCATCACGCCGGCAGCCAATGTGTCTTGCTGGAGGTCGATCCATGGACATGTACAGAATTCACAGCCTTGGCAGCGGCGGGCTGAGATTATCGAATCACGGCAGCGCCTGCTTAGATGATGCGGAGGCGCATGCAAAGGCGATACGCAAATTCAGTGGCGGCGGCATCGCAGAGGTCTGGCAAGGTGCCCGCAAAATCGGCGCTGGGAATATGCCCCTCCCCGCAGAAATGCCCCAAGACAGCACGGACGTGAGGATTTAGGAAAGGCGTTCTTTTCTGAAGAAAAGAACCAAAAGACTTTTATTCCTGCGCGCGCGGAAAAATACGGGCCATGGCTTCTCAATGGGATGTGTGGGAAAATAAGGGTTTTTGCTTGTTTACGGGCCCTGCCTACGCCGTCAGCTGCACGCTGAATTCCTCCGCCGTCACCGGCAGACTGAATAAATATCCCTGGCCGATACGGCACCCCGCGTCGCGCACGAAATCCCGCTGGGCGCTGGTTTCGATCCCCTCGGCGATCACCTCCAGGCCGAGCCGCTTCGCCACGCTCAGCATCGCCTTCACGATGGCGTCGTCGCCGGTATCGAGTGTCACGCGCCGCACGAAGGTCTGGTCGATCTTGATCATGTCGATGGGCAAATCCTGCAGAACGCGGAACGAGGAATAACCGGTGCCGAAATCATCCAAGGCAAGGCGGAAGCCGCGCGCCCGCAGCGCATCGAGCGTCGCGATCGTCTCCGGTGTCGCTTCAATCAGCACGCTTTCCGTGAGTTCCAGATCGACCAGGCCAGGATCGGCGCCGGTATCGCGCAAGGCGGCATCGATCATGGCAAGCAAGCCCGGCGCGCGCAATTGCACGATGGAGACGTTCACCGAAACCCTGATCGCGTCCCAGCCGTGCCGCGCCCAGTCACGCAACTGCAACAGCGCGGTGCGGAACACCCAGGCCCCCAGCTTCACGATCAGGCCGGAGGCTTCCGCCATCGGGATGAACGTATCGGGGCGTTGCAGCCCCAGATCGGGATGGTGCCAGCGCAGCAACGCCTCCGCCCCCATAATACGGCCGGAGGCCAGATCGACCAGCGGGTGATAGAGCAGCCGGAACTGCGTCTCGCTAAAACCATTCTCCAAGGACCGCCGCAGGATCGCGCGGTGGCGTTCGCTATCATCCATGCCGGCCGTATAGCGCCGGGCGACGCCACGCCCGGCGCGCTTGGCTTCGCTGAGCGCCATGTTGCACTGCTTCATGATGTCGTCGCTACGGCACTCGGTGACTGGCCGGTCTCGCTCGGTAAACGGATAGGTCGTGGCCCCTACGCAAGCCTCTATGGTGATGTCGTGGCCCTCTATGGTCATCGGGCGGCGCAGCTCCTGGCAGAGGGCGGCGGCACTCTGAAGGATCGGCGGACCAGATGGCGGGTCGGGGCGGAAAATGGTGAACTCGTCGCCGCCCAGCCGGCCGGCCACGCCCTGCGTGCCGCAGAACAGCGCCAGACGCTCGCCCACGCAGCGCAACACCGCATCGCCCACCGCCGGACCAAGCGCATCGTTGATGGCCTGAAATCCATCCAGATCAATGGTGAAGGCGGCAAGCCGGACCGGCGCGGCGGCTCCGACTGCTTCGGACATCAAATGGGTAAAACGCATGCGGTTGAATAGGCCGGTCAGCGGGTCGTGATAGGCAAGAAAGGCCAGTTCGTCCTGCGCCGCCTTCTCGGCGGTAATGTCGGTTCCCACGCCATCCCACACCGTGTCGCCATTCGGCAGGCGGCGGGGCATGGAGTGCGTGCGCATCCAGAGCAATTTGCCATTCGCCGCCACAGCCCTGAATTCGATCGTGACCTCACTGAGCGTCCGCAACGAGGTTTCCACGGCGCGCCGAACCTGCGGAATATCCTCCGGATGAATATGTGCGTAGGCATCCAGCGTATCGAGCGGCGGAATCTCGCGGAAACCCAGGATGTGCCAGTAGGATTGGCTGAAATACGAAAATCCGTAGGTGCCGTTTGGCTTGCGGACACGCTGGAAGATATAGCCCGGAAGATTGTCCATGATCCTTACCAGCCGGTCTTCCAGGTCGTGCTGCGCCTCGTAGGCAGCGCGTATGTCGGTCAGATCGCGCTGCGTGCCGACGAAACCCACCACCCCTCCCGCGGCATCGATGAGCGGCTGGAGGATAATCTCGTTCCAGAATCTCCTTCCATCCTTGGTGTAGTTCAGCAATTCACGGCGGATGGGGAGGCCGCGGCGCACGGCTTCGGCAAATTCGGCGACCACGGCGCGATCGCTATCCGGCCCCTGCAAAAACCGGCAATTGCGGCCGTCAATCTCCTGCGCAGAGTGGCCGGTGAGGCTGGAAAAGGCGCTGTTGGCGAACACGATGGGATTGTCGGGGCGTGACGTATCGGTCACCACGACGCCATAAGGCAGCGCCTCCACCACATCGGCGAAACCGACACCCTCCACAGGGCCTTGCCCGGCAACATTGGCCGCCGTCTGCACCCAGCGCCGCTGCCGCCCCGGCTCGACCCGCAGCGTTTGTGGCTTGATCGCGGGTGAGTCCACCGCGTCCCCCGGCGTATGGACGCATACCTGGTTGCGCCCGGCCGCCTTGGCGGCGTACAAGGCCTTGTCCGCGAGGCCCAGAAGGCCAACCGGGTCGCATGCCTCCGGCGTAGGGACGTTGCTGGCGACGCCGGCGCTGATGGTGACTCCACCACATGGGCTTGCGGTATGCGTGATGCCGAGCCCATGCACCGCCTGAACGATGCGCTGCGCGATATCGCGGGCCGCGGCCGTATCCGTGCCCGGCAGGATCAGGGCGAATTCCTCCCCGCCATAGCGGGCGGCCAGATCGCCGGGCCGCCGCACCATGCCGCGGATGGCGCCGGCGATCTGGCGCAGGCAGTCATCGCCCGCCGGATGGCCATAGCTGTCATTGAATGCCTTGAAATGATCCACATCGATCATCACCATGGCCAAGGTGCCACCGCCCCGCAGGGCGCGCCGCACTTCGCCATCCAGCGCCAAGTCGAAGTGCCGCCGGTTGGCGAGGCCCGTCAGGCCGTCCTGCAAGGCCAGGCCCTCCAGGCGAACATTGGCGTCGATCGCGTCGGACCGTGCGAGTTGCAATGCGCGCTCGATATCCGCCTGCTCGGTGCGGTCGGCGCAAATGCCGAACATGGCGCCGGCCCTGCCATCCAGATCCGGCTGCACGGAGCCGCGCACCCGCAAATGGCGGATCTCGCCGGAGGGGTGCACCGCACGGGCCGAGGCTTCGAAGCCGGTGCCGTCGCGGAACGCGGAGGCCGCGGCCAGGCGGACGATGTCGCGATCCTCAGGGTGCCAGACGGCGCGCACCGACTCATCGGCGATCTCGCCGCCGGTATCGGCGATCCCGAAGATGCGGAACATTTCGTGCGACCAAACCATCTTATCCTGCACCGTGTCCTGCCGCCAATGGCCGACCTTGGCGAACTGCTCGCCCATCGCGAGCCAGTGATTGGCTTGCGCGGTGACAGCCTCAGCCACGCGCAATTCGCAATTTGCCGCCTGGAGTGCGCGCGGCGACGGCAGGCCGCCGAGCCGCGGGATCAGTGGCCAGAGCAGGATGGCGGTGGCAACCGAAAGCGCGGCGGTGATCGCATCCAGCCCGCCGGCAAGCCAGTAGAGCGGCACCCAAAGGGTAAGGGCATCGAGCACGTGGGTGGTGCCGCAGGCCAGGATGAAGGCCGCGAACAGCACGGCCAGACGCGGATAGGCGAAATCCGGCAGGCGCAGGAGTAATGCGGCGAGCGCCGCGGGGATGGAGAAATATGCGGCCGCGATCACCAGGTTGGCGACAGCGACCAGCCAGATTAGCCCAGGCTGCCAGGCGAGGCAGAAGCCATGCGGCGTGAACCCGGCGATGGAGAACGGCCCGCTCACCCGGCTTGTGGCTTGATGGTGCCGTATTGGCAGTCCACGGGACACTCCCAAAAGCGCCGGACCGCCGCCCGCGAGTGACACTGTTAAGCGAGCGGCTTCGTTCCTGCCCTCATGCTACGCCCGGCTGCCTCTTAAGTTGCGGCGAGCGCCCAGACTTCCGCCGCAACACAAGCCGGAAGGCCATGGCACGTTTCTTTCCGCGCGCGCAGGCACAAAAGTCTTTTGGTTCTTTTCTTCAGAAAAGAACGCCTTGCCTTTGCCTTAAGCCCTTTCTTGAATGGAAGATTGGGGCGGCATTAGCCTACCGTCAGCAATTCCTCGAAAAACCCCCCAATCTGGCGTTCGTGATCCACCAGGTGGATTTCGAGTATCCAGTGATAAGGGCGACCCGTGGCATCGGCGCGCCGAAGCGGCAGCCTGTTGCCGCGTGTGATGTAGAACGTGATCCTGTCGCCGGCGATCGTCTCATGCGGAAACTCACCCACCGTATGCCCGGCGATCCTGCCACCGAACGCCCAGCCGGCCTGTTGTGCCAGCGCGCAGGCTAGGCCGTACAGCGTGTCACCATCCATGCCCGGATCACCCTGAAACGCGGCCTTGGCCGCGCGAAAGATCGGCTCGAGATCATTCTTCAGGCGATGTTTGACCGGGTCATCACCCAGCACGAAGGTCCGGCCAAAATCGGCCTCCCACGCGGCGAAAACCGGACCAAGATCCACAAAGAGAATATCGTCCGCCTCGATCACCCGGTCGGGCGGGTTCTCGCTATACGGCCGCAGCGTATTCGATCCGGCGCGAATAACGCGCTTGTGCCAATGCGTGGTAACGCCGAATTTTTCCGCCGCAAGCGAGAATATGTCCCGGTTGAGCTGGCTTTCTGTTATTCCAGGGCGGATAAGGCCGTGCTCGATCTCCGCGAAAAGCTGCGCCGCCTTGTTTTGCGCGTCCCGCAGGGCGGCCGCATAGCTGCCTGCTTGGTCCGTCATGGGCGTGGAATCCATTATGGGTCTCGGGAAATAGCGCTCGCCTTTCTGCCACACTTGCCAAACCCGCGAAAGCTGAGGAGCGACGGAAGGAAGCGTTCTTTTTTGAAAAAAAGAACCAAAAAACTTTTGTTCCTGCGCTGTTCGACATATCGTGGCCTCCGCATCCATCGGCTGAGGCGGCGGATGTGCTGGCCTTTCTGTCCGCCCTTTCCTGCCCCATAATCTTCAGCATGGACAGGGCTCCACCCGGCCGGCGGTTCTCGAGCCATTCATACCTGAAGCTGGTTGCCGCGGCAGTCTTGCTTGCCATATCACTTCATCAGGGAAAGTGTTCGAACAGGCCACAAGCTGATGGATGGTGTCATGTCACCACGAGCGAAGCCTCCGCCGCGGGCGAGCTTCTGGCGCATCGCCTGGCACCCCTGCTGGATAGCCAGCCGCAACCGCTTCCGCGGCTTTACCTGGCAGGATATCTGCCCCACCAGGGTCAGCATGACGAAAGCGTGCAGGGTGTTCGCCAACTGGAGCTGATGCGTGACGCGGCGCTGGCCTGGCGGGCCGGCGCGGGCCAGGCGTATTACGATCTGGCAAGCCGTTTTCTTTTGGCCTGGGCCGCAACCTACCATCCCACCCTTCAGCCCATCGACGAAACACATTTCGATACGCTTGTTGATGCCTACGCTCTTTTGAAAACCCAGCTTGCCGCCGAGGATCGGCAGCGGATCGGCGCCTGGCTTGCCGAGTGGGCAAATGCCTATGTCCGGGACATGCAGGGTGCCAACGACCGCGGCAATCATTCCGGCGGGTGGAGCAACAATTGGCAGAGCCACCGGATCAAGCTGGTGACCATGATCGCCGCGGCCACGAACGACGAGTCGCTCTTTGCGGCCGCGCGCACATTGTTCAAGCGCCATGTGCTGGAGAACATCGGTGAAGATGGCCAAGTGCTGGACTACACCCAGCGCGATGCCCTGCACTACGTTGTTTACGATCTTGAGCCCCTTCTACAGGCAGCACTTGCCGCGCGATCGAGGGGTGAGGATTGGTATGATGAAGGTCTGGTTGAGGGTCGCTCACTTAAGCACGCCGTGGCGTGGCTTTTGCCATATATAACCGGGGAGAAGACGCATCAGGAGTTCGTGCATTCGTCTGTGCCGTTCGATCGTGAACGGGCCGAAGCCGGGCTCAAGGAATATTCCGGATTATTTGAGCCGCGCCATGCCGCGGGGCTATATTGGATTGCCGCCGAGTTCGAACCACGCTACCGGGCCATCGCGGAGCAACTGCATTCCCCTGAGCCCCCCTTTGTCGCTTTATGCGGACAGTGAAAGCATTCGAGTTGAACCATGATGGCTCAGCCACCCGGTCCGCGCTGAAATGAAGCAGGTCGAGATGGGAAAAACGGTTTGGATAACGAATTGCCGCAAGTATTTCGCGCCCGGGATAAAGCTGTTCCGCTGGCAGATGTTGCAGATAGACAGACCCTGGTAGCCTTAAGCTGAGAAAGGCGACGACCAATGGAGCTTACGCAAAACCGAACCACCGCCAGGAATGTGCGATGACAGCCAGACCCTCATTTTGCGGTCTCCCCGCTGGCAGAATTCATGAAGCCGCGGATCTCCGCTAATCGTTGCGTATACAGGGTCTCACCCTGCCCCAGCAATACGGCTTGCTGCTGGGCGGCTTCGGCCGCTGCGTAATCTTTCTTTTTCATATAAAGATATGCTAGGTGGTGGTGGGTGCCGGCATAGGCCTGGCCCGTTGCCACTGCCTCCTGCGCGAGGCGGAGCGACTCCTCCTCACGGCCGCGCTTCAGCGCCAACAGGCTGAGCCGCTGGATATGCACGGCTTTCTGCGGCTCCAGCGTCCATGCGCGGTTGGCGGAGCGCTCGGCGCCATCGAGGTCGTTCGCTTCGAGTTGCAGGCCGGAGAGATGATGATGCGCGGCCGCGTCGCCTGGATCCAATTCCACCGCGCGTTCAGCCCACCGCAACGCGGCTTCCACATTGCCCGCGGCCTTTTGCTCGCGGCTCAGATGCCTGCACAAAATTGCGCTTTTTTCCACGGCGCCGAGCGCCCATGCCGAGGCAGGGATGACAGGTGCATTGACCAGCTTAGCCATATCCAGAAAGTCCAGGTAATTCAGATTCGCATAGTCCAGAATGGCCGCCTTGCCGTCTGCCGCTTTGCTGTAGAAGGCGGAGGAGTCGTCGTCTGCCGTGACGACGATCACAATCGGGTCTTTCCTGGGATGGGCGGATTTGATGTTGTAAATCTTCTCTTTCGCCACGCGTGCGGATGGATGTTCATGCAGGCCCCGGACATGCAGCCCCGCCAGAACATGTACGTAGAACGGTTCCTTTACCGCTGCGAAGCTGGAGAGTTCGGAAAAATGCAGTGTCCATCCGTGGTCGGCGAAATAGGCTCTGACCCGCATTTCGATCTGGCTTTCGCCGGTTCGCAACACGCGGCCACCCTTGCCGTGCCGCAAGCCGGCTTTCCTTACCCTCAAGAACAGCCAGGCGCATCCGATTCCACACGGAATGGCGGCCACCGAGATCAACTCGAACAGCGAGGGCGCCATCATGACGGCGTGTTCGCCTGGACGAGGCGGCGCAATCTGCACCAGCCGGCATCGTTCTCAAAAATCATGCTTGTCGGGGCGCAAGCAGAGTGGCCCTCGCCTCCAAAGCCGCGCGCGCGCAACGGGCCATCCCTTCGTCCCATTGAATTCATCTGCCTTTTCTCTCGCAAGCTGCCGATCGGAATGAGGGGAACATCGAATCGGAGCATGATTTCGCGAACGAAAGTGAAGTCCAGATTCGTCTCGCACAGATCGATGCAGGCGCGGGGCCTTCGGCCAAGCTTACGCAGATCCAATGACAGCTCCGAAACGAGCAGCCGATTTGCGGGACCGTTCACAAGCTCGGCGTGCCGGCCAACAACGAGTGTTGCTTCCAGCAGGCATGAATTTTGGGAGGCATCGGAGGCGATCTCCCGCAGCACAGACCATTCCGTATCGTCGGAGAGGATCCAGAGGCCTTCCGCCAGGGATGGATCATGCCAGCTCTCATGCATCTCCGTGCGCAGATGCCTGAAGAATGGCAGCGGCATCTGGTTTTCATAGGCAACCTGCAGCCGGCTCGTATCCCAGGAGAGTCCGCCAGGGTAATGCGCGATAAAGCAGCGTTGCGCGGGGATATTGGCATTCGCCAGGGCGGCGCTGCTTCTGAGCAGGGACATGTCGAAGACGATGTTGGAACCGGTTGCGGCGAGGCAGGCAAGGTCCGGATCGCGCGCGCAGGCAAGCCAAATTAACTGCGCCGGCACGCAGGCGGCAAGGCTTGCGAGCGACACCGAAAGCAGGCTGTTTTCCGTTCGGCCCCGCAAGATATTTGCCGACAGCAGCTTGGTCCCGGGCAGGGGCAGGTCCGCGAAGGCCTTCTGTTCCGCGGCACTCAGCATCTCTGCCATATAGATATAGACTGCGCCAAACTCGGCCAAATATTCGACAATATCCGCCAAACGGTTACCGTCCGCGCCATGCACATGGCAGATCGCTTTCGGTACGACAACGATCGTGCTGACCGTGTCCGGGGTCGCAAACACCCGGTTGAGCAACACCCTGAATTGCATAACGCGTTGATCGTGCTGCAAGGCCGCGTGGCGGCGCAGATCGGCAAAGGCCTTTCGATCGAAGGCCAGCTCAATGCAACTGCGAATGAGGCTATCCGAGCTTTTGGTAAATCGTGTCGGGCACGTCTCCTCGCGCCAATCCTTCTCGTTGCCCAAAGCAATAACAGGCAATGTGGTGGACGCGCCAAGGCCCGCATCCGCGCCGCCGATCACGCCCAGGGCGGAAGGAACAATCACAAGGTCGACCGCCTTGTGAAAGCTGTCGATGCACCCGAACACTGGTGCCACGCCCGTAAATCCGGGGTGGTCGATCGGAAACACGCGGCCGGCATCATCCTGCACCGCCACCGAGAGCGGGGCCATGGTGCGAAACACCGAAAGCACAAGTTTTCTGAGAAAATCCAGGAAGACAGGCAAGTGGTCCGCCTGGGCCGGAGCCATCAATCCAACGCGCAAGGGAACGCCAGGCGCCTCGCAGACGATGGAAGGGCTACAATCACCCGCCGCCAAGGCGGGTGAAAGTGTCAGAACCGGCCGGTGCGTGAGACCGGCCAGCCTGTCCCTTTCCCGATCGTTGGATGCAAGCACGATATCCGGCAGGTCCAGAATGGCGGTTTCGTGCGCTCCGGCCGCAGCTGATTGCGCCTCGTCAGCGCGGTACCCTCCTGACAAGTCTGAAGACCTGTTATCGTCATGATAAAGAATCTTCAGGATTGCGGGCGGAACGTGGCCGAAAGCCTGCGCGAGCCAGGCGCGATTGACGAGGAAATGTGTATAGGTGCCTACCTGAAAAAGCCAGTCGAGATAAACACCGATCGAGCTATCCCAAATTGTGCAGGAGCCCCCGCTGGCCTGCGCCGCCGCGCCCGAAACCGGTGCTACGAACACCTCATCGGCCACTTCCCGCATCATCCGCATGTGACCGGCCGGAAGCTGATCCCGCCATGCCGGGTCCGCCGGGTAGTAGAGTATGTCCACGCCCACCCCCTGGGATTTCATCGCTTCGCAGAGCCTGGACAGAGTCCGGCCCGGGCCGGAGCCAAGCGGGTGCACAGGGCTTGCCGATAAAACAAGCGCCTGATGTTTGCCCTTCATTGCTGCTTGCCGGGAACCAGTATCTCGATTGCCGGGCAAGGCAGGCCGTATCCAAACATCTTGGCAAGATTATAAATCGCGCCAAGCTCATCGCGAAACAATTCGGCCTCATCCATATTGGCAAACAAGCCTGCGGGCGTACGCTGCGAAAGCGGCAGGCGAACGAAATATTTTGCCACGCCGTCCCACAGATAATCGACAACCGGGTGTGGATCGGATTGCATGATCAGATCCGAAATGGCCTGCCAAAATACGCGCCGCCTGAACCAGTCCTGCGAAATTCGATCCTGGCTGATCAAATGATGAACGATTGCCTGAGGGTCGTAGACGGTGGTGCGGCCAGAAGCTCTTATTTTCGCGGTCAGGCCAAGTTCCTCGTTGCTGAGCAGCTTTTCCTCCGTCCGGCCAAGTTTTTCGTCGAAGCCGCCAAACTCCGCCAGAATGGACCGGCGAAAACTAACATTCGTGCCTGCCAGCCATTCCAATTCGCCGGCGATCCTGCGTTGCCCGCCCCAATCGACGATCGAGAGATAGCCTTCGAGCGAGGGGTGCAGCCATGCCGGCCGCGCTGTTTCCCAGATCGGCTTGACCATGCCGCCAACAGCGGCAGCCTGTTCCCCAAATGCGCGATAGGCATCCACCAGTACCCCGACCCAGCCAGGGTCGGCCGCCGCGTCATCATCCATGTAAGCGACGATATCGGCGCTGGTTGCCCGCCACCCTGCGTTGCGGGCACGCGAAAGCCCCGGATGCGGCTCGATGAGATAGGTGAAATCGCGGCACTCGGCATAGCGCGCGGCAAATTCCTCGCTCTGACCCTGCTGCCCCGAATTATCGACAACCATGATCTCCAGATCGGCTTTTGGGTACGACTGCCCCATTGCGCTTTCAATCGCCCTCGGCAGAAGGTTGAAACGCCGATAGGTGCAGATGACGATGCAGACTTTCAAGTTATTTATCCATGCAGCTAAGGCGCTAGAAGCGGCCTTGTGGCTCCAGGCGAAGGTCAAACCAGGCAATGCCCAGGCGCCTTGTATCACCCGACAGCGGATCAGTGGCGCCGGGAGACACGAGATGGGGAATATTGTACACGATGTCGTTCACCTTGCGCGCCTTCACATGAACCGGTTCGCTCGATAGCAGCCACATGCCGGAATATTGCCCCCGCGCAAGGCCAAGAGGATTGCCATCGACAAACAGCTCGATTTCCGTCGTGTTCCTGACGTCCGTTGTGGAAATAAAACGCAATAATATCCGCCATGCCACGGATGGCGAGAGGCTCAGACTGAACCGAAGCAGGTGAGAAGGGCCGGACCATCGAAAGCAGGTTCCCCTATCGTCATACTCCAGCCCATACAGGTTGGACGCCTGCACGCAATGCTTGTCCGCACGCAATTGGTAGGGGCCCGCCAACGCATGGGGCGCCGCAGTCCGGCCGATCGGCGTGAGCGCCGTAAGCCGTTCGATGAGGTCTTGGGTGGCGCCGTTCATGGCGATGATATCAACTCACTTATACTGCGGGGGATAGCACGTCGATCCCATAACCAATAAAATACGTCTTTTTTCAAAAATAGAACCAAAAAACTCTTACTTTCCCGCGTGCATTTTTTAGAACAGACGCACGTCACGAACAAAAGTTTTTTGGTTCTTTTTTTCAAAAAAGAACTTCCTTTCCATGCCATTTGCGTATTTGAACGCCGGGTTTTTAATATGCACCGACCTCTGCCGCGAGCGATAACGCGCCATAATCGCACTCCAATTCAGCGCGGCGGCGGCGGAAGGCGGCATTGTATATGGCGGCCAGGCGGTTGCCCTCCCGCCAGGGAATCTGCCGGATCAGCCCGAAGGACAACAAGGATTGGGGGCCAGCATATTGCGCGCTCATCTCGCCCATGAGGGAAATTTCGGGATTTGCTCCGATCACGGTTTGATAGCAGCGGTATTCCAGGCTGTTCTCCCAATACCTCTTGCTCTCGACCGCCCACGCAATTCTCTCGAGCAAATCCGGCAGAAACTTGTAGTGCAGGATGCCGAGATATCGTTCCGAAACCAAATTCCGTTCGTACGGCCAGTGATGGTGCGGATTTGCCATTACGCTCTCGCCATGGCTCAGAAAAAGCGGGTATTTGGTCATTTCAGGGCGAAACAAACTGTCCACGCCACCAAATACCCGTGCCCGCGGACCGCCGCGAACCGATATGATATCCTCCTTCCTCTCCTCGATATACGTGTTGGAATCGAAGAACGGATAGGCCTCGGCGAGCCGCCCGGGCGCAGTGTAGGCCGAGCGGGTCAACCGGCCATCCGCATACATATCGATCAGGAAACCCCTTACCCGATCTATGCCCAGAGCGTGCATCATGCGGGTGAGATTGCTGAACGAATGCATTGCCATATCGTCGAACACGATATGCTCGTCCGCGTCGGCATAGATGAACCAGCGATTTGTGCCGTACTGCCGGATCGCATGGTTGATCCAGCCCTGTTTCTCGATCCACGAGAAGTGTCCGAGCTGCTCGAACACATCGGCGTCCGGCTGGGCAAGCAGGTATTGCCGAGTGCCATCCGTGGAACCGTTATCGATAAAGCAGAACCGCTCCACTCCGGCCTCGCGATAGTGCCGCAGGAAATCGGGCAGTCGGGCCTGTTCGTTCTTCACGACGCATAGAACGATCGGAGTCCATAGATCGGGCAAGGGCCGCAAGGAGGTTTTTAGATGCGTCAGTTGAACGGCCTCGGCCGCGGCAATAACTTTTCGAACATAATCCGGCACAGCAGTTAGAGCGGCATCTGCTTCGAGAGGTGCTGCCACCGGCTGGGCTGTGCTGGTGTCGTTCTCGCTTGTTGGCGCCGGCAGCGGAATGCTTGGGTGCGCGAATTCGATGCCTATGGTTGCCGCAACTTGGCGCGCTGCCTCACGCCAGTCTGGCCGGTCAGGCAATGTGGCGGTCACTTCCGCCACGGCACCGGGCAGGCAAGCGGCCAGGTTGCGCAGCATCTCCGCATCCTGGGCGGCAAACGCCGACAGATCGATCGGCAGGTTCGCGTGAAGCCGGTAGAACGCCCCGTAATCGTCCGATTGGTCCCCCGGCCAATTTTCGAACGCTCGTGGCCAGCCTTCGACCTGCCGGAATTCCAGACCGAAGCTCGTCTTGAAGCCGAAAAGCTTGAACCGGATAGCGGACATGATGGACGCCCCCGCCAGGCCACGGACGCAGATATCCAGGTGCCAATAGA
>Ga0116231_10010006_pt1 | contig 15558 bp, 16 predicted proteins | sample S1TSphgellanicum_2_FD_89695 | JGI IMG/M metagenome (GOLD analysis project Ga0116231, IMG submission 89695) | Host-associated microbial communities from peat moss isolated from Minnesota, USA - S1T2_Fd - Sphagnum magellanicum MG | ecosystem: Host-associated > Plants > Peat moss > Unclassified...
GGGGTCCATAATTTGTATTCAATAACTTCATGTTTTTGGTTGGATCAAGATTTGTAGACGTATCATATATGAATAGGAATCATTGAAGAAATAAAATGTGAAGATTATTGTGAATATCATTGTGTAAATTAATTGTTAGAGCTACACAATTAAAGAACATGTGGCATGCATTAAGGATGAGACCTAGATTATTGTTATGAAAGCCATACATGAATTCCACCACCATGGATGTGGTGTTGAGGAACAAGATCATGCTAATCTTCTTGGTTTTAACATCTTGAACAATGAAAAAGAACACAATCTTGAATAAATATTTATTGGACCTAAGTGATAGACCTTTAAGGAGGTATATGATATGAAGGTTGATTTGCAAAAAAACGAGGAGAATTGAACCTAATAGATGAGTAGAGGAATGGACTTCATTAGGTCTCACCTTACAATGAAACCACCATGTGACTTTACATAAAAAATTAAGATATGACCACGGTGAGATGATCCATACTACACAATTCTTAAGCACCATCTTCCTAGAGTGTCCACTTGTACTACCATATCTTCTTATTTATCCTTGCCATCAACTTTCCATTGAATACATTAAGGTTATACACAACTCCCTAGGCCTTTTTCTTTATCACCAACTCCATGTAGCTTGTCATCTTGAACAATGAAACCAAGTATTCCCCATGTACATATTGAGTGTTTTGTTCATTGACACACATGAAACATTTTTAGAGCTAAAATTAAACCATGAATGAATGGAAAAATGAAAAATGAAAACTTCATTGCAAGAGACAAACCATTGTGAACCTTTGGTAGGACATGTACTCCCAACACAATAATGCAATTGAAATCATTATTGAAGGAACGAGTAATAATGGAACACTTGTTTTCATAAAGGTCCTACGCAAATGATTAAATATTTTAAATGCCTTGTCATCAATGAAATGTGCATAGTGGGTTTCCATATCTTTTCCATTTGAACATGAATAAAGGTATTTGGCATAACATATTGCAAATGTGTGAGAATGTTAGATTGGTGGGTGATTTGGCCTGGATGTTCACCAAGAGGGATTGTATAAATTTGGAACCTTTGAATGCCATTAATTGTGCCAATTGGGATCTCTCCTTCCTTACCAACTACCAAGTTGAACACCATACACAAAAGATGTGTTTATCAAGACATATAAACCTTCACCCATACCTACATCCTTACTATCTTTTAGCTTTCAACATTTTTTTATGATCTCACCTAATTTGACTAGGAGAAAAGATCCACTATAAGAAAACAATGAATATCTTCTATAATTTGATGCAAAGAAAAAAAACTGCAAGCCACAAGGGAATGTAAATAGTTTATGTTTTTGGGCAAATGACAACACACCTAAAAATGACACCCAAATTGCCATGTTGTTATTGCTTCACTATACTGTGAAGTGAATGTAACTTGAATGTGATGAATTAGAAGATAGGGGAACAAGAAACTTTAGCCGATCCTTGTGACAATAAAACTAATCCAATGTTGATTGCCACAAGCCCACCAAACTTTACATAAGAGAATTTGGTTTCTTGTAACAACAATAAATTCAATAAACACGTGGTTACTGCCACCCCAACATATTTTACAATAATCATCTTCAAATATCCACATGATCTAAGTCCTTCCAATCACAACAAGAAACAGAATACCATAAGTCCTACATTCCCAAAGGATGGAATTACTTGTGTTGAACTTATTGGCCCACCTTTCCATGATCTATGTGTCAACAACAAAAAACAAAGAAAATCCTTAAACTTACCCAATAGCAAAGATCACCAACCTTAGTCATCCCACCATCTCCTATGACCATTGGAGTATTGCATAAAGGGAGAGCAAATGCAAACATGTGTTGATCTACAAATGCCATTAATGTGTCAAAGCAAGATTAACTTTCATCCTGCAAACCCACAAAAATCTTGTTCCATTTACAACAAAGAAACATCAAATCTAGCACATCTTAATTAATTTTGCCTTTTCTTTTCCTTCACAACAATGAATGAAAGAATGTCCAAAATTGGATGGAATGACCATTTGTTGAACAACAAAAATCAAATCCTTCATAATATCATTTTTAAAACATGACATTTGTCATCTTCACATTGGTTAAGGATTAGACCAAAATATGATCCCCAAGTCTTACATAGATGCATAGTCCATCCCTTATGGCCAATAAAATCTTCGCCATCCAATTATGTGAAACAACATGCACCTAACAACATTATGTATGGTATTGATGATCCAACATCAAATTCCCACTTATTTCATCACATCTTGGAAATGGGTCTAGGTTAATGTCAAACAGTAACTAATGTACTAAGTTTCTATCACAATACTAGCCATAATAGGAACTTGGAAAACTCCAACATGATGTGTGTTGGTCAGTTCAAAAAAGAGGATAACAAGGTGTTGAGAGCACACATAGGCCATACCCATATGCCATGACACATGGAATTAAAAATTATGTCTTGTAATATCATGTTATGTGTCATAGATATAACCAATGTTGTGTGGGCATGTGGTTTGGCAAGATAAAACTACAACTTATGGTTTGGTTAATAATAATCAAACTAGAAATCAGTCTAATTTTGAACCTGGTCTTGTCACGTGTTGATAACATGGATGTGCAAGGAACATGTTGTAAAGGTTGTTTGTGTTCTTGGAAAATAACTATCTTGGTTGTTATTTCAACCATGGTTAACAAAAGAACATATGTGTTGATGGTTCAAACAGTCAAAATATTTTGTAGGTGTGATGGTCATGTTCATTGTTATATTAATCTAAAAATAACTGACAAATAACTCCTTCTACAATAGGCTATTATGGGTTATTATAAGCAAGATTATCTTAAGTTATTCTATCATAAGCCCTTTAAGGTTATTTTAGGCTATTCAAGCTTTTTTATTTTAAATTATTCAAGGTTATTCTACCTTAGGTGATTCTAGGTTAGTTTATTATAAACATCATTAATAGCCTAAAATAACATAAAATAACCTAAGGGGGAATAAATTATAATAGCCTATTATAACCTTAAATGAATTAAAATATCTTAAGGTAAAATAACCTAAAATAAAATAGTGTCGAATAACCTAGAACATCCCAAAATAACCTATAATAACATATAATAGTCCAAAGTAATCTAAAGTAACTAAATAGCTATGGCAACTACATTTGGCTACCTAGGTAATTTTTTTTTAAATGTTTATAATAATGTGATGACAAAAATCATCATTTGATGAAAAAATGATGCAATGGTTAAGGACTTGGACTTTCAATGTGTAGGTGAAGGTTAAAGTCTTCACATTTGTAACCTATTTGAACGTGTTTAACTAACCACAAATTACTTTATTTAACAAGGTTGTCACAATGTTTGAATGTCTGTCATGACACGATGCGTCCATCTAAATGTAAACACAACCCAATGTTAGCTAGGATAGGGTTAGCTGAAGTTAAAACCCATATCAAGTTGCCCATGGTAAAGATAAAAGTGATTGACATTAAATCATTTTGGTTGCCATACACCATGTGGCAACTGAAATGGCTTTCAATTGCCATAGTTAGGAGTTTTTAATTGCCACCATTTTTAGTCACCACAAAATTTTCCACTGCCAAAGTTTCGATTGGCACCTTTTTTGGTCACCATGGATTTTTCCATTGCCAAAGTTTTGATCGCTATCAAAAAAAATTTGGTCCTAAATTTTCGGTTGTCACACAATGATGGACAATTAAATTTTGGCAACAAACAACAAGGGATTTAAGGATTTCATCCAATATTTTTTTCTTGGCCAAATTTTGTTTGTATTGTCCAAAAAGTTTTGGAGAAAATTTTGTTTGTCAAGAAAAATTGTTTTTGAAGTGGAAGTTCAATAATTTTCCAATAATTTTTCTACATTATAACTTTACCAAAAATTTCCACACCAAAAGAATGAAAAGCTTGGGGACATAAAATGATGATATGCATACTATTTATTTATGTTTTTACCATGTGTAGAATGAAGAATCATAATATGAATAAAAAGTCTAATATCACACAAATTTCAAATATAATCACAGATGACAACATGATTCCTTGATAAAACTCGGTTTTATTAATTCAACTAGTTCACAACATGTCATTTTTGACAATTCATACAAACTACTTCAAATTTCATATGAACCAACTACAAACAATCTATGGTTGCCGTTGGTAACATTTTTCAAGTGGAGTCTAATTAGTGGACCCCATCAACATGTGCACAACATGTTAAACAATTCGTTGTGCTTTTGGATTTGGATTATACATGTTATGAATCACCTTGCCAAATGACATCTCAGTTCAATTGTCCATGAAATATTTTGCATCTCCATTTTCACCCCATATCACATTTGCGAGCTTGCCTATCGAATATGCCTTAGATTTCAAAGTTGTTTGGTGATGTTTGGCTGTTTATTGAGGGGAATTTGGAGTTATTGGCATGTTGTGAATAAAAAATAATTTTGGGGCCACCCACTAATGCATTTTCCTCACATTGATGAGATGTTGCCTTAGAAATGCATACCTAGATGGAATTACTTCTTGCATGCATACAGATTCACCCCGATCACACACGCCTATGTACACAACATTTGGTTTGTATGTTAGAAAATGCAACATGATGTTATCCTTTGATAAGTCATTATGAAAAATTCTAGAATGGTGTATTACATTCGTAATGTTCATGAAGGCCCATGTTAATTTTAAACAATTTCACTTGAAGGTTACAAGTTGTGTTCACCCTTCCATATCTGACCCTCCTTGTCGCAATATAAACACTTGATTATCCAAAATGGGCGGGTACTTCATGTTGTAATCCAACATTTTTTGAAATGTGCCCCCATTCCAGCACAATGTGTAAGCTTTTGTGTTATTTTAATGGATGGCTAAAAACTTGATGACAACTGGATGTTAGCATGGGCAAGCTAATGTTTCTATCAAATGTTATGTGTGTGTTTCTCATTTATCATTCATTTTAGGTGTCTTCCCCACCAACTCATTTGGGATGTGATTGAACATTTCAATTCACACCTTGTGCACCACACCATAACCACCCTAATTATCCTCACCCGACAAATGTTGCACAATTGTTGTGTTTGGAATCCACAAGATGCCTTGGTTTCCAATTTGGGAAAAAAAATTATAAGCCCCTTCTTCTATCCATGGTGCCAACCACACTTTCTTTAAAAAGTTTTTGTTGAATATGACCCACCATGCCACCTTATCCCATAACTCCGTCATCTCCACAATCCAATGCAATTTGTCTTTTTTGTGGTTAAAATACTCAAACCATTGCATAAAATTAGATGTTGCATCTAAAACCTTACACTCAAGCCCTTCCAAAAACAATGTAGAATTCAACAACTTTGTGTATTCCAAAAGGCCATTTAGTTCCACCAAAATTTTGTTAAACCCATGACATGTTTGTACTTGTCCAAGTTGGATTATCGTTTGCTCAAAAAAACATTATCAAGATAAACCATTGAATGTTTTTTGAAAAAATCTAAGACAATTTCTTAAAATTATCACATGGTGATTCAATTGGGGTCATTGTTTATAAGCCTTTGTCACTTTCGAAATTGGGTTGATGCATTGTTATCACCTCCAAACATTTTTGATGCCTTTTGCTTTGCATGTTAGGCAATGGGCCATTAGAAGGCCTTATAAGCAAATAGTTAGATGTTAGAAGAAAGGGTTTGGGGGGTCATGGTCAAATTGTTCCTTTGATAGTTGGTTGGATGACATTGCTAAAGGTTTAGGGTTCCTAGAAAACCCAAAGACTTTCCAAGCACTAATTGTTATGGGCATTTAGAGTTTCAAAAGGTTAGGGTTTGGGGTGTTTTAAATTATTACACAAAAGGCCAAACCCCCCCATCCAAGTTTCAACCACATCACTTCACCCAAGGTTCTATGCAAATGGTTGTACATGTGTAACAAACGACAATAAATTCAAATGGGAAAAGAGGAGGTCGAAAATGAATCCAATTTTTTGTTTCTTTTTACTCATATACTTTCAAGTCTAGATACAAATTTGGTCACCATCGAATGGGCATGAATAAAATTTGATTGCCGTTGGACGACAATAACCAAATCTAATATTTAGACCCTAGTGGTTGGCAACCGAATTCAATCATTGCTATCTAATGATGACCTAATTCAATGACCAATTAGTAGGCCATGTTCTTCCCCCCTTTCTTCTTCATTAATTTGTTTTTTCTCTCGCCCCCCTTCATCTTCTTCTTTAATCCTCCCCCCCATTTTTTTTTTTCTTTCTCCTTTTTATTTTATTATTTTAAAATATTTTTTCCCCTCCTCCTCCATTCCCCCTCCTTTTAAAAATTTTTTTTCCTTTTTTTTCCCTCCCCCCCCCCCTTTTTTTAAAATTTTTTTCCTCATTCTTCCCCCCATTTATTTTTTCCATTTACCTTCCTTTCTATTCTTTCATCTTATTTATTTAATTATTATTAATATTATTTATTTGGGTTTTTTCTCCTCCTTATTTTGGAGAGGGGAAGCAATATTCTTTCAATAAATAAAAAATGGTCTATGTTTATTACTTTCACAATTTTTCAAGTAAGAAATCATGATTCACGTGTGAAAATACCACTAACCTTCATTTACAAAAATGTGCATTTGTACATTCATAACAAAATTACACATTTCTATTATCAACATTGTTCCAATGGTCATATTGTGTTACAATAGTCACATGTATCATATATGTGAAGTTCCCCATGGATGTCTTCATACAACAAATCTTTAGGCATATTTGTAAAATTCAAAACATATATGCCTTCAAATGCACATGGGAGATATTTGACATTCACACCATTGTGAACCCATGTTATGAACACTCGCTTTCTTTTCACGGCACACTCACTGTTGACATAAAAGGTCATGGGGATCTCCTTGTAAAACAAATCTTTTGATAAACAAGCAATATCCACATGATATTTCCTTCTTTTTTGCATGGCAAACATATGACATATTCTCCCTCATAATCCCATGTCACAATTGTGTGGTCATCCCGAGTGTCATTATCATCAATAATCATGTTTGAACCAACCTTTTTGCCTCTTTCACCTTCGTTTTGATTATTCGACATGGTTGCTTATGTATAAATAAAGTGGAAATTATAATTACAAGCACTTTTGGAATCATAAGGACAACCCAAATTGCTTGAAGGAATGAAAACTTTCTTCCAAATGTATTACATTTATTGCCACCCACAATCTGAATCATACATGTCAAAGAAAAAAAATCCAAATTTTAGGTTCAAACCCCTCATATAAACATAAAGGTGATTGAAATTGAATTCAATTGTTAGCAAGGGGGGAAAATTCCTAGTGATCAAAAAAAATTCGATCACGATTTAACAACCAACATGCATTAGCAATACACGGTCGTTGGATGGTGATCAAAAAATTAGATTACCACTTGAACCAATCACTCTAGATGGTGACCAAATGATTTCCATCACCATCAAACCCCATTGTTTGCCATGGCGATTAAATAATTTGAATCACCACGTCTCTTGATTGTCCAATTGGTGATTGAAAATTTTAGTCACCAATTGAATAGTAATGATTAACAATGATTAAAACTATTTTAATTGCTTTTAGTCATAAACGTTTTTAGTTGCCTTGGTGGTGATTGAACTTATTTCGGTTGGCATTCAATAATTTTGTGCAACCTAAGGAAATGGATGTTTACTTTATAAAGAAATATCACCCATTTCTTGTCCAACTCTTGTTTTCTAACCGAATTCCAAGCCTTTGGTAATTATGTCAAAAGGTTCAAAATTGCCATTATTCGTGAATCTATTAGGACCTTATGTGTTGTTTACAAGTGGGGTGGAAATTTGAGCCCCTTTCACTTGAGACATGAAAGTAGATTTTCCCTCCACCAAAAGGCTTGATGTTTCAATGGCCACGTTTTCTATTAATCCATTAAGGGTTGGTACAAATATTTCATTTGGTGGTCAAAGGACTAATTCCCCCATAGTTGGTAAATAACACTTTCACTTGTGCTCGTACTTTTGAACAGATTGCAACACCATTTCACCCATTGTCATCATGTCAATAATCCAAATAGAATAACATTCTATCCTTGTAATATGAAATGATAGCATTGTAAAACTTACATTCCACCTTGTATGGCTTGTCCAAAATCATCAAATACCATGGATCCCACATGTAACCCCTACCTCCCATAAAAAAAACACAAGAACAATATATTTGATTAAAGGAGTACTATATAATAATACGATCAAACTCCACCTCAAGGGCTACAATGAAATTCAACACCAATTGCAAATGCAATATGACAATCTAAAACTTCAAAAACCCATAAAGGTTTCACCCTTCCTTCTAAGTTATATGGCAATCATTGCTTGTTGAACAACACAAAGCCCACACACCTCAAAGGAAAATGTGAGTTTGGAATGCATGTTCTAGTTTTTATTACCCAACACAATGTGGTGACCAAAACCATGTTTGGCAATTTTTTGGTTGTCATAGTAATGGAGACCAAAAAAGTTTGGTCACCAAACATGTAATGATTGAATTCATTTTTGGTTGCCATGTGTTTAGGGGGCATCTTAATGAAAATGATTTTTTTTTGTGTTCCAATGAACAAAACTGATGATGATGCCTAACGCAAAATGGCCATGTCACATCCATTTTGATAACCTTACTACCTAAGCTAGGCCAAATTGCCTAGGTTTAAGCTTAAGTTTTTAACTTGGCCTATGTTGCCTTGCATAGTCTAGGTTGCCATATGGCTACTAATCACTAGTTGGAAAACACAATAATATTCAAAAATAGTTTAGATTCAATAATTAGATATATATATCTTGAATTTTTCTTTCATGATTGCAATCACTTTTACCATAATTGTTTCCATGATTTGCAATTATTACCATGGAAATGACTATGTTAAAATCAATGAGTGCAAGTTGACTACATTGTCATGTAGTAAAATCCAATCGTATTTGCATGAAATGACTACATTTTCCTAATCATCAATCCCAATTTTCAGCTTAGTGATTTGAATACATTTTGATATTAAAAAATGCATGCCTAAAATTGGATTTCAAATATGTTATTCATTGAATGTGTAAAAATCATAATCCCCTCCTTTTTGCTTAGAAGAACTTGTGTAGGTTAAAAGTAGCCATTTTATTTTTAGCAAATTGGTGGTAAATTTCCACTTTGGCTAGGTTTGCCCAACAACTACAACAAGAGTCTACAACTCCATTTGCCATTAACGTTGTTTAATGAACAAGTATGATGCCACACCACACCCATAACATTGATCCATATTGCCAAGTTTCTATTCAATTTTTATAACTGAAAAGGGCATCATATCATCCCATCATGGATTCACATCCATGGCAGATATGATTACAATGTTGTAAGACCTTGCATATTTAAAAGTAAGTGATCCCTACTTCATTTATTTTCTAGGAACTTGGAGCTTCATATTCTTTTTAGATGCTTACGATTGTGATGTAGGAGTTTACAAATGTTTTCCATAACTAAAATCAAGTGACACTCACAAGTCACCATTGAATTTTTTTTTGGCTTTCCTATTTACTTTCTAGCTTTTGACATGGTTTTATAATTTTCATTAGAAAACCCTCTTCTTGCTTTACCTTGCTTGTCATGTTTTTTATGAAGATCAATTTGTAACTAACATGTATTTATATGGATATCTAATTGTGATTAATATATGAGAGTTCACTCTCATGCTTGATCTTACATGAAATATAAGCATACGACTTTTTAGTTACCATGCATATGTAAACAAAACAATAAATATAGTGTCTAAGTTCATGAAGGTCGGAAGATGACACTTGGGCACAAATGTTCTCAAACCCTACAAGAATGATTGACTCACCAACAACTTGCTATTCAATAATAACAAAAAATAACAAATCCCACATTAAAACATTAGGATGACAACAAGACTACTCCCAAAAAATCAAAATCAATACAACAACACTACATCTTAAACCTCATGCACAAATTCAAAATCTTGCCAAAGAACATCCATGCATTAGAATAAAACAACCATTCCAACACAAAACAACAAATTCAAAAAAATAAAAATAGAAATGACTTAATTGCTAACAACTTACCATCTAGAAATGGGAAAAAACAACAAACTCCCTAAATAAAACATCATAACATCACAAAAACAAGTTACTTTTTTATAGGAATAAATCACAATGTTAAACAACAAAAAACTCAAGCATTTAATAGATTTAAAACACTTTTCACTAAAAAAATCAACATCAAATGTCTAAAATAATAAATTACCAACCAAAACCCATAGGCTAAAATAAGGACTCACCACTCCAACATACATAACCAAATATTTAAACAAGATGTGTAAATAAACTTAATCCCAAAAAACATTTGTAAAAACTTAACCATTTATTTGAAACCTAACCTCAAAATTTGTCTTGAAACTATGCCTTTCTATCTTATTTTTATGCACTTTTGACAACTTCAAAATACTTACCTTGTCAACCGCATGGATAACATAAAATAGAAGAATAATTCATGATGAATTGTTGGTCCACAAAGACAATTATGCCAATGATTTGAAAATTGTGTGAAGTTCATTCTTCATAGGTTTTTGCACATAAATGTTGTGTTTCTAAAACACATATGAAAACACATAGAAGTAGGATAAAAAATGTCATTCAATGTGAATAACTATATGGAGCCAAATAGTTTCAATGCTATGATGATATGATGTTATAATTATATGTTCATGGCCAAGTACTTGAGCTATTCCAATATTTACCCCAAGTGCTTGTATGTGAAAAAAATTCATCTAGCTCATATCTTGATTTTTTTAAAAATGAAAAGTTCAAATGTGCTAGGTTTGGGTACTCCCAAGCATTGACCTAACATTCATGAATGTAATTATGTGTAATTAATCCATATTTACACCCCATTGTACCTTTGGGTATGAATGGGTAAATGAATACAAATATTTCTGAGTATTTGAATCATGATTGATAATATTTGAAAGATAGTGTGGGTTTTATCCATACTCCCCCCCCCCCCTTTTGAGTTAATAATAATGATTGGGTAATTGTTGGAAGACCAAAATGGACCACAAAATGATATATATATAAATTAAAATTACCAAAGAGGAGTAACCAACCCCTAGGCTCCATTACATAATGAAATTCAATCATCATATAGTGACTTTGTAATGGAAGATGATGCAAAGGAAATTGTGAAATGACTCAATAAATATATACAAAATTTCACAAATAGGTGATATAATCACAAAACACATAAAAACATATAGAATAATACCTAGCATACATAGTGTGCATGTCTTTCCTTCTCTTCTATAATATCATAGCCTAGGGTTAGTTTCCACATTGACAAATCGAATAATTATTTTTTTCAAAAAATGAATTTGTCATTAAATTTTGAAATTATATATTTTTCCATCATTTACTATAATATTGTGATATGAGTTCTGAAATTATTTTGAATGTAGCCTATGATAATCATGTTGATTTCAATATGTCAACTTCATATTTTCAAAAAAAATCATTTCACTATTTTGAGGATTATTTAATGATGGAACTAATTTAGGGTAAGGTATTTTCATCTCTTAAGTTAAAACTAATCAATTGTGTATGAACTTTTAAGAAAGGAACATGATTTATTTTGTATTACTTTAAATGATTGTACGTTACATTTGCTACTCATTTGAAAAGTAGGGATACACATCTCATACATTGATTCTTTATTACTAGAATGATAAAGTGACACCAAAAAAAATTAAGACTGATTATTAAGAAACATATAAATGCATTTTCATCATACTTAAACCCTCAAAAAAAAAAACAAACTATAAACATATCAATAAACATTTTATAAAAGATAAACATAATGCCAAAAATGCATTACATGTACCTTTTGTACATGCAACAATCCACAATGTAATCCTTGGTTTGTCAAATGGTCATCAAATGTGAAAGCATCACGTGATGCATTTTGAAATTGAAAAAATTGAAAAAAAATCAGAATATAGGATTTAACTTTGGCTCATAACACACACCTGCATCTACATATTCCTCTGAATCAAAACTAAATGGAAACCTTGTGAGTTCTTCCCAAGAATGTTGGGATGCATCGTAAACCACAAGTTGATGGAAAAATGAAATATAAATACACTTTTCATGTGCAACACAATTTGTCGTTGAACACTTCCACCAATCATCTGACCTATGATAAGGTTCTTTTGTTATTTTCACCCAATCATGTCCTATTTCTTTGAATTCAAAAATATCTACTATACGATCATGAATTTTTTCTCCATAGACACATTTTTGGACAACTACACAAAGATTACTCTTGAGAAAAACAATGTTGGGAGTTGCAACAATTTGCACATTATTGGACAAAGTTAGGTTTGGAAGCATCAAGATGTCATCCCTCCACATTGCATTTGCCACATCATATTTTAACACTACAAAAGGTGTTCGAGCATCAATAGGCAAAATGTGTGCTAACCAATAAATGATCCCATCACAAAAGATGCTTCGATGGGTAACATCATCTTCAACTTCAATAGAAGCATTGATTTTGCTAGTGAATGCCCAAGCACCTATTGATGAATCATACATTGTTCTCTTCCCATGATCAGATTCTTGATAGTGGAAAGTTTTGCCGGCAACAATTATTTTGTAATGTCTTGTGGAAGGGTCAACCACCATATGCACTGCAAATGTTTGCCAACATCTAACCAAGTTCTCAGGGCAAGGTAAGTTTTTCCAAACATTCAACATCGGATCCCAAACCACTAAACCATTAAACCCCGATTTCATGAAACATAAAAGCCCTCCATCTCCCGCAACTACTAACCTTGTTATGGATAAGTCTTGCAAAGGAACGATTGGCATCGAATGCCATTGTTGAGATGATATACTATAAGCTTTACATGTTTTATATCCTTTCACGGCAACACAAAAGGGGAAATATAAATCTTTTGATCGTTGTGTCAAAATCCATAGGTTTTGGAACCCCGGTGACAAGATAATTGCCTTCCATTTTTTGCAAATTACACAAGCATGATGAAGGTTTCTTAGAGATAACCATACCAATATTTTTTCTAACACTTCATTAGGTATTGTTGGCCATTGTGCATCCATAAAACCAACTTTTCCATCATCAATTTGATTGTTCACTTCATCATGAGAACCCCGCCAAAAGACTTTGCAATTCTTATGTTTGATGTTTGCACTCTTGGGATGAATGCTTGTTGAATCTTCAAAAACATCTAAAGATGGGGGATATATCAAAATATGTTCTAAAGACAATTGACTTCAATTTAAATGCTTGATTAATGTATTCCAAATTTTAAAAATTGCATGTTATTTCCTCTTTAAGCAAAATTGAATGTTTCTCCAACATTAGAACAAAAGAAATCACATTTGTTCAAAAGTATTTTTGCAAGTAGAATAGCATAAAATCTACACATTCTCTTGCAATCGACACAAAAAGGATGATAATTCATGAAAATTATTTTGAAATTACCCTCTTTGTTGTAGCAACACCAACAATTGTCCCATGGCAATATTTGATTGATTTTACAAATGATGGATCCCATATGATGAAAAAGTATAACTATATTACAATGAATAAGTTGTTGTGCCTATATGGTCTTTAGGGTTGTTGCACTTAGGCAATAAAACTAAAATTGCTACCAAGTTTTGCTGGCAAATTCCTTTGTCCAAGGGGTGCATGGGGTGAGAACCAGGCTAATATAATATCTGTCATTTATAATTTACTTGGTCTTAATTAATAGCATAAAAAATAATATTATCAGCCCTAGTTCCATTTGGGTGGATGTGAATTTTTGGGGGTTTAAATTCAAAGTTCATGTGCAACCAAACTTTTTCCATTTTTCTGATGAAGGACTCAACTCACTATGAAAGGAGAGATGTCTGAACCCCCCACCCTTGGATGATGCTTTCACAAGAGATGTCAACAATTCAAATATGTTAGTTGTAAGGTTCTCTTGGTATATGATAACATACACATATGTCATTTCCATCATGTGATGATGGGCATTATGGGCACAAGAGATGGAATTGGATCACATGGATGAAATTTCACAATATGGATTTCATTGCCAACACAACAAACATTAATGACATGGGAAAAAAAACTCCCCATGTGGATGACATTGGATGGATGCAATTGATCATACAAATCTAGGTCACACCATATGGATGAAATCAACATCATGGATGAGATTGACCTAATGATGAAATTACATTTATGGATGGAATTTGACCATGGTCCAACAAAAGATTGTAATTGTTGTCAATTACATTGGTAAGAACTTGGTGGAAATGTGATAATTGATTTTTTAAATTACATAATTTTTGAGTTTTTTTTTGTCATATTGGGGTAATCAAATTTCCACATCACAAGAGATTATTCACAATTGTGATCGTAGACTAGACATCCACCAAAACAAATTACAATCAAGCACAAAGTTCTAAAAATAATCTAATACCATAGTACCTTGGCCATTTCAACACATGTCCATCGAATAATTAATTAATTTTGAAACATTCATTTCAACAATTGGAATATTTCTAAATATCCACTATTTTCCTTCACAATATTTTTTTGAATTTGACGAAATAATTTTTGAAAATTTCAACATTTTTGAAAATAATATAATTAGTGTCGAACTGGCCAAGGTACTAAGGTATGAACTATGGTAGTGTAGCAACACAAAGATGAAAGATAAGATGAAACTAAGTGATATGCAATAAAACGAAGCATTCATTAGTTAAACAAAAAACCAACATCCTAAAGGAAAAGAATCACTCAAAATATGTTTTTCATAGTCAATAATTTGGCACATTAGGGTAATTAGCTCATTTGGTAGAGCATTTCATTTACACAAGTGTCAATGGTTCACTCCATTATTATCCAATGGTTTTCATTACATATTTGCAATTGTAAACTAGATTTAACATATGAATAAATTCACTAATCTTATATATTAAAGCAACAGTGGTGTCTATCTGTCTGTCTGGACAGTTCGTGAAAAATTCTTCTAATCATAACTTCCCCAGATGTAACTAACTCCAGAGAAAAAAGAAATCAGGGGCAGTCTGATTTTTTGAGGAGCTTCCCCAGATGTAACTTCCCCAGATGTAACTGCCTCCAGATAAAAAAGAAATCAGGGGCAGTCTGATTTTTTGAGGCAAAAGATTTGGTAGACCAGAAAAAAAAAATTAGGCCTTGGACAGCCCAGAATCTTTTTTTTTTTGTTTTTTTGTATTGACCAAGACTACCTTTGTTTTTTTTAGCTATTGTTCGTCTCGATTAAGGGGACAGATGAAATGTCCGTCCGGCTTGATGACGAGACAGATTTAGGGGAAGACCATAAAAAAAATGTTTAGGCCTTGGACAGCCCAAAATCTTTTTTTTTTTTTTTTTGTATTGACCAA
>Ga0116231_10010009_pt1 | contig 15555 bp, 17 predicted proteins | sample S1TSphgellanicum_2_FD_89695 | JGI IMG/M metagenome (GOLD analysis project Ga0116231, IMG submission 89695) | Host-associated microbial communities from peat moss isolated from Minnesota, USA - S1T2_Fd - Sphagnum magellanicum MG | ecosystem: Host-associated > Plants > Peat moss > Unclassified...
GAAAGCAACTCATTGGCTCCTAATTTTTGGCCTCCTTTATTCAAATACTTTCTTAAATGGCTACTGTCTTTTGATAGTTGAAGTTGATCGGACGATAACTGAGTTTAACTAACTAGGGTTTAGGTTTTAGGGTTTGGGGTTTTTTTTTTTTTTTTCTTTTTTCTTCGCCGTGCTCGATGAAAAACATCATGGTGGATTTTAGGTTTGTGGAAAGAAATGAGACTCCGAAGAAGAAGAATAGAGTGTGGCAAGCCAAGTAGTGCCACCACTAGGGGCCACCAATTCATGCACTTTGACAAGGTTGGCAAATTCCTTGGGTGAGTGAAACCCTAAACGATCGACTTTCCTCTAATTGGAGGGGTAACAACAAATGGTTAATCATCCGGCCTATGTTAACTTACAACCCAAAATTTCAACTTTACTTCAACAAAGGTTTTGAGGGCTATGTGATATTTAGTTCATTATGGTTTATATGTGGGTCTACAATGAGGAATTCTAGGGTTTCACATCTTATGCTTTTTCTTGTCATTGTAATGTTTTGAAAAATTGTGAACTAGTTAGTAATACTCTTCTCCCCAACAAGTAGCCCAATGCTAGAGTGCTTTTTTTTTTTTTTTTTTTTTGGGGGGGGTTTTTTTTTTTTTTTTTTTTTTGGTTGTTTTTTTTTTTTTTTTTTTTTTTTTTTGTTTTTTTTTTTTTTTTTTTTTTTTTTTTTTTTTTTTGGGTTGGGTCTTTGTTTTTCATTTGTCATTGGAGTGCTTTTTTCTTTTTCTTTTTCCTTTTTGGGTCTTTGTTTTTTCATTTGTTGTTTGACACAAGTCGTATAATATATGGCACATACCTAATTAGCTTGGTTGCTAAGGATTTTAAGACCTTGTATTGTGTGTATGTGACGGATGTATGTCACACACCCCAAACACTTGTCATTTTAGAGTGTTTGGTCACCATCTAGATTTTTTCACTTCATTTGAAATACAATTATTATTGTGAAGGAGGAAAGCGAGTGCAAGTGCAAACTATACCCCCCTTCCAATACCTACCCAAACAAGGAGTGTGTCACAAGGGGTGTGGCCTTGCCATTTACATTAAAAAGTATCTTAAGGCAAAAGAAGAATTATGGAAACTCAAATATTTCACCATGCCAAAAATAATATCTTCAAAAAATCCTCTAAAAGAAACCAAAATCCTTCCACATATTATAACTCTATAACTAATCTCAAGTTTTCACACTTCAAGCCAAAATATCATTTTTTCAAAAATCCTCATATAAAAATAGACCTATTATAGGTACCTAGGGGGGCCAAAATCCATTAAGCTACTATATATACTCTATAATGAATCTAAACACAATATCCTTGCATTGATAGGCAAGGCCAACAAATCAACATTCCTTGTGGCTTTCCATCTTTCAATTGAGATTCAAACCCATATTTTGTTTGGGAACCATGCAAAGCCTTTATAGGTGTGTCTTTAACTTTTGGGGAGGAGAGATGAAGGATAGGGGGAGTTTCAGGGAAGGTTTTTACAAAAAAAAACAAGTATTTTTAAATTAAGTCTCTCATATCTATATTTATATATTTATGTTAATCATTTAATCTATGATTTTGGACCTCCATTTGCTTCCAAATCCTTGGCCCAAAATGATGAAGAAATTATCATGCTAATGGTTGTGACAAATTATCCCTTCCCCTAAATAAACCAATGTAGAAGATATATATCAAGTAATGGATTTTTCAATTTTTGTTTTGAAGCTAAATTTGGATCATTCCTTTTCTAATACAAATTTCTAGCAACATTCATGAATGAACGGGCATTGATGTTTTTCACTAGACATTCCCTAGACAAGAAAGAAGATATTTGGCAATTGAAAATACGAGTCTCTTCAACTTATGACTATTGCTCATTTACATCTCACATAAGTGGGCTTTATAAAAATTATGAAATGCACCAATGGCAACCACATGTAATGGGTTACCATGAGTCTCTTCACCTTGTGACTATTGCTCATTTGCATCTCACATAAGTGGGCTTTATAAAAATTATGAAATGCACCAATGGGAACTACATGTAATGGGTTATCATGATTGATTAAAAACTTAGATGAAACATATCATAAATTTTGTATACAATAATTGAAAAGTGAAAATAATCACTTTTAAAAATAAGTAGGATTTAAAATTTATGGATCATGGTTGTCATTCAAAATAACCTATTATATGTGAAAGGTTATTTTTGCTTTAAAATATGTAAGATTGGGTTTATGATTTACGATTGTTGTTAAAAATAACTTTTTTATGTATGAAAGGCCAAAATCAATGTTGTGAAAGTATTAAATTTGATGATTTAGGTTTAGGTTCTTGTGACTTGGATTTGAGTTAACACTCTTTTGTTAGAATTGGAACAAGAACCAAAATATGAGACTTGTCCTTTGCTAGATTTGAAATCAAAACTCGAATTTTGAAAACAAATTCTTCCACCTAAGTCATAGTTCTTTATCTAAGATTTTTTTAATTGAAAATATTAAAATTTTTAATTTTAGTTGGTACTTGAACTATATTCCTATATAGACCCATGTTTTAAATTGTTGTCAAACTTTGTGTTTGTACAATTTTTAGTATTGGGGAGTGTGCAGTGTGTACATGGAAGCAAAATTTTAATTTTAAATAGGCTCAAAAGCTTTTAAATTTTAAAAAAATGTGTTAAGATTTAAACCATAAGATCTAGAAATTGGAAGAATCAAGCTCAAACCCCCACCCAAAGAACCTCCAAACAAATCAATAGGATGAAACATTTTGTTAAGAAGTTTCTTATTAATAATAGGTTGATCAATGTCATTGTGAGCATAGGATGAGTTTTGAATCAAGATCTTCACATTAAAGATTATGAAAATATGCACCATAATATAAAACTTTAAAATGATGAACATGTTTCTTTTTTAAACATGCCTCTTATCATATCAAGTTATACATAACATCCAATTTTTTTTAAAAGAAATTCCACAACCAACCAATGTGTTTTAGTTTGGCAAATTTTGAATTGAGCCCAACTTGAGTTGAAATTCATTACAAAATTTTCAAGGATTATAAACTAGGTGTACATCTATAAGAAGGTAAAACTCTATGTAGTCATCTTTGTATGTGTCCATGGAACTACATCAAAATGACAAAATTCCCAATAACTAATTCAAAAACTTAGTTTTCAAAAAAGTTGAAAGGTCATCATTTTTGTGAAATGTGTTCAATTCAATATTGCGATTGTAAAACTCTTTTTAATGGCATATTATCTAAATGTATTCTTAATGCATAATGAAATAGTCGAATTCTTAAATGTTGTATTATTTTTAAAACTATTTTGTTTTGGGCATGCAAGTTGTTATGTTATATTTTTATTTGAAAATTTATATAAACATTTAGATCATCCAATTTGGACGAGATTTCATTTTTTATATCTCTTTTTTGTTGTTGTTATGAATGTTAAAAACTTCAATTCCTAGATGTATATTCAAATTTTTAAAATTGCATCCCTTTTGTTAAAGTGAATGTTTTTTATATTTTTTATCTTTCACCATTTCTTATGATTTAATATGTGTATTGTAATTGAAAAAGAAAATTTATGAATCATTTTATATTTTGACAATGATTAGGAAACATTCCAAGTGTTTTGCCCAAGTTACCACCCACCATTGACCATATTGTGAAAGATCAAAATTTGTTGTTATTATTTGTTGTTTGAACACAATTTAATGTGAGCAAGATTGTGTTTTTTTTCATGTTTTGGGGTTCTATCCTATCATGAGTTTGATGGTATTTATGTGATTATGCATTAGTTATGTCTAGGTAAATTAAAACTAATTTTTGAAACCAGTTCAAGTGTAAATGTGATTTGAGTTATTTCGTGATTGAGGGGTATTATTTAGTGTTGTGTGGTTTTTTAAATATAGCCTTTAATTGTGATTTTTTTCAAAAAAAATAAAAATGCAAGGTTCCTTCGTCCAAGTTTGAAGTGGGGTTTGAACTCACTTCTTCCCATTTTAAAACTATGTAATTATAGTTTTGGCAATTTTTTTGAAATTCAAGAACCTTTGGGTCCAGTTCGAAAATTGGGTAAGGTTCCTTGCACATGCTATACACTCCCCTATGCTAAATACAATTGTATAGGTACAAAATTTTATAACAAATTAAAACCAAGGTCTATATAAATATGGAGTTTAACAACTAATAAAATTAATATTTAACTTTGAAGTTGAGCTTATTTGTTGACTTCAAAAAAAAATCAACTTGCTTACTTAAAAAACCTACCCATCTTTTGAAAAGTGTCTTTTCATGGTTCTAATTTTGGGTTTGTGTCTACCAAAAGACTAGTTCAACTGTCCAATTCTTGTGCTAGTTCCAACAACAAAAAAAAGTGTGACATCAAGTCAAGGTCACAACAACTTGAACTTGAACCTTTGATTTTAACATTGAAAATTTGATACGTTCACAACATTAGTATTACCTATTTATTTGTGCTTTGGAGTCTCACTTTTAATCTTCCAAATGTCTCTCATTTGCACACACACACACAAGAATCCAATCCCAAAACTCACAAGAAAAACCAAATTTATGTGTTGTGCCATTAAAAAAAAATTATTATTATTATTATTATTTTTGGGTGTAACTGGGAACATTGATAGTTGTAGATGCAAATGTCATAGTGCACAACAATCCTCAAGAAATGTCTTTGGAAGCTCATATGTGTGTGCATATTCTCATTTGTTAGTTTCATACATATTCTCATTTGTTTTCATTTGTTAGTTTCATATTGTTGGGTGCTAGTATGGTAACACAAGAAGACATCAAGGTCTTTAAATTCAATATATTGTGTTAACAAAAACCAAAATTCACACTCGCCACCTTTACATATGACTATCAAGATTTATCCTCTCCTTTAATGAATTACTTGACAACAATTTAAGAAAATTGAGAAATATAATGGAGTTATTTGTAAATTGTCAGCTACTATGGGAAAAGAATACCTAGATTTGCCAAAATGTGGCTAAATTTAAATAGATGGGGCTAAAAAGTGCACTTATATTTACTAATGAGACCACCAAAATTGATGGTCTTATGAATTTTAACCCAAGTTTTTGATTTCGTTGTTACACCTACTTATAAACTATTTGTAAAAAAAACTCAGATCTTGTGCAAATCATATGCAACAAATATTAAAAAATCCAATATTCCAAATCCTATTATAATAAAAAAAATTATAAATTTTGCAAATAAACAACCTTTGAGAGTAACCCCAAAGGCAAAATTTCTTCTCCAATTTGAGGATGGTGGAAAATTTTTAAATGGGTGTTTAGCAATTCTCTTTTTTTTATCAAAGAAAGAATTGGTGATGAAGGGTGTGTATAATAGACCCTTGATTGACAATTGTCCAAAAAACTCAAAAGAATTGGTTTTGACCTGTAAATTGTGGTTGCCTTCAATCAAAGAACCAATCCAATCTATAAACCACCTCACACCTTAACCATGGTTATCAACAACTTGTGGCATGATATATACACATGGAGGATAAGTTACCAGAGTTGGGCGGTTCTCACAAATTGGTTCTAAAAAATAAAGGTATATATATATATATATATATAATTTTTTTTAAAAAAATTTGGGGGGGTTTTTTGTTTCTTTTCTTATAATTATAATAAATGATGAACGAAGTAAATTAATAAATGATGGAAAATAATTTGTTTTAATATAAAGAGTTCATATCTACAATTTCCTCCCTTTCAAACTCCCCTTCAAATTCTTCCAACTCCTCTACAATTTCATCCTTATGTATAAACTCCAGCAAGGTTGATGACATATTACATACTACCCTAGGATCATTAGGTCAATTTTGACTAACAAAAATTAATTTATCTAAATTTTCAGATTGTAACCAACATCTCCTAAGGCTTGTCAAAATTCCAACAAGAGAAAAATTACGTTCAGTTTCAATTTAGTAACCTACAATCCCTAATATTTGCTTTGCAAGAAAGCCCAACTATAGGGAATCTAAATTCATGTTTCTCCCACCATTGGAGAAGGTTTTTTATATTTTTCACATCCACATGAAACCTCCTAAAATCCAACAACTCCCATGTTACAATTTCCTCTACAATTTCAACACCGTTGTTAGTCATGTGGAAAATATATATTGCATAATCTTAATCAACATCCTAATCTATAGAACCAAAAGCAACATCTCCAACATGATATAAGTGATTATATGACTTGACCAACATGGGATACAACGTTTTCCTATCATATTATTCCACAATAAATGCTCTTTGCTCTTTATCAACATATGAAGAAACAAAATGAAGACTTTTCAACCTAAGGTCAAGCATCAAAGATAACATATTATGTGTTTTCTTTTCTTCATATGTCTTCAAGAATGAAAGGAAAGAATCTAAAACCCCAAACACTTTTAATTTAATGTTAGAAGCAAGAGTTGTTAATTCTAAAAAAAGTCCAATGTCATCATCCATGAGGGATTGAAAATAAGGTCTCAAATGCATTTCATCCCTAGCTTTAAAACTCATGGTGATGGCAAAATTAAGGGCATCTAATAATGACCTATGTCCAATAGATTGGTTCAAAACGCAAGCAAAAACACTAAGGCTCAAACAATCAACTATTGTTTGACGAATGAACCATGTCATAAGAAAAGGAACATGGCTAGACAATCGAACATTAGTTTGGCTATTGTAACACATGACAATGGCTTGACGAAAAAGAAGCGCTTCTGGGAACAATATTACCCTCCTTGCAAACCTACAAAAACATTCATATAGTTATTAACATTTTGGAAAAACCTATTTACTCAAAAATACAAAGTAATCAACATAAAATGATTAATAAAAAAACATTCACCATGTTTTAACAAATGTATTTAGTTTCCTTGGTCGAATTCCATAATTAATACAAGTTTTCATCCACTCTTGTCTTCCCTTTCCAAATTTCGAACTCCACAGATTTGATTGAAACAATCCTAAGATCTTTGCATACCTTCTCTTCAAAAGTAGCATATTGCGAAGTTTTTGAAAACAAATTACCAAAACAAGTGCCATTAAAATTCTCTTCCAACCCCAAAATCTCACAATTAACAACATATTTGAAAGCTATGGTCATAGAGTTTAAATTTGCCCCTTCATATTTTATATAAGCAATAATCTTCTTCCTTAACCCATAAGAATCCAAAAGTTCACTCAAATTTCTAGCTAAGGCTTGACCTATTATTTATGTTGCTTAAAAAGACCAATTATCACCTTCTTGGGTTGCTAATTTTCATCCGAAAAATTAATGACCAAGGCAAAAATTGCCATAAGTGCTTTTTAACATCCACAAATCAAAACTTGTAATATCTAACACACATCAAGAAAGTTCTAGTAAAACATAAGCATTTTTTGTTTTGCTAAACCAAGTTTGGCAAAATCTCTTGTGAAAAAGTTTTTCTAGAAGGAAAGACAATGCGAAAATTCAATTGCAAAGGAAATTACTTCAACCTTACAAGCAAATGATTTTAAACAATCAACAAGGCTAGATCTTCAAGAAATTGTTTTTGTTATCATCATACTTATAAGGAAGTTTAGTAGAGAAAAATTCAAAACTTTCAAATGAAGATACATTTTGCCTCTTTTTAGCTAGTTGTCTTTCAACTTCAATTTTCACTGCATTATTCACTTTTTCATCAAGTTTTTTTGCAAGGAGATCATATTTTTCATCCACATTTTTTTTCAAAGCTAATGTTCCATTGGACTTACAATATGAAATTAGTCCCTTCCTTAGATTTTTTTTTGGATTATATAGCACAAGTGTTTTGTAACACAAATGGCATCTCATGATTTGGGGAACTTTACCATCTATTGGTTTATTATCAATCACCACATAGAAAGCCCAACAAATGGCATTTTTCCCTTCAGGCTTCCAAAACAATCTTTGAGCATGTAATTTTTGTAAGTTTAAGATGAATCTTTCATCATTGTTTTCAAGAGCCTTGCTTACTTTAGTTTCCAAACTCAAATTTTCAACTAAAGTTTTTGTCATAGGTGTATCATCCATCAATTCTTTATTTTGAAAATGTTCAACTTTTTCTCTAGTGTTCTCACTTGCACTTGACTATTCTATTAGAATTAATTCAAAAACAACAACAAGCAATGTAAAATTTCAACTCCCAACAACCAAAATTTAAAAAACTACAACATAGTTTCTTAAAATCAAAAAAGCTTTATGACTTTTTAAATGCGTCTTTGTTTGCACATTATAAAATTAATGAGCAATTGGGCAAAGGTAAGAAGGAAATCAAAGGTCAATGGGAGAGGGCATTTGCAAAGATAATAACAATAACTCAATTTTAAACAAAATGCAAAAAATAAAAATTGAATGAAAAATGGAAACTACAATTGCCCCCTCAAACAAATACCAATCTCCTTGCAACAATTAAGGTTAACCTACAGACAAAATAAATGCAATGTCAAAAATAAATTGAAACAAATTAATAAAACTACAAATCAAATACAAAGGAATGTTTGAAAAAGATGAAATCAAACAAAAAAAATGGAGATGGATTAATTTTATTTCTAAAAATGGATTATATGGATTTATTTTATTTATTAAAAAAAACACTTACAAGTGAGAAATTGTAAGTGAAATTTTTTGTTTTCTTTTTATTTCTTGCAAAATCAAAAAAATAATAATTTGTGTCACATTATACAAAAAATTGAAAAATTGAAAAAAAATAAAATTCAAATGATCAAATAAGAAGTGAAATTTAAAATTTAAAAAAAAAAACATTCACCTTGTTTTTGCTTATTGAGTGTAATTCCAAAGACTACTTGCAAAAAAAAGGGGGGGAAGGAGAACCATCCAGGGAAACACAAGTAAAGAGTAACAACAAGCAAATAGGGAGCAACCATGAGGGGGAACAACAAGCAAGGAGGGAGTAGGGACGTCAAATAACAACAGAAAGGAACAATAACAAGCAAGCGAGGAATAGGGATGTTGAGCACCCACACAAGGGAGCAATAAATAGGGGGCCATGCATGGGAGCAAAGAACAAGGATCAACCATGAGTGAGAGTAGCAAGTGGGGAGCCATGCTAAAGCAGTAACCAAGGGAGCCATGCAAGGGAATAACATGAGGAACAACCACACATGAAAGTAGCAATGTGGAGTAACCATGTGGGGGAATAGCAAATGGGGAACCATGCAAAGGAGTAGCAAGCGGGGGAGTCATGTCGGCGAGTAGTAGATGAGAAGCCACATGAAAGAATAGCGATTTGGAACAACAAGTAGGGGAACAACAACAAAGAAACAAAAAACCAACTTACAAATTACAAACTAAAATTACAAACCTTGCAAAAAAAAAAGGAAAAAGACCTAAGACTAGAAGAAAAAATAACATAAAACAACTAAGAATTTTTTTAAAAAAATTTAACAAAGAAGAAAAAAAAGTGTTTAAAAGAGAAGAAAACTAATGTGGAGCTATAAAATTGAGTAAGAACAAAGTGGGCCCATGAAAAAGCTTGGAGCCTTTTTATAAACAAACGTAAACCCTAAACCCCAAAGGGAGGCAACCATCACATCAGGGTTAGGGGTTAGGGTTAGTGCCCTAACCCCTAACCTTAATGTGATGATCGCCTCCATAAACAATAAGTTTAGTTTTTTAATTTTTTACTTTATAACTTCATAAATAGTAAGTTTAATTTTTAAATTTTTTTTCTTACTTTTTACTTATTATTTCCTAGTTACTATTTATTATTATTTTTACTTTTTACCTATTTTTTTACTTCTTATTTACTATTTATTACTTAGTTTCTAAATTTTTACCATGAGAACTGGACCCTTTTCAAAATGCGAGAACCAATCCGGTTCTCAAATTTGATGCCCAGTGAGAACCTGGGCGGTTCTCACTAAGCGGTCATCTCCAATGAGAACCGGACTGAAAACCAACTCCGGTTTTCAGCCGGCGGGTGAGAACCGGCCAACACTGTAAATTAGTCTTGAGAGGCTGTTAAATGCTTAACCAGTTAATAGAGTCATCCGTAAGGTCACCCTGTCTTTGGGCGTCCCTTCAGCCGCTACCCCGTCTCTCAGTGGTATCGGCAAAGTAAGGAAATTTTATTGAATCTCAGTGTGAAATGCTGAAGCTTAGCATTTAATCCACAAGGTTCGAGAGTAATTATAGTACTTGTACAGCTACGAGCAGTGAAAAAATATGTAGCAGTAGTGAATGCGCTCATGAAAAAGGAAAGACAGGATGAAACTCAGTTTACCACCAAAATTGATGATTTTCTCAGTTTCAGCCCCCCGTGAACACTAATGTTTTTATTTGCAGGGTTTTTTTTATTCTCACCCTCTGATAACTCTGATAATAATTATACTAAGAGAATTTGGAGGGGGATTAATTATCATCAACAGTGTTAACATTATGCTATTAAAAGGGTGATCAACTAATGAGGTTTTTCTTTGATTGACTGCTGAACTGGAAGGCTTTGATGGATTGCCATGACTTATAATGATAAACATTATAAGATTCTGACTTAAATTCTTTAACCCTACAGCAACAGCTAGTTTCAATTATTTAATTAGGTGACTATTATTAAACTCAAAACATTGAAGCAAGCTTTTTAACAAGGTTTATAAATCTTTTCTTAAACATTAGAGCTTAGCAAATTTGTACTAGGCACATGGAAGTTGCAACATGTAGTAGGTATGGTATGGTTCTTTACTATCATTAAGATTTTGCAAATCAATCTTCAAACCCACTTACTAAGATGCAAAACTTGGTGCAAAACTTCTTCTAACTGAAGAAGTTAGAAAAAGTTCTTGGTCGCTGCCACCGCTAGTCGATGAGTAAAAATTTACATTCATACTAACAGCTTGCCATTAGTTGAGTTTTAGGAAATGCTAAAGTTTTTAGTTGGATTTCTTTTCCCTTGTGTATTTGTAAGATATTGTAAAAGGAAGGGGATTCAGGGTGAGATTAACACTTGATGGCTAAAGAAGTACATTGGTAATAAACATGATTTGAAATTTCTTTTTCTTCTTAGGTTGATGGTAAAAACAAGTTTCAACTTGAGTTTTGATTTTGTTCTGATTTTTGTTGCATTGTGAATGTTGAGGAAAAAAATTAATGACCTTTCATGAAAAACCCTTCATGAAAACTTGTTGCTTTCATTTATTTATTTAATGAGAAAAAACTTTTCATTTTTTTCAATTCTTTTTTTTTCCACATAACCAACATTTAAGAATGAAAAATGAAAGAGGAGTCCAAACACATGGTTAATTTTTAGAGATAATTTTATCATGTAAGTAAAATCCTAATTTGTTCATTGTGTGTAATTTGTGGAGTTTGATATCTCGCCTTACCCAACTACCCATCTTTTGGAATTTATTGGGAATGAGAGAGGAGGGTGCATAGCTTTTCTGACTACCTATGTGATTTGATACCTTTGTGAGGGGACCCAATTTCCAAATTTCTATTATGTACCTCTGCCGACACTTCCAAGAGTGTTTTTGGCCCTACACAAAGTCTTCTACAACATGATGATCTGAGGAGGAAATGAAGGAGGAGGGCGCGAGCTTGTTGATCTAAGCAAAGGTGATGGCCAAAAGCATACCTGAATGCCTTTATAATTCTTCTTCAGTATGGGTTACTAAACAAAATGATTGTCCCTTAAATGATATTATAATTTGTATGTTTTGGTTCTTCTCATACTGCAAATCAATTGAGGATTTGCTCCTATCCAAAGGGTGTCCTCCCCATCCCCATCCCCATATCTATCTTTCAATTTTGAATAGTGGAAGTCGACAAATGCAATTCTTCTCATCCCATGCCAGAATACAAATTTAAAATGGCCAAATGTTGACAAATCATACATTAACAGATGGTTTTTGTCAGATTAACAGGTTTTTTTTGGATGTGTTTTCCATCCATTGGAAAAGAAAAAAAAAGACCTTGGTTGTTCTAGACCCAAAACCATTAGAAACGGCCAGCTTTGCTTTGAATGGGATAATTCAAACATGTACCAAAGCAGTGGAGCCCCATGCCCCAACATGGACCCATATGGGTCAAGAACAACCATCATTCACATCCCTTTTGTAAGAGTAAATATTTTATGTTTCAACTGTTCGTGGGAAGCCTTTTTGTTCTGACTTCTGACCTCAAAAATCCAACAATAAAACTTTGCAACTAGAATCCATGTGCCACACAATTGCTCAAAATCACTTAGAAATCAACATTTCAAAATGCATTGCTCGGGAGAAGAGAACAGGCTTGGCTTCCCACCACATGCCTGCGTGGGCAAGGGGCAGCCTCAGCACATGTTTGCCTGTGTGAATAAATAAATAAATAAATAAATAATGTTGAAGATTTTCATTTGAAACAATCGAAGATTTCATTTTCCTTCCTAAAATTTTGTTCTTTGAAGAAGGTACCTAATTGTGGGACTCGAACTATTTTTTTTAAGGAAAATATGTTTTCATATTTACTTCCCACCCACCTACTTCTCACAAAAGATGTTCCTAGAGAACCAAATATTGTTAAAGTCCTCAAGATGAGCTTGAGTACTAAGGAGTCTAGATTCTTTCTCCTTGCAAACCGTTTGTCAAATAACAATGCCAACTTCGATGGTAGAGGTTGAATAATACTAAGGAGTCTAGATTCTCTATGCTTGCAAAGCATTTGTCAAAATAACAATGCTCACTTCGATGGTCGAGGATCAAGCATTCCTAAACACACGACCCCACTTCATGGGTAGTGCACTATCTTTGGATGTTGAGGTGAATTTTTGGCTCTAGAGCAAGAAGATGGTGAAACTTTTGAGGATGTCAAATGGTTGTGGCTCAAATGTGAAACCACTTCCATTGCAACTGTTTCTTTTGGGGGGATTGGGATTTGCCCAAATGAGTTTTGTACAAATGTGAACTTCCTATTCTATGAGATCACAAAAAAATCCTAAGCAAGTTGTTGACTAGGTACTTAACCAGGGGTACCATAACCTCCAATCCCATGGGCAACATGTATGTAGTGTATGAAGACAATGAACATTTTATCGGCCTTGCCTACTAAGACAAGGATATTGTGTTTAGATTCAGTATAGAGTATATAGTAGGTTAATGGATTTGGGCCCCTATGTGATAGATCTACTTTTATATGAGGATTTTTGAAAGATGATATTTTGGCTTGTATTGAAACTTGAGATTAGTTATAATAGAGTTATAATCATATCTTGAAGGATTTTGGTTTCTTTTAGAGGATTTTTTGAAGATTATATATTTTTTGCATGGTGAAATATATTTGAGTTTTCATAATTCTTCTTGTGCCTTAAGATACTTTGAAATGTAAATGGCAAGGCCATAGTGTGTGACACACCCCTTGTTAGTTAGATGTTGGCCCACATGCTGAAGGAATGAAACAGCTGCTTGTCATACTTGATGAAAGAAGTGCAAAGTATGTTTGACCAGATGAGGACAATCAACTCCTTCATAAGTGCTCCAAGCACTAGGTACCTACCTATTCAGCACACAAAATGAGTTCACTTCTCATTATTATTACTGGGGTGTCAGAATAACACTAGTATTATTATTACTGGTCATAAATATGTTTTCATGAACTAGTAATAATAGATATTATTATTATACGTTTTTGGGAACCGTCTTTGGGAACTTTGGTGACAAATTAGGTCACTCCCAAAATGTAATTTTTTATGCTGGTAGTAGTGGTACAGCAACTCCACAGGTGCTCAGTATGTGACCTTGGACATTAAAAATTGGATGAAAAAAAGTCAAAACATAGCTCTTTGGCTCCACAAAATGGTTTTGGCACAATATCTTTGTACAGTTTGCTTGCTGAGGCTAGTAAAAGGCTCATCAGCAGCAAAGCACACTCCTGCAAGAGAAGAGTGTAATAATAAGTATGATCTAAGTATGATCTGATTGCTGCTCCCTGTTTCTCGTTGGCTAATTATAATGATTCGTCCAAGTGGTTTGTTATTAGTAGTCTCCGTGGCTCTTTAAATTTATAGTTTTGGTTTTATGGGTGGGGTTGGAAAAAAGTGAAAAAACTAAACTTGGATGTGAGAAATATTTTAACAGGGTCCCATACCGAGTACCACTCAAGATGCTCAAGCACAAATCTCAGGTCACTGACAGCATAAATTCTCTTCCAACCTGTTCTCTCAAAGCTTTCAAAAACTTTTACACTATTTCGCACCGAATCACAAGACATTTTAAGTTTCTGTCTTCAGGACTCAAATGTGAGCGTTTCAGAGGAGGATAGGACGGTGGTGTCTGATCTTTCATTCATTCCAAACACCCATCAAAGTGAAGAAGACGAGAGTTCTACGAGCTCCAGATCTATGTGACCAGGTTTCTCTCTCTCGAAATCGGTATCAAATGAATATGTATGCGCACTTTAGGGTACTTTCTGTACCCAAATACTCTCTTCTCTCTCTCTCTCTCTTGTATAAGTACATCATCATCCGTACCCCCTTCCCATAAGAAATCACCATAAGTCTGCACCGAACAAAAGGTTTTAATTCTTCTTTCCATGCCTGTTGTTCGTTTGTGTATGAATTGTGTACATACGCAGCAGACATGGGGCATCTGTGTTGCACGACAGATGTTTCTTCAGCGACCAATAAGTACTTGGGCGACCACACTTATTGGCAATACACATCAATGTTCTGAAACAAAAACAAAATTGTGATGATTTTTACTCTGCAAGTCAAAGATTTTGTTTGATCTTCTTTTGTGTGCTGAAAAGACTAGGCCCCGTCCAAATAAATAAATAAATAAAATTATCCCCTCTCCACTACTCAAGTGATGAAGTGAATTTATGATGCCAAAAAAGAGAGTGCAGAACAAATGGTTTTCTTTGTGAATCTTTTTTGTATCGTGGTGGAGAAAATAAAATAAAAATTAAATTAAATAAAATCCCGTGCAACTGGTTTGTTTGTACACAGGAATTTTATTGAAAAATAAAAGAGTGCCAAAGTTGCCAGATTTTGAGACTTTTTTTAAAAAAATTAATTAATTAAAAAAAAAAAACCCTATTGAGAAAACCCACCTCTGTGCATAATCTTACATAAGTACTCAATTTTCCCAAATTAATGGATGTTTTCTCCCTCCAGTCTCCAAGTGAACCTTCAACATTAGTGTCAAGGACGCTAACAACCTTGGAGAAAATCTGTAGTGTAATTGGACATCCAAGGGCAGCACCATCACCCTTTGACGAGGTTGAGTGAATTAGTGTGTTTTTTTAATAAAAAATTAATTTAAAATTAATTTAATATTTTATATTTTATAGATTTCATGCAAGTGTCGATCTTTTGCTTGAAAAAAAAACCCCCACCAAAAACCCATACTTTGCCACAAGTTTTTGTTTTTTTGTTTTTTGTTTTTTTTTTTTTTCATGAAGAACAATTTCATTTTTTTTTCATAAATTTTTTTACAAAATAAAAATAAAATCAATGCAAAGCGAAGGCATTCAATGGCATGCAATTTCTGCAAAACTTACATGTACAGGAAAA
>Ga0116231_10010011_pt1 | contig 15553 bp, 13 predicted proteins | sample S1TSphgellanicum_2_FD_89695 | JGI IMG/M metagenome (GOLD analysis project Ga0116231, IMG submission 89695) | Host-associated microbial communities from peat moss isolated from Minnesota, USA - S1T2_Fd - Sphagnum magellanicum MG | ecosystem: Host-associated > Plants > Peat moss > Unclassified...
CACATCATAACTAACACTTCAACAAACAAGAAGGCTACATTCATTTGAGTTCCACATACATTTTGTAGAAAGAAAGATACTAACCCAAGGGTTTAGGGTTTAGGGCACAATAAAAAATTGATATAACAGAGAGGTAGTGTGTGATTTAATCCCATTCTCCATTACATGTAGAGAAAAAAATTATTTGTTTTTCTTGATCATGTAAAGTTCAACAATAGCAAAGAATTGTGAAGTTACTTTTGAGATAAAATGTTGTATAAGATTTGAAATATAAATTACTAAATGATGATGTCCATATTTGAAGCATTTCTAAAGTGGCATGGACCTTCGATGTTGACATGTCTACTGAAATCACTGCATACAAAGTTGAAAGGAATCTATAAGTGCATAACACATTGTCACATGCAATTCACGAATTGGAGCAATTGGTTGAAAAAAAACCGGTTGTCCAAACAACAAGGAGTGTGGGGTTGAATTTGATCATTTATCATCACATACATCTCACACGTTGCAACCATTACATGTTTATTATTTCAAGTCATTCAAAATTGCATTCCAACATACAAAGATGTCTAGACATTACCAAACAAAGGGAAAGGTATGAAAAAAAAAGATTTGGCACAATGGGTCTCATCAGCTCTGAAAAAAGCTCTTACACCAAGCAACATCCGAAAGGCTTTGAAACAACAAAAATATGGCCATTGAACCCCAACATAATGCAAGGTTAAATGCATTTGTCTGAAAACTTTAAAAATGTACAAGAACCAATTAACATAAAATTATGATTTGATGAGGTTCAATTAACAAAAAACATTGTTGAGCAAAGGAACGCACTCCACGTGGCAATTTGGGCTAGACTTCCAATCCACTTTTGCGTTGTTCCATTTTATGGTTTGATGCCTTTGTATGCCACCACAAGAATTAGTTGTAATGATTTGCTCAAACTAATTCGTCCTTGATTAGAAAAAGACAATCCCAATTGAGTTTTACATCTCACCCATTTGTTAATAATAAGAATTTTTTCACATATTTAATTTATGAAAAATATTGGGTAAATTCAACAAACTATCCATTTAAGGTTCATCTACCTTAAAAATAGGTTTGACACCCACTATTGATTTAACAAGTTGCATTACGAAAATTGAATCTAAATATTTGGAACCAATCAACATTAATATATGGTGATATCAAGTACCAAACTAAATATTTGGTATATAAAACCTTACAAAAACCTTAGTACATATATTGATGTTATTTGTTTCAAAATTCCAAATTAGTATGACCTTGGGCAATATTACAATAATCTAACTACCATTACTTGTTTGGTAAAGGAAGGGTCCATGAGGTAATACCAACCTCATACCCCTACATGTTTGGTGAGGACCTAAAATATTACCAACTTCATACCAAGGGGCCATAGTGAACCAACACCCACTAATGCACCATCAAGGATGGATGACATGTGATTAAGAAACAATTTTCTATTGGGTTTTAGTTCCTTAGTTAACCATGGTGGTTAATTCAATTGCTTTATTTAATGCATACCAACTAAGTAGATAGTAAAAACAACCCCTACATATTATGTATAAATTATCAACTTACTTAGTAGTCCCTTATTTTGTTACCTAAATGTCTATATGTTAGACCTACTTGTTATGTAATGGATTACCAAGATGAAACTTAGTAGTAACTAAGTTCAAAATCATCCGCAATTGAATCATAATGGGCATCCAATGGATGGTGCATTGGTGGGTGTTGGTTCAATGTGGTCATACCAAGGCATACCAATATCAAATATATGCATGTTTCATACCAACCAATAAATAGCTTTTGGACCTAAATGCTAGGACTAATATGGCATGAAAACTTATAAAAATATTCAATGCTAATACATTTATGGTATGAAACTTTGAAAAGGATCCAACACATGTAGGTACCAAACTAATATTGAATTTTTAAAAATATTGTGTGAAGGACCAAACAAAAACTCAAGAAAAGGAATATGTAGATTTGGTGAAATTAATCACTTGGGCAATGAAAGAGAAATAAAATATTTTATTGATGGACAAGACATGAAACAATATCATGTCTTGATATTTAGGTGCATTGCATAGGTCACAACATGAATGAACTTGCCTTATTTGTTGGGCATTATTAATTTTTGGAAAAGGACTATCACCTCCAAGCAACAATAATGGGCATTATGGTAAATTGTGTTGTTTCCAATATAGTTTCTTTGCATCAAATTTTAATTGTGTTTATATTGAATTGGTTTCAATTATGGTTAGCCATTTATTTTAAACCTATTGTCGTAACAACTTGAGTTTTTAAATAGTTGATGTTCATCCTTTTGAAAGGCAAGGATTTTTTCCTTCTTTGGTTCAATTCACTCACTTTCATTAATTTGTGTGCAAATAAGTTTTTTTTTCCTCCTCAATTGTTATATTTAATTTTGTTCACAAATTAACTTTTATGTTGTCATTTCACTTATTTTGTTTGTTTCCTTTGTGAATGATTTTTTTTCCCCTTTCAATCCATAGATGTTCATGACAATCTTATTCTCTTCACAAATAATATCACTTTTTTCTATTCTTCAATGAAAATAATAATAATAAATCAAATAAAATTTCAATGACGATTTTTTTTTACAAACTAGTATCTGGGAAATTTTCCATAATCCTTCAAATGTTCATCCTTGGATAATTCCAAAGATAATTTCAAAGACAACTATCTCATTCTTTTTTGAATAACTACCTATTTAATTCCTTTTCCCTACCCACCAAGATGGATATTAAAAAACAAATTAACATGTGCCTTTTCATGTCCATCATATCTATGTTAATTTATTTTAAACTTGACATTGACACAAGTAATGATCAACTATTGGAAACCATATGAAAACACAAAAACAAGGGGAAAAAAGTCAATAGTCACTAATAGTGCACATCAACATGGAGCCCAAGTTGACAAGAATGACTACTTGATGTTCATCTTTCAAAAGAGAGTTTTTTTTCACTAACAACTTATTGACATGTGACTGAGTGAAGTTTGGTTGGAAGTTTTGAATTAGATGAAAAAAAGATTAAGGTTGTAAAATGACTAGAATGCAATCATGGAATGTCATGGAGTTGAGTTTGATGGTTTAAAATGAAAAAAGGTTATAATGATATGTACAACTTGGTTGAACATGCTAATTGTGAACATGAAGGAGAAATGGTTGTGGGTTTTATGAGGTGGAATCTTTCATATTTGTTACATTTGCTTATGAATGTTTGGTAATTGATTATATTTATGTCCAATATTTTAAGAATGATGGTGCAATGGTGTAAGGTAACATCCTTGGAATGAGATGTTTTTGAAAGGTTCACTCACCCTAAAGTGTTAGAAATACTTCTTCCTAAAAACACCCCACTTTAAGGGTGATACTGTTTGTGAAGTTTGATTCTCAAATTGAACTCAACAAACCACCAAGATGTGTTACTATTATATATGGTGAACTTTTCCACTTGCATTAAAAAAAATTAAAAAATAAAAATTTAATGACTTCCATGCAAGTGGAAGAGTTCATCATATGAGGGCAACAAATGCATGCATTTTTCCACATGATATCATATTGCATTGTCATGCAAAATTGGGTGGGAGTTTTCACACCATTTCTACACAATGCAACCCTCTTCACCATTACTTTTCAACACCTTGACTTGGTGATGAGCAAAATCATTATACATCTAACAAAATCCTTGATGTTAGTTCCCTTCTTACATATCTTGATGTAGACAGACTAGGGATTCAAAATAAAAGACCATAGAATGTGAGTTCTTGGAGTGTTTCAACTGACTTTTTATTGCCAAAAATTGTTGTTCCACATACATCCACACCAAGAAACTCTACTAAAAAAAATTAGTCATCAACCTTCATTCCAAAAATTCACATCCTTGGCCACTTGTGTCTTTTATTTTCATGTCCATACATAAACGATCTCCGAAATTTTCTTTTCACCACCTAATCTTCTATTTTCACCTCCAAGAGAAAAACCATCTTCTCTCAAAAACCAACAACCACTTATAAAATTTCCCTTGGCTTCCCTCCAAAGCCTTGACAACACCTTTCATTACCAAATATGTTGCACTAACAACATTTACTACTCTTCAACATATTTATTGGTCTTCAAAAGAAGGTGTTTTTTAAAAGCATCTCGAAAGTTTGGGCTTTTTTCTTAGACCTTGGATGATTGAGACAATAAAAATAAATTCATCCATGTTTTCCTATGATATCACGCTCCAAATACAATAAAGCAAATTTCTAAGAAAACTTTGCATGAAAGAAAAGCTTTCAAAATGAAAGCAAGTGAAAAGTTGAACTTTGACTTTGTTTTGGCACAAGGGTATTAACATGTTTAACCCTTAAATGATAAAGTGGCCCAAAATGGGTTGATGTGCATTTTTCATTATCTTGTTCATCCAAAAGGAAGGTTTAAATAAGAGAATGTCACATGCCTAGATTCCTCAATGAATTTGCTATTAAGGGGCTAGGCCTTAGCCTATTTAATTGTCATGTTTGATATATAAAAAGGAAGAAATCTCTATGATGTTTATGTTTCTATCTATGGCCTTGTGTGTTTGCCAATAAGATGTTGCCCAAGAAAAATGAACTAAAAAAATCTCCAAATATGGATGTCAAATTAAAACACAAAACATTGATGTACAACACCATTTTATTATGTTTCAAACTTTGGGAAATGATACCTAAGAACATGATGTTATTGAAATGGCTTGTAGTTCAACGAATTTTTTGAGATTATTTGATTGGTCAAAATACAAATTTTGATATTTTCTTGATGGTCAAACATGTTCCCTATTCAACTTTAAATGTTATAATCTTTTTCCAAATTTCGCATGAATGGCTAAATGTTTTTGGTGAGCTTCGTTTATGCTAATAGAACTAATCTTGTGGGTGGATCATTGAGCATTAAGTGACATGGCCATAGTGGGGACAATTTATTTGACTTACATGGTTTGATTTCATGTGATTATGCAAAATTTGGTTTCTTGTGAAATATTCACTTATCATTGTGTATTTTTGTTGCACACTTTAAACAAGATAATTTTACACGGAACTAGTAATTATGTTGATATTTTACAATTAGAAATGGCTATATGAGAGTTAGTGTTTTTTTAAAGAGTTCATATTGCAAAAGTGATGATTTTATGTTGAAAAAACCCATTTTACCCAAAATATATATTTCAATTTAAAAAAAAAACCATGAAATAATGAAAATTCACCATCAAAAAAATCATTGATAAGGGTTGGACTATGAGATATGAAACTTTTTCAATCATGTTTGAACTTGGTTCGGGAATTATTAGTAGATGTAATAGTTATACAAGTTTGTAGTCTATTATTTATCATCAATGTGTTTGTCAAAACAATAGACTATTGTAGTACTTGGGCCAGTTCAACACTAAATATATACATTTTCTGAAATGTTGCAATTTTAAACAACCAGAAATTTTTTTTTTGAAGGAAAATTAAAAACATAATGGAGTGTTTGGGAATATATCATTTGTCAAAGTGGAATCCTCAAAATTAGTTAATTATTCAACAAACTAGGTGTCAAAGTGGCCAAGGTACTACAATATTATGACACCTCAAGAGTGAGACTTCATTATGGTAAACATATTGCATTATGATAATACTTTCATATTAAGCATTTGAAGTGGAAGTTTAATTTTTCATATGAATGAACTCTCAAGATAGTAATGTTGTAGAAACACATGGAAAAGGGTGGTTACCTTGGTGGGTGCCGAAGGAAAATATCCTCTACAACAAATGTTCGACAAAGCTTTACATGAAATTTTTATTAAGACCAAATTTCATTAAGATCATGCCATGATTCACAAGTTGGTGAAACCACCTTAAATTAAGTGAATAAGACTCAAATTTGAAAACAAATTAAATTCCCAAACCAGATTTGAGGATGATCATTGTGCTATTTGCTATGCCAAAACAAATGTTGAATCATTGCCTCCAACCCAACGACAATCCCGTATTGCCATTTCTTGGATTTGAATATTTGAACATCGGGTTGGCTTAGGCTCACTGTACAAAGTCAGGAATTTGGTCATGCCATATTACCACATTTTTTTCTATATCCTCCCACAAGTGATCATGAAGGCAAATTGTGCCCATTCAGATGATATGATGGAAAAAAACCAAATGGTGCAAGGTGCTGAAGGGTCCACCTCTGGAATTGATTTGCAATGTGCTTCCAAATGACCATCAATTGAGCTGCACCAAACAAAAGGAGTGTTCTTCCACACAGAAGTTTCACCTTAATCAGGTCTTCAACTTCTGTGTGGCCTATCTAGTATCCTGCACTCACAAAGCAATCATTATCATAAGCTAAAATTTAGCAGCTCTTCACATAAGTGCTCTGGTGTATGAGCTACTTCTTTGAAGTTTGAGCCTGAACTTTACTGCAAGCCTGGACATAAATCGAAAGTAGTTATACTATCACACTACTTATACACTCATGCATCTCATACAGAAACAGATTCCCAGAAGGAATCCAACATTGGGAGAAATATAACCACAGAGAGCCATCCACCCCAGCCTTTGAGAAATGGAAACAAAGCTAGGATTAATCTAAACACCAAGGGCTTTTCTTTCCTTGTTCTTTTTCTCCCTAGTCTAATAGGTTTTACTGCCCGCTGTGAGGGCATTCTACTCCTATCTGCTGTAAGTTCATCCCAACCTCTCATCTCCCCTGCCCTTCCTACTTTACTCAACTGCCGTCCACCACTTGCCACTGCTGGGCTCCATGCCCCTGAGTCTTGAGAAAATCTGTCTGAATCCACATCTGTACGTTCATAAGGAACATCCTCACTGTAATGAATATCCCCTTGTGTCATGGAACTACCATTGATACCAGGTTTTGGTCTTCCATCATCAACCCCAGAACCCCATCCAGCAAATCTTTCACCCTTTTCTTCAAAGTCCACTTGTCTATTTGATGGAGGTTTCCGTCTGCACTTTGGCTGTACAGAATATCCTGCCGCATCTAAAAAAGCCCTCCATACTTGATCAACCACAGGACCTATAGCTTTTTGAACTGCTGGGATGGCAGCAAGACCTACCATCAGGACCAGAGGATTACCAAGCAACCATGGCAGAACCAGCAACATGAATGGCAATCCCCATCGCAGCAATGAGAAACCTTGCTCCTGCAAAATCTGAGTTTTGCAATTGTTGATTAGGGGTCCTGGAAATGTTTGTCCTAATTCAACCTCAAAACCTGACAATATCCAAAAAAACAACGACAGAACATGTTCTCTTCCTTATGCAGGGCATAATAGTGAGTCAAGTTTCCTGGCCAAAGTGCTGCAAGGAATCCTTAAGGAGAACAATGGGCGCAGGGACTCTAGCAATGGAATTCAGAATGGTCACAAATTGGTGCACCAGAAGACCAAGCGCAAATATATCAAACTTTCACTTACAGATTTGATATCAAAGTCAGGAGCACTGTCCTCTTCCTCATCCTCAGATTCATAGTCATATTCATCACCATCTTTTGTAGATTGCCACCATTGCCATCTACTGTCAGATGTCTTGTCCTCTGAATCATAGTCCCATTGCTTCCGAAATTGTGTCCACTGGGGAGGAATCTTTGAAGATTTATCACTTTGTGATGAGGAATCTTTACTATATGTACGGTGTCGCCAGACATTCTCTGCATTTGAATCCCAGATATTGCTGCCCTCTTGAGACACATCACTGTCCCCATTCTTCTGATTTCTGGGACTGAAACTTGCTGGTTTTTTAGCTCTCGTTGAATCATTCCTCTCACACCTTACGAGATTTTTCTCCTTCTTTGTAGTTCCATTTCCCAGACAAACAGTCTTTGATGGGTTATATTGACACCAAAGTACAAACACGCACATTTGTTGCCTGCACAAATTACTCTGCAATAGCACACAACACTTTCTGCGCTCAGAATGAGATTCAACATGTCAATCTCGTCCCATGAGCACTGAGAAGATTTTGCCATCAAAACAGCATTACCAACAACATTTGGTAAGCCCATCAAATGCCAATGGACTTGAGAACAATGTTCATGAAGCCAACCAAATTGCATGATCAAATCCATCTGAAAGAGGTTCTTTCCAGGTCCTACAGACCATTTGGGCATCTCTGTAGCATGTAACACAACCCTAGTGAGAACACACAAGAGGGAATCCCATTGTAATGCTGAAGAGAATTAAGGCTTTGCAGAGGCAAAGCTCCTTTCCAAGACAAAAACTAGAACACTAAATCTCTGCCAAAAGTGGAAATAAGTCTCTCATCATCATCTTCTCGTGTGCTTAGAGAAACCTCATCATCAGCAGAAATGCCACAAGCATATCACCAGATTTGAATACAAAATGGAAGTGAAAAAAATCCGCCACGAGGATCCTGATTATAAGGCCATAGACTTTGTCGCAAGTGTAGACTAGTTCATAAGGTTTGAAAAATCTTGCAAGGGTTTTTGCATACCTGTGAAGAATGCCGTGACTTGGAAGGTGAACTCCTCAAGATCCAATTACGAGATTTTGTTGTTGTAAAATTAGAACTGCAAAAGAAGCCGCTAATGCTTCCATAAGAGCACGAAGCGGGTCCGAAGCATGATGATAATGATGACACTCTCCCGGAGCAAAGCACCATTCTTATTTATTACCTACTTCTCAAACAAACAGCTAATGCAGACGGAATTCTCGACAGATTAATATGAAATTTGTATACAAAGTTTTGCAATCTGTTTTGGGATTTTCTCTGGAACTATAATTTGGAAACAGAAATGCGAACATCGAAGAAGAAATTGGCAAATACACAACAGCATCTGCGTTGTCTTCTTCTTCTTCCTCGTCTTGCTCCGTTTCTCTTCGTCGTTGGGGCGTCGTTTTCCTTTTTCTTTTACTCACTTCCCCTTCCTTACGATTTTCAACGACCATGATCTTCCCTTCGTGGTCTATCCAACGGCAATACAAATGAGAAGTTGCATCTATCTGTTGCTTAGGGTTTCTCATCTTTTTTGGGTTCTTCTGAAGACTCCGGCACCTGTGTGTGCACTGTGTAAGTAGTAGTGATTAGAATTAGTAAAGGTGAAGTGCGTGAAAGAAATTTTGTAGTCTGGGAAAGATGGGCATGATAAGTAGAAAGATGTGACTGGAAAGATTTCTATTCCCTATTTTTGAATTTAAAATTTAAAATTAAAAAAAAAAAACTACTGGAGTTTGTGCGGTTGGCCCAAGTGTGAACACATTGATTGTTTTCTTGGTTGTGTATTCTTTGTTTGGCAAGGTCTTTTGCCTTTGAATTGCAAAAAAGAGCACAACACAAAAGTCGAAAAGGAAATGAAGAAGGTTCCAGGCGCAACAGCGATGGCAATAGCGTCAAAGCGACAAACAAGCACGTGGTGTGTGGGGAGTTCGAGAAACCCAGCCAGCGTTTTGGAATCTTCCACGGGAAGGAGCAAATCAGAGCTGTTGGTTGATCAAAAGGTTGGTTTCCATTTCTTTTCAATTGAGTCTCCAACTTCTTGCGGCATCGCGTCTGCTGCTACTGCTACAGCCAAGGAGCTTGGAAGGAAGGTAAAAGAAGTGAAGAAAAAAAAAGAAAAAGGAAAGGGAAGGGGAAGGAAAGAACGAGGGAGGAGAAGAAGATTTTAAGGTGTTATAAATCTTAGAATACTAAACTTTTAGGGTTTTCAAAATAATAACCTTAGAGGATTTTAGGCCTTTAAAACCCAGAGGAATTCAAGATCTTTAAGGTTTAGGGTTTCAAATTCTACCACTTTTGAAGATTTCTAAAGTTTTAAAAATTTGAAGTTTCAAGTTTTTCAAGTTTTATAAGCAGGTAACGTGTTTTTAAAGGTTTCAAAGTTTCAAATTTTATAATGATATCAGATTTTAGGGTTTTCAAAATAAACTAAAATTTCAATGTTTTAGCGTTTTGAAAGACATTGATTTAGGGTTTAAGATTTGAAGAACTTCGCAATGGCACTCGTTGTTGCACCGCTGCGATGTCTTTTCACTATTGCATTGGACATTTTCAGACTGAAAACGGACATTGCCAAGACGTATTGCAACAATGTCGGGTTCAACGTCCTAGACAATACACCCCCGGTGGTTTACCAGGTAGCCCTAACCGGGCATTGGCTAATCATGGGCCTCAAGACGGACAGCTCACTTGTTGATGCACGGTTATCCAAAATGGAGGCAACCATCCAGAACATTGCGTCTCTCACGGTCGTTGATAACCTTGTGGTCAACCAGCTGATGGAGTGCGAGGTGGTTGCGACTATCACAACCAAGGTTACGTCTACAGAATAACCTAAGTGGACCACGGTGATGGCCAAGAACATGCGCCAGGTGGTTAATCGGGCTATGGAGACCCTGGCCGATGTGCCCAAACAAGAGGAATGCAAGCTCAACTTGCGCCTCACGGGCTTTGAGGCCAAGGAGGGTGAGACTGAGAAGGAGCTGGTGTAGTGGTTCAACACAGAACTGTTACAAGGTTAAATGAGGTTGCGTGTCAAGGCTGTGCCGCCACGTGGTAACGGCTTACGACTATGTGGGCCTTCGCCCCGGCGGCAAGCGTGCGCTTTGACGCAGTGCTACTCAAATTCGCAATGAGCGAAGACCATCAAGCCGCGCTGTGAGGGCGTGAAGGCCTGGTGGGGACCAAGTTGGGCCTGGACGAAAACCTCATGCCCACACAATAGGCGCGCAAGTTGAAGCTATGGCCATTGTTCAAAGAGGCCAAGGCGGCAGGCAAGCACACCTTCTAACGCGCAGCCAAGCTCTTCATCGACGACATTCAAATTTGTTCGCCCTCCTAGGGGCATGGGGACCAAAAAGACCTATGCGTAATATTATGGAACATGCATGGGGGTGGTGTAAATAAACTGGAAACGAGGGTGCAAATACTAGAGCTGTTTTAAGGTGTTGACCTCGTCTTATTAACCGAAACTTGGCATTTCCTAGGCCAACATTTGCCACATGTTGAAAGGCGTGACTCACTTGCAATAGCGTGCACTATGCAACTGGGAAAAACAAACGCGATAAAACATAGTGGGGGGCCTGTTACTTATTTTCGTAGCCACCTTAGCCCAAACTTGTCACAGTGGAAGGAATGAAGCCACGATTCTTATCTATGGATACGGGTTAGTAGGGGTGCTACCCTTGACTTGTTTGTTTACGTGATGTACGCTGCCCCTGTTAGTTTCAAACACGAGAACAAATCCTTGTTCTAAAACTTGATAGCAAATATTGTTGAAGTTCAAACTCTAGGGGGCATAATATTATTAGGAGGGGATTTTAATGCACATATTGTAACGTTACCAGATACCATTGACACTAACGACCTTTGTGAACTATTATAGGCACCTGAGTTCTCTGAGACTAAGCAACCAAATGTTGTGGCTAAGCAACAGAACCGTAACGCTAATGTTGGCGGCTAGGGCCGTGAACTCTTGGACTTATGTTGTGACGTTGGGTTGCTCATTCTCAATGGTCGGACACATGGTGACGAATCAGGGGGAGTTCACTTGCTTGGCAAATGGGGGGCGCAACATTGTCGATTATATTGTTGGCTCACCTGTAGTTTGGCAAGTTGCTACACACCTTGAGGTGATAATAGATGACACCCGCTACTATGCGATGGGGGGAAACTCTGACCACAGTCTATTGCACCTACGGTTGAACATTGATTGCAACTTTGTTGAACCACGACATACGGTTGTAACCAATAAATTCTTGCCTAGGTTCAAATATTATAAATCAAAAGCTGAAGAGTATCAACTTGCCCTAATAGCAAGTCTTGGGAACTTGTGGGTTGTTGACTCGATTGGGCATTTAGGGGCAAATGGGTTAGTTGACCTATTGCAATAATGCATGGGTGTTGACGCAAAGTCTACTTTTGGCAGCAAGCTTTCGGGAGGGAGCTATAGAGAGAGACACTACCATAAACCCTGGTTTGACGCTGACTGCCATATAGCGAAACGTGAGTTGAGGCTTTGGTTGAAAACCAACCCCAATTTGCATGCCGCTAAACATTAAGAAAGTAAACTTAAAAAATTATTAAAAAGGAAAAGAATTTTCTGGGAAACTATAAGAGCTCAACATATGTGTGTGCTTACCAAGGTGGATGCACTTTCGTTCTAAAAAAAATACCGACCAAAGGCACTCGTTGTGGACAAGATCAATGCAACTACGCTTTTGGAAGGCTTTCGCGGGCTAGTTGGCCAATCTCCGCCATCCATACAATTACGAATTAGTCATTTGGCTCAAATAATTCAACTTCCACCTAACCACACCTTGAACACAGATATCACACTAGCTGAGCTGCTTCAGGCACTAAAAAAACTACAAAGGAACAAGGCCGTCGGTTTGGATGGTATGAAAGCTAAATTCATTCTGGATGCGGGAAAGCTACTACACATGCCACTATTAATAGCATTCAATTGTTTTCTAGCGGAAGCCTTTCCAAAAGCCCTTTCCATTGGGGTGGTCCACACGCTCTTTAAATGGGGTGATGCCTCCGAATTTGACAACTATAGGGGGATAACGGTTGGGCCTATCCTAGCAAAGTTGTTTGTTATGATCCTTGACAAAAGGTTGAGCAAATGGGCTGAATAACATGGGCTACGTGCCAAGGGTCAAGTTAGGTTTGCAAATATTATCGCACTATTGACTAACTTTTCATATTGCGAACTTTGATAGAACAGAGCAAAGCAAAGAAGAAACCACTCTATTTTTATTTTATGGACTTCAAAAAGACGTTCGATACTATGTTGCGTGAAATGTTGTGGCAGGTGTTAGCTGACCTTGGGGTGGAGGGACGCTTTTTGCGACGCCTATAGGTGATGTATACCAAGGATACCGTATGCATCAACCACCCAAGTGAGGGTGTCACCTCCAGCTTCAGGTGCTAGTAAGGTATGAAACAAGGTTGTCCTCTTAGCCCCCTCCTGTTTGGGCTATATTTGGATGCCCTAGAGGGGTGCTTGGACAGTAGAAAATGCGATGCACCGACCTTAGCAGACGTGCACGTATGGCTGTTGCTTTTTGCAGATGACCTCACTTTGACGTCAAAGTCAGAGGTGGGATTGCAATAACAATTAGACACACTCCAACAGTTTTGTGCTAAATGTGGATTTACAATGAACGTGAAAAAAATAAAAATCATGGTGTTTAATTCTGTTGACCCATGCCAAGAGTTTGTGTTTGAAAGTGACGTTATTGAACGTGTGTAAACCTTCAAATACTTGGGGATCCTGCTCAAGACCACCTTGAACTTGGATAGTGTAGTGGAACATTTAGCAACTACAAATAGGTGCTCGTTGTTTGCATTGAACTGTTGTTGTGTGGAACTATGTATTATAAATGTTAAGCTACGTTATGACCTCTTCAACACATTGGTGCGTTTTCATAGCAAACTATGCCTGTGAGGTTTGGTTGGACTCCAAAAAAATAGAGGTTATTGAAGTAGTGTATCGAGTGTTCCTCAAGTCCTTGCTTGGGGTGCGAAAAACCACTAACACGTCCATCATGCTGGCAGAATTTGGCAAATTCCCTTTTGAACACTTTGCATGGGGACAGGCGTTGCTGTACTATAACCATGTGAGCACGGTCACCAAAGATCGCATCTTGGGAAAGGCATGTGAAGCCCAGCTCGCTATGCTTGCTTCGAGAAAAAAATGTTGGGCCAAATCCATGAAAAAATGGATACTCTAGAATTAGCCCCAAGAGGTGATAGGTTTTTTTATCTTCGGTTCAACCATCATTAGAAATGGTGTTTTAGCTTGCAGTGACCCCTGCGCTCCAATCAGGGACTGTTCAATCGTCGTTGGGAACGGTTCCTGAAACAACGCACATACATCCAACTCGTCTAGCAGGGGTAAGAAGTTGGGCGGAGAACCAAGTACCTTGGTGCAACGAGCACAATGTACGGGTGGGAGCTGAAGAGGCTGGGGCCCCACCCCCTTCAAGTTTCCCCCACACAATGTTGAGTGTAAAAAGGGTGAAGGATAATATGCACATGACTTTCATTGAAAAGTTATTTACCAACCGTGAGATCAAGACTAGCATATAGATAAGATACTTGCGCTTCAAGGGTATGTCATACAAGAGCGAAAATTACTTGTGTGGCATCAGCTGTGTTCAATTGTGAAAAGTTTTGGCCTGGTTTCGATGTGGCAACATGCAGCTTGAGGTAGTGCTAAGTGCGTGGAAGGGCGTGCCATACATTGAGAAGCTTTGTCAAGGCTGTGACTTGGGGAAGGTAAAGGATGAAGAGCATCTACTCCTTGCTTGTCCAAATACACAAAAAGTTAGGGAACGTTTTTGTTCAGCCTTGCCCCTCATCCACACGAGCACTCTTGCTAAGTTCATGCAGACTATGAACACAGTCGCCTTGGCCAAGTTTGTGGCATGCTGCTAGTACCATAGGACAATTTGTCCTCCATGATCTACCTTTCGTCTAATGGACTCTCTGGTCCCAAACAGACGTAAAATTGTAAACATTAAACAGATTGATTGAGGGCTCAACTGATTTTTTTTTTCCCTTCCAATCCCAATTTTTGCAATTTGTTTGAATTTTCAGTAATAAAATCCACTAAAAAATCAATATCTTCCACATCTTAGCTCTGGAAATTGTGAAATAAACTCTATTAAATCTGCCTTGTCAAAGGCTTTCCAACAACACCAAGAACGTCCCCAAATTCCAATACAGTTTTTAGTTTTGATTTTATTTAATTTTCATTGAGAAAATGGTTCAATAATCAATAGCTTCCACACTGTAGCTGCAAACAGTCTCAAACCAAGCTGATGCATCTGTACTCATCAAGAGCTTTCCAAAGATACCAAGAGTGCAGCATGAAGCCCTGTGGCTTGAGAAATCTCAGTGTGACAAAACAAAACAAACTACCTTGCTTCATAGATAGATTTTAAAATTATGTAAGAAGAAATAATTAATAAGTAAGTTCAAAGTACCTGATAAGAGAAAGTTACTTTATTTTTTATTTTTTTAATCTTCTATTTTAATTTATTAGTGTTTACCATTTCAAATTGGTAGGATCATCACAACAATTTACAGTTTTATTTTCATAATTTTTAAAATTGAATTTTGTGATATGAAAGACTGTAATCGATATTTTTCTTGGAGAAATTTTATGACTTTCTTGGGGGGGGGAAAAAATTGAAAATATTGGAACAAAGAATCAGTTGATGATTTGTCAAATTTTTGTTCTTTATTTGCTTGTGTGCATGTTCTACTGACTTTTTGAACCCATTCAAAAATTTCCAGGGAATTGATCATCATCATGGGTAAGCAAAATTTGATAAATTTGATAAGAGTGTTTAAATACTAAGAACACATCAGTGTTTTCTTGGGGCAAATTTTCGCACTGTGGTGACAAAAAGAATTAAAAAAAAAAAAAAAAAAAAAAAAAATAACAAACAAAAAAAAACAAAAAAAACAAAAAAAAAAAAAACAAAATAAAAAAAAAACATAAAAA
>Ga0116231_10010012_pt1 | contig 15553 bp, 19 predicted proteins | sample S1TSphgellanicum_2_FD_89695 | JGI IMG/M metagenome (GOLD analysis project Ga0116231, IMG submission 89695) | Host-associated microbial communities from peat moss isolated from Minnesota, USA - S1T2_Fd - Sphagnum magellanicum MG | ecosystem: Host-associated > Plants > Peat moss > Unclassified...
TTTTTGTTTTGGAGTTTTATCTTTAATTTTTTTTTTATGTTTTTTTTTTTTTTTTTTTTTTTTTTGGTGTTTTTTTTTTTTTTTTTTTTGGCTACATGCAACATTTTAGCTTTGATCAGAGGTGACCATGCAGTTTTGTTTGCTTGGATGCAGGTGCTGATCAATCAGCTGGTTCTGCCAGCCACCAATATTGGAGATTGTATCACAAGTATTACAGAAGTCAAAGCTAAGGATCTTGAACAGGTTGCTGTTACCCAGGCTGCAGCCCAGGTATGCCTGGCATCTATCTGTTCATGGAAAATTATTCAATGAAAACAACTGAGATTGCAGTGCAAGAGAAAGAACAGGCTGCAGGACGCTATGGTCACATATGTGGAATTAATTGGTACTCCTGCACAGTAGTCATGCTATTGTGGTGTTGTACAATGCAGAAGCTTGTGAAGAAGTTGTTGACTCCAGGAACCATTCTTGTCGGCCACAGCTTAAATCATGCTTTGGCCAGTATGCTCTCTCCCTTACTCTCCGCTTTGTAAGGACTCAAGGACAGTATTAGCAAGCCATGTTGAGTTTTTGTGCCTGACAAAAGCCCAAAGTGTGAAGTGGCTTCTTGAAACTTGCAGCTGGATATATGACCTTTCCTCTTTGTGGGTGATTGCAGCTTTGAAAATTGATCACAAGCAGGTGATTGACACAGCATTATTGTTTAACAACAGTGCTTCACGTACACTGCCCACCCTCATCACCTTGTGCAAGGTGAGCTGATTGTTCTCTTTGCAGACCACCTGTGACATACTGTCTCTTCACCCTAAGGGAATCTCTTTGAAGGTGCACCCTTTGTAACCACCATAATGGGTGCATCATGTTTGCTCTTTCTTCCCTTGCAACTTGGCATTCCTTCAGTTTTTTGTACTTTTTGGATGGCCTGTTTACCAGTAACCTTCATATATCAATATGATCATGCCCATCATGAGTCCTAGCCACTAGTGTAATGACTTTGATGCTTACTCTTTACATCAACGTAATCAAAAGCTTGTTGAGACATCAGTTGGCTTAATGTTTAGTTGGTTCAAGCTCAAGTTTGTGGGTTGTAGAACATCAACTAATGCCTTCACTCGGATCCAGGCTGTGTGGAAAACAGGATTTCAGAAGGAAGGATTGAACAGCTGCATGGATGATGCTATCTTGCCAATGCGCTTGGTTTTGTATCGTCTTCAGCATGGTGCCTCTAGCTGTGTTGTTCCTTGTCTGGACAAGGTACTACAAATGTTGATGTTGTGCAGTGTTGATTCTGGTAAAAATGCAGGTTGGTTGGTATGCTTTTGAAGTTTTGGAAGATACCAGGACTAAATTTCTCTGTTTGAAATTTCAGGGTTATAGTTGCAATGGTCTCCTACCTCTCCCACAGATGGTATGTATTGATTAAGACCTACCTAGTTGTATGTGATTCAACCATCTTGTGTATTTTCAATCAGACTCTTCCTGAATCAACAAGGATAAGTTTAAGGATTCTGGGTCTAGAGTCTATCCATTGAGCTGTTTTCCATGAAAGAAAAGTAGAAGCGCACACACTTAGAGATGCTTGGATGGTCCAGCTTCTGATGTTAATATTTTGTGTGGATTTTTTTGAATCAGATTGCCATGAACACTGAGGAACGCTCAAGGTCTTTCCCAAGCCTAGTGAGCACTCAGACTGCTGTATGTTCCTTGACTTCTGTTCTCTGTCGGTTTCCCAAGTCTTTTATTCCAGGAGGGTTCTTTGCTCAATGATTATTTGATCACATCCAGCACATTTGTACTTATTTTCCTTGGGTAAAAATGTGATCAATAATGTTCTGTCCTGTGTTGTAGATCCTAAACCCTAAACTCAGAGCAGACTGATTATTTGATCTTTGCATGCTGGAGGATAACTTCCTACTCATCATCTCATCTTTACTAATCTGACTCTTCTTTGTGGTGAATTCTGAAGCAGGTGACTGGGGCAGTTATTTTGGGCTCCAAACCTTGGATAAGCTCCAAGGAAACCAATGAAGATGTGTATTTTCTATCCATGTCCTTTTAGCAACTGTCTTCATTCTTGCTCAGTCCAAGAGAATAGTGCTTTCTAGCAGATGTCACTGCTCAGGATGCAAGCAATATTTTTCCCCTATCTTGTGGTCTCATCATGGTCTAAGTCTTCATCTAAGAATTGTGCTTTTTACTTTGGTTTGGATGAAAAAGCAGAATGGGAAGGCAGTCATGGACAGCTCAAAGTATCTGACAGGCTTCAAGGAAACAGACATGGATGTGAGAACCTCTATCATTGACTTCCATTCTCTTTCCTCATCTTTGTGGTCCACAGTATTGACTTTGGAATAGCACCATTGGGTATTTCTGACCAGTCAGCTGCACCAAACAGCACTTCCCATAAAACCTAGGACTGCCAGAATTCAGGCATTTCATCTCAGGGGAAAATATGATGCTTGAAGTTGGGACATGATCATATCCACAGTGTTCCATGTCAATCTTTGATTTCAAAGACCTGTTTCAAGGTATGTCAAAATTGTCACCCGTGTTTTGGAGGCTCCTCAATGGAACAAACATTGATTCTGTCTGAGGTACATACAGCTGGTTTTGTTTGATTGTTTTTACAGGTCCTGATCATGATAGTAAGGACTGCACTGGCACAGCAGATTAAGGGACAAATGGGTGGCTGGTTAGAGTTTGTTTCATCTGTCAATGCCAAGAGTGGTGGTTCTGAGACTGACCCTGCAAGTCATCGCTTTGATGTCCTTGCTGCATTTGTGAAGACCTTCACTAATGATGAAGATATTCAGGTCAGTTCCTTACAAATATTTCTGACTGCATCTCACTGAGTTGTATGCAGGCATTGACACCTCACATGTAAGGATACTAGGATCAATAGTGAAGACTGAAAACTACTTTTCAAATTGTGGAACATCAATTTCTGGAAGTTATCTGTTATTGAAGTTTGGGGGGGCTCAAGGAAATGAGATAACAGTTCCAGAGAAACAGTTGAAAGATATGCAAGTTGGAGATCGGTGTAAGGATTTGATTACATTGAAAAATGTTAGCCGGGAGATGGGAGATTGTTACAAAGGGCATGATGAAATCCTAGATGTGAAGTACAGTATACCAACAGTTTCAAATACACTTCTTGAAGTACCTAGTCTCTGTGAGAAGGCACTTGATATGGTCAAAAAAAATTGGCATTACATAGTATGCTTACCTTCTGGAACAATGTACATGCAGACAGTAAAGAGGATCCGCAAGTGGGCTCATTGTCATAAGCTGGAAGAGCTCTTGAATGCAACTCAGCCATGGCCAAAAACTCCTGAACAGGTGTGCAATTGAGAAAGAAAAACCAATTGGGTGTATCAATGATTATGCAATGCAGCCTGGAATGATATTGGTCCTGAGTGACAACCCCAGTGAAATAAGCAATGTTTCATTTTCTTCCTGGTTAGCTTACTTTATGAAGTCCACTGAAAGAGCTGGTGGGTTTTCAGGAGCTGGTGGAGTTAACTCAAGCACATATTCGGTTTCCTTGCTCATACACTTTCCCCTCCTACCAGAAGGTTCTCTCACATCTTATCTGGAAACAATACTCTTTATGTTAATGTTTGCACATTTGGAAGAGTATAATGGAAAGTCATCCCCTTGCTGAATGGAGGGATAAAAGAGTGGAGGGAACCAGCCAGTGGAGTCAACAGTAACCTTTTGTAGCTAGACTTCCATGGTTCTTTTACAGGAAACAAATTTAATTTTTGTAGACTCACATTGTCAAAATGGTGGAATCATCACCATAATCTAACCCTACTTGAAAAAGTTTCTATTTGGTGTGATTGTTAGGGGTGGATCATTTCAAAGCGAGAAAGGAAAATCAATGTTCCAGAAAGGATCATTGCTCTTGATTGTGAAATGGTGGACTGTGAAGGGGGTGAAGCCCAGATTGTGAAAATCTGTGCAGTTGACCGTAATTGTGATGTAAGCACGTATTCTCAGAACTCACTGTTTTTGCAGTTAACTGTAATTATGATGTAAGTATGTATTCTCAGAACTTACTGTTTTTCCTCTGTTTCACATAGTCCAGTTCTGATCCAGGTCAAGATTTTCAGTCAAATTCCATGTTCTAGTTTTTAATCATGTACTATGTTTGGAAAGGGAGCTTACAGTAGACTTATCATGATGGCCTTGGGTGTGGCATGCAGATATTGATTGATGAGCTTGTCTTGCCAAATAAGAAGGTGGTGGATTACCTCACACACATCACAGGAGTCAAGGCTGAGGATCTAGAAGGAGTCTCTCTTACCCAAGAAGCTGTTCAGGTCTGTTACTAGCATCAATTCTGGACTAATGGTCTGCTGACAATCTAAAGAGGTTACTGTCTTATTTAGGAGTTGCCCAGGTCATTTTCCAGCATTGAGTTCAGGGGTTTGGCAACTGCAATCTGACAGAGAGTGCAAATATAGATGTTGTAACTAAAGAGAGCTGCTTCTGAGTGGCAGAGGATGGTGAAGAAGATACTCAGTCCAGGCACTATTCTTGTGGGCCACAGCTTGGACCATGACTTAAGTGGTACAGTTACTCTTGACTCTTGCCACAGACTATGTGTCACTGGTTTCCAGTATGAAAATTCTGAACATATATACCGTTGAATGTTTCTCAGTTGGTGTCTGACAGAAGGTTGTTGATGCTGTGAGGATTGTCCAGGTTTAGGGTTTTGGGTCTTAAACAGAAAAAAGGGATAGACCACTTCAGATCTACATTAGTGTAATGAGGGTTATTGTATGCATGCCTACATCTAATTATGGTGTTTGCTTTGGTGGTCAGTTTTGAAAATTGATCACCAACGGGTGATTGACACTGCATTTATATTCCAACCGAGGACTTGGCCATTAACTCACTTGCCCAGCCTTGTCAACCTCTGTAAGGTACATGCTGATTTTTTCTTACTGATTTCTATGGTAATTTTACTGTTGGAATTCTGGATCTCTCAATAGACATGCAAGATGCATGATCTTTTCTTGATTGTGCTAGATGAGTTGGGTGTCTGTTGGGACTTTTCTGTCAGCAGATTCACTGTATTGTTTTATGTGACTTTCTTATGTTGATCATTCTCAAATTCCTTTGGGGGAAAACAGGCTGTATTACGATATGATTTCAGGGAGGAAGGAAAGCCTCACAACTGTTTGGATGATGCTATTGTTCCCATGCGCTTGGTCTTGCATAGGCTTGAACATGGCCTGGAGGAGTATGATATTACTCAGTCCAAGAGGGTACGTTGTGACTTTCCAAAGTAGAGCTCGGAAACCCTTTAGATTCTTGTCCAGTGTCTTGCTCTTGTTCTTTTTTCTCCCCTTTTTTGTGGCTGTTTTCAGTCAGCGCACTGGATCTTCCAATGGGTCTAAGGAGCCCAGAATGTTTCTTGGACTCATACTGGTTAAACATCAGTGCATCATAATGTGGTATTGCTGATTACAGGTGAAGAAAGACTCAGTGTCCAAGCTCTTTTTGCACAAGCTGCCCAATTTCTTGACAGTCACAGACTTACAGACTCTGTTCACAGCAGAATTTCCTTGTGAAATCCAGGTTGGTTCTATTCACCACCTTTCTCATGTGCTGGATAAATGGTGTTCGTTATTGTCAATTCTACATGGTTTGTTGCAAGGACTGGACTTTGTTCTTCTCATCAGGGGAATTTAGCACTGAAGTTGAATATGCAGGACCTCATTTTGCTCAAATCTCCTTACTTTTGCAGTAGACAAATTGTTATACAGCCCAAGATGATATATAATTCAAGGGGGTAAAGAACTTGTGTTTGTGGATCTCATATTGACAGGAAATCACGGTGAAAAGTCAACACAAGACAGGTTCCACATATGCTGTTTTCAGGAGCAGGGAGGAAGCAGATTCTGCATTTGAGCAGTTACAGGGCTTACATGCTGTGGTATCTGTTTGTCTAAACCCTATTCTGTTTCACTACCCTTTGTGATGATATGCAATTCACATAATGCTGTTCAGGAAAAAAAAATCAGTATGAAATGAACCTGTAATTCCTGACTATTATGTTTGGTGATCCCAATATGGATAAGGATACCTGGTTCTGGACCTTTGTTGTCACAAAAAAATTGCAGTTTGATATTACAAGAGAATGCAATTGGAATGTGTCTGGGATTAAGATACACATTGTTACATCCGTGTGCTCTGTTTCTTTTTAGGACTCGTTTGGTTTTCCACAAAAGACAGTTGCCTTGACAGTCAGGACACTGGACAACAGTACCAAGAGGGCTGAAATTCAGGTTCGCAAGATGGTGAATTTCACAACACCCATTGTGAAACTGCAGAACAGGGACTTTGGAGATGCCTCATTGATGAATTCTATGATAGACACCTCCAGAAAAAGGCTACTTCCAGGAAATGAGGATGAGAGTAGGGTTGCAAAACGTGGAAAGTTTGAAGAACTTCCTGGGGCTGTTAATTATGGGGCACTGTCACTTCCAACTGGAGTCCATATGTTACAGGGTGGGGGTTTTGCAGGATTTCAGAGTTTTGGTGGGGTCCCAAACACAGTGGTACCAACTGGGATATTACCAACTGGATATCAGGTTCTTTGTCCATGTGGCCATTTTCAGGAGTTGCACTGTGCAAAGTTAGAACTTGCCAAAGCCCATGTGGAGCTCCAGCTTAGAAACATTGAAGTCAACAGGTTACAGCAATTGGTAACTGCCCTTTCACATAGGGAACACCTTTCATGATTTCTGTAAGACACTTTGAGTTTGTACAATAGAGCTTTAGATTTAGAAGCTGAAATCTTCTTCACCTATGTCTAGAGATTCGACTGCAGAAAGGGTTTTGTAGTTTTGGGGCCTGGAGTGGGTCCAACTTCAAGGAACAACTTTGGGGAGCAGATAAGGATCCATAGCAGAGGCCACTTTATTCAACAAAGGGAAATAGTTCCCTTGGAATAAAAAACACTGAATAAGCTGTTGCTGCAAGGTGCAGATGGACTTTACACATCAATTGTTATTCAGGTTTGGAAGCTCTTTGAAAAAGCTGTTGACAAGTAGAGAAGTACATTCTTCACGGCTTTGTTGTTTTGATGGTGTATAAGCCTGTTCGACACATGTAAGGTCCACCATATGCATGCACTTGACCCCCTGCTAAAGTCTGCATCATAGGTCCAGCATGCACTTGACCTACTCTGCTCTACCTCATTCTTTACACTAAGGAAAAAGGCTTTTGGAACAGGGCATCCATAATTTAAGGGTGCCTATGATCCTCAAGCACTGAAGCTTGAGCATTGGGGAGCTGCAATCACAAATGCCCTCCTCCTCCTCCTCCTCCTCCTCCTCCTCCTGCTGTAAGAGATTTTGATGCTGGCCAAATCTGGCATGATTTAGAGCCTCTTCATTACCGTGTTGGTACTAGGTCCTTTTAGAAGTGGACTCTAACTTTCTAGAACACTTTGACATCAATATTATTTCAAAAAGAAATTGAGAAAATTGAAGGTGAACTTTCAATTTCCAGCATTCCCTTACTTGCATGTGAAGCAAAACTGTAAACTGATCAATACACTAATCCTCTTCAATTCCAATAATCATTCCTTCAAAATTTGTAAGATGGTAACTATGTAAATGGCTGCTTGAATTTGTGGAGACTCGTATAAACAGAAGTGATCCTCTTCCATGCCACATAAGAGACCAGAGGACACCTTGGGAAATTTCAATTCATCCCTCATGCATATGTCAAAGGGTTTTCAATCTTGAGCATGGCAGTAAGTTTTTTCAAGGAAAAACATTCAAAAATTAACCAATAACAGATAATTTGATCACTGTACATAAACAAATGTCAGGCATGACCATCCACCGTCACTTGGCAATACACAGTTACACCCCTTCCTCATGGACCAACGATCCTGTACCATCTGTGACCAGTTTGCAATACCCACTTACACCCCTTCCTCATGAACCAACTATTGTATACAATCTGTGACCACTTTGTCTTTGTGGACCATTGCAACCGCATTTCCAACGTTTCATCGTTGAATCTATGACATTTCATCACTTGACTCCACTGTGACCTAAAAACAGTGTCCAACATTTTCTGTGGATGAATGAAAGCAGGAACCCGAATTCAGTTGTGTGGCAGATGATGCTGAAGTTGTCGTCCTCAAGGACGTCGAAAGTCCAATGACTTGTTTTCTATTTTTGGCTTTGTTGGTTGTTTTGCATATTATTGTGGAGTGGATTTGGTGAGCTGGTTTCAGTGATGGAATGGGATCTTGGCTACTCAATTGACAATCTTTATGGGGAATGTGTGTCACAGTTCTTAGAGATGATTGGTGTTGAGCTTTAAAAGGAGCGGAGGGATGTGGACAAAAAAAAATTATATGAAGTTGGCTAAGGAAGAGGAAAAGGAGGATTTTTCTTTTGGGAGTGGGAGAAGCTAAGTTCCGATGTGACCAGAAAGGGAGTGGCCGAACAAGGATTCTATGGTTGTGTATTTTGTGTGAATGCCAGATTCACTGATCAGGGTTCTAGAGTTAATCCAGCCGTCACATTCATTAATGAGAGCGACATATTTTATCATTTTTGGAAGGAGGTTAATGTTGGTCGTGCATGGAATGCATGGGAAGTGTTGCTCTCTGGATGTGTGGGATGGGAAGTATAGGAGGTTGGCGGCGCGAATGATGGAGGGGAATGGTGCCGCATTGATGAACTATTGAGGAGATGATGGCGGAAAAAGTGAGGGAGGACGGAGGCTTGTAAAGGAAGCCAAGGATGGAGAGAAGGAACTGTGTGGGCATGTGGAGACGGGACGATGGGAGAGGAGCTCAAGAATGCATGGAGAGACAAACTAAGAAGTCTAATTTTTGGAGGAGAGCGTTAGAGTCCAAAAATTGTTTTTGATTCTTGATGAACATTGCTCAGGCAGAGGAGATCAGAGTATAGCAGGAGGCTGAGGTCGCACTAGAGATGAATTTTTGTTCTTAGATTTTCTGTTGAAGATGGAAGGGTAGAGCTGAAGATGTCAGATGAGCTCAGAAATGTATAGACATATTGCTTCGTATGTCTGTTTTTGGAGAACTTGGCTGAGTTATTGTAACTCTCCGCTACGCCAGTGACTTAGCTAAGTAGGGTTGATAGATTTTTGATGAGTACTCTGGAGTGAAGAAAGCTTGTGCTGTTGGGGAACTCTGTAAATTTTGAGCTAATGAGTTTGATCTCTAAGATTCTGTCTTGCTGATTTGTCTGAGTAAGAGTTGAATCTGTGGAAGTTCAGAGAAAGGGGAGTTTGCACTAGTGATGTGTGCCTCTCATTGGGGTTTAGTAGAGCCATAGGACAAAAGCTTTGGACTCAAATTAATGCCATTGTCATGCTGCTGGTTTGATAGGCAGATACCCATTCACATTCTGTCTAAGTGAGTTTGACAGAGGGGTCGTGTTGTTGTTTGACCCTTCCTTTTTGGTGACACCGATTCTTCTAGTTAGAAAGTGTGAAATTTGTTTGGATTTTGATAGGAATCAATTGGGGGCAAAAGTTCATTTGGACTTCTTCTTCTTTTGAACCTAGCACCTAATTTTTTGTTGTGTCAAGAGTGTCAGCAAGGGAATAGGAGGTTAAGTGTTTGCATTTTAGGGACTAGATCAAGGGAAATGATGAAAGAGTCTAACGATTTCAAGAGTGGTTGTAGTGTTAATCATCATCTTTGTCAAGTTTTTGTTTTGGGTTTTTGATGTGAATTTGTAATGTGGTTTATTATGAAAGAGAGTACCTATGATATAATGGGAGCTTTGAGGATTTTGGAACAAGAGGACTGTATGAGATGTAGGCAATCACAACTACCTACTCCGTTATTTGTCTCTATCCAACTTCTAAGAGAAACTATGTAATGATGTTGGGGTAGCAATTGTAAGGTTTTTGTTGTTAAACAATGAATTGTCACACTCATCAACAACCAGTTGACTCCTTAAGAGGAAATCAAGAGAGTTCTGATCCCTTGAGGTGAAATCCATAGAGCTAGAATAACAAAGTTTGTTTGGCTGGAAAGATTTAGGTTTAAAAACAATATCTGTTGTAACCTTCTTTCTGCATTTCAAAAATTTCCAGTAAATCTTGTTCAACTTGCATTCAAAATTTTAGGGATTTCCATCTCAAAATCACCTCCCCTTCTTTGGTGACACCCCTTCTTCAGTTTCTGTTGTATTTCCACAGGTGACAGGAGACTTAGTCGTGATGCCGGTTAGCACTCAAGAAACATAGTCAACAAAAAAGTACACTCATGCGAGCAACAACAAGCTTGCAATGGTAAGCTTCATTTCATTTTAGCTTGTCCCTGTATAATCAACTTCTGAAATTTCTAACATGGAATTGAAACCTGAACAACTACATTAGCAATACATCATCCATCCATGATGTAGATCTGCATTTTCCAGTTGAGCCAAATTTGACCTTCTACCAATCTCAATGTTTCTAGACAAGTACTGTAATATATCACCATTCTCCCTCGACACCATCTACCAAGACAGTTCAAGACAAGTTGAGATCCATTCCCTATTTCACTTTGTCCTGAAGAGCTTTAGGAAACCAGTGTCTTTGACTTCTGATTCTAAACCGCTATTTTCTTAACTCCCACATGTCATCACTATTCTTGCAGGTACATCTATTATACAATGGCCTGAGGTGGAGAAGGAAGCCGAAACTTATAGCTGGTAGAAACAGGAAGATTGGAGATAGCAATATCCACACCCAGAGTGGTTTGCAATGTATCCAAGTTGTGAATAAGCTTGCGTGTTGACAATCTCACTGGCATTGCTATCACTCCTGCCATCATGAACAGTGTTGCTCCTCCAAATGGTGCCTGTTTAGTCATACCCACCCACAGAAACTAAACTACATACATATGTTGGAAAATAAAGTGTCAGCATGCAGTTTAGTTTATACGCAAAACAAGGGAGGAAGATTTGTCAGCATTAGATCTTGCAATATTCAAAAATTTGATGAATTCAACTACTCCCAAGGAGCCTTTAAGAAACCAACTATTGTGAGAGGGGACCCACACAATTATTAGCTGTCTGCACCTTAGCAACCCAAATGTCATTGACCAGCAGCAGCCAAATTTTACAGAAGGAACTTAGCAATTTAGAAACTTCTGTGAGAGAAGTAGAACTGGCTGCATGTAGAAACCAAGGCTTTATGCATTTATAAACCAAACTTTCAAGCTAAGGGCCACAATCACACCAAAAACATTGGGAATCAAGGCTTGTTGGCACCTGTTCAGTGTGGGTTTCCAGATTCTCAATGTTGATACCATGGGAAAAGAGATACTCAGTTACATTGTATACAAGACCTGCACCTCCCCACATGCTGCAGATAAATAACAAGCACCTTAGCAGGAGATGGATCCACATACCTTCCTCTTCACCATTTTCAATCAAGGGCTTGCACAAGGAAAGCACAGAGCAGCAAAATGAGTGATGATGTACCCATTTGGGGTAAATGCACCCTCTGGTTTGAAACAGAATTGAAAGGTACAATAAGTAGCAAGCCAAAATATAGCTGTCTACATTGATAAGCAGGATAATGGTGCATGCAGCTGTATGCAGGCAATTTACACCCAATAACCAAGGTATCACAGCAGAATTGAGCAGATTGCCTCAGTGGTGATCTGATGTAAACCAGTGCTCTGCTTCCATCGCTGCAATGCAAAGATATCATCATTTACAGGGTAATGACTGCAACTTCAAGGGTTCAGACACAACATACCTGGGTTGTCTGCACCCCGCAGCAAAATCTTTCGAAACTTACGAAGTGGCTGCGTCTCTTTCAGGCGCTCATCAGATGTCCATCTTGTGCCAACCTGGAAAAAACCCAGAACTTCCATTAGATTGCTGCAAAGTGGAACATTGCTCTTCCTCCTTTTTAACATTACTGAAACCCCTAGCTTCTCCAAACAATATTGCAAACTGTTCAGTGACCTAGGCATATTGTATATGCACAAACACTGGTTGAGAATACAGCTTGTATGGCAAGCAATTGAACTTCAAATACCAACCTGAAGACCATCAATCTCTAAGAGAGAGTTTCGCAGTTGTTCTGCCTTCCGCGCTGTTCTGTACACACCTGTCCATAACTTTGAGCAATCCATGACAGCAGGAAACCCAGACCACAAATGTGCACCATTATGCACAAAACCCTGCTTGTGACTCAAGAAACAGACACCTTTGTCACACCATAGCCATCAACTCAAACACAACCCATTTGAGGATTGCAAGACTAAACCCGAAACCCTGAATTAGCTGAGTGACATTCATAGATACATGAACCTAAGAGCATGAGCTGGAAACACAGGTGAATAAACAGGATACAAACATTGAGGTCTGACTTACGCTATATCAAATGTGATTAGCATCAGAATGGTAAAGTCACCAGCCAATCTTGTCATCCGGCTCTCTGCCACATTACCTCCACATTCAAGAACTCGCTTTGACAGCCTGGCTACAATGCCTGGTCTATCAGGCCCTGAAGCCGTCACCACCAACTGCTGAATTGCTGTTCTGTCCAGAAAAGGAACCACCCACTATACTGTCAAGAGTCACTATAGTCCTCAGCCCTTCCAATCTCACAGATTCACTGAAAGCACAAATATAAAAAGTTCATGGAAAAATATTCTCAAATTTGAAAACAAGCAGTGTCACTCAAACATAGAATGGACTATCAAGAGAAGGTGACATGTTAGAGCTCTGTTTATCCAGGTTGCAGAGCCCACATACGTTGCAAACTGTGAATCAATGGTGCATGGGAGCTCCATGGTCTCAATGCACACGCAGTAACATTACTAATCCCCCGACACACTCTGGAATCTGCACATTTGTTGTTGAGCATCAAAGATCGTTAGCCAACTGTAATACGCTGATGACAAGATATGGCCAGACTCAGACAAGCACCAATGGTTTGGTCTTTATGGGGCGTAGCAATCAAGCAACCCAGTGTCATCATATCCAAAATGTATGCACATCCCTCATGTGTTTGAGAGTTTTGATGCCATGAAACAAGAAATTTCTGACTCTAAAAAAAGTCTACTGAAGTCTACTACTTCAACTTACTTCACTTTGTCAGATTTGACACATAGGTATTGATCTAAAGCACTCTAAATTATTTTTGAAATAATAATTTTAAAAAAGAAAAAATTTGAAAAGCCTGAAACATTATGTGTTGCCACAACACAACTTTCCAGGTCCTTAGAAACAGAATTGAGCAGAAGCAGGAAGCAAGCAACATGTAAGGAAGGAAGAAATGTGCAACATTCCCCAGACACTTTTCGACTCCCTTTCTCTACTTCCTTCTATACCTTACTGCCTTCATCTTTTTAAAGATGAACAACTTCTTGGACAGTAGTAAAGCAAACAAGAAGCAATTTTGGTCACACAGTGGACATCAAAACCTAACAGGGAACAGAAACTTACTCACCTTTTTTTTCTCTTTTTTTTTGTTGGCTCCAGACCACATGACTACATTGCTTTTTCTTTGGAAAAAATTAAATAATTAAAAGAGGCTGAGACTAATGACTGTGAAGAACTCACCGAGCACAATATCTTGGTAAGGCAGCACAGATTGGCAGGCAGAAGAGGCGTTGTTAGCGATGGCGCGAAGAAGGTAGCGAGGTTGTCGCGGCCATAGCCGCCATAGACGCTGCAGAAGCATGCTTGGTGTGTTCTTGTTGCTTCGTCGATGTGTTCAAGACACACTAAGAGAGAGAGTGCGCAAAGAGCGTTTTGTTGTTGCCAGGGGAGTCCCAGCGGGTTTTTTCTTTTACTGGCGAAGTTTCGCCAAAAAGAGTTTTTTTTTTTTTAACAATGATTTGGGAGGTTCTTTGTCGCCAGAAGTGAGGGAAAAATAATAATAATAATAACAATAATAATAATAATAATAATCATCATCATCATCCATCCGTGGTCGTCATCATATTTATATATTTGGTTTTCATTGTTTAGCCAAACATATAGAAGGATGATTTTAATATTTTATTTTATTTCAGTTTCATAGCTATATTTGGCTAAATCTTCCAACTGATGATCACCATTTTTTCTACATTAGCTTTTCATTCAGTCTTTTTTTTCTTTTTTTTTCCCCCTGGCTAAATAAATATCGCCAGATTTCGTTTTTTAAAAAAAGAAATGGTTTGTTCTAAGTACAAAAGGGCAAAAAAGGGGAAATATTTGAAAATGTGTAGCCTGAATTTGTAAATCCATGGCCGTAAAGGAGTCACATCACTAGATCGACGGCATTCTCATTAACATCGGAATGCTCATTTTTGGCCATTCCTTAACATAGGATTGCTCATTTTTGGCTATTCTTTCAGCCATGAATTGCTCATTTTTCACCATTCCTTTAACCATGATTAGACCTTTAAATGGTAGCTTTTATAAGATGAGTACATCTTTTGACCCTTTGTGTTGCAAATGCTTTAACTCAAAAAGGCTACTCCAAACCCTAAATCGATAACTATGGATCAAAATTTTAGGGTTGTAACTTATAGTTACTATTGCCTCCTTTATAAAAATCCTAGTGACACTAGAATGTAGATTGGTATAATGTGTTTATTGCACAATGCCATGATATACCATGGCAATCAATTGTTGGATGCGGTAAAATTCATTAATTCATGCTCAACATTGGAAAAATATAAGTCTATCGTATTGAAAGATGCATTTTCATAGGTACCTTAACAACCCAATATTTTGATGGCATAATTACACAACCATAAACCCTAAAACAAAATTGAAAAACTCTTGAAAAATGCCACAATTTATGGTAAAAGATATCAATAACAAATCTTTGGAAAAACCCCAAAAATAGTCAAGTTTCCATGACTTAACGAGTTTCATTGTGTTATGCATCTCTACAACCCTATTCTACATAAAGTATAATATCTTCATTCCTTCCTTTGTTTCTTATAAGGGCCTTAGACCAAGTATTTGCTTATACATCATTTCCAAAATGATCGCAAATTACAACCACCATCAAGCTCACCCAAAAAAAAACATCCAATTTGCACATCTTAATCAACTACAAAGTTCCTCAAAAGAAAAGCTACAAAACTTTCTTTGCTCATCTTGATCAACAAAGAATTTAAAATTTCCTACAAAGTTAAAAAACCAAAACAAACACATAGTTTTGTGAAATAACTTTCGATTAAATGTTTGTTGTGCACATAATTTAACGACTTTTGCTAGTACATAAAGATTAGTTCCTTGAAATGTTTTTCATTCATCTTAACAAAGCTTCAAAATATATCACAGAGTTCCAAAAACTTCTACAACCACCTTCATGCTCAAAAGATTAAAAAATTTCGTCCCAATCAATCACAAAGTTCCAAAAAAAGCACATGACTTAGTTTGCTTGTTTCAATCAACACAAAATTTTATAAAACAACAATATGTAAACACAATTTCAACCTAAACGATCTTAACTTCAACATAAATTTTTAGAGTTCCATAATTTTTTTAAAGTCTCCCAAAAAAAAAAAAAAAAAAAAAAAAAAAAAAAAAAA
>Ga0116231_10010013_pt1 | contig 15552 bp, 13 predicted proteins | sample S1TSphgellanicum_2_FD_89695 | JGI IMG/M metagenome (GOLD analysis project Ga0116231, IMG submission 89695) | Host-associated microbial communities from peat moss isolated from Minnesota, USA - S1T2_Fd - Sphagnum magellanicum MG | ecosystem: Host-associated > Plants > Peat moss > Unclassified...
CATATAATAATCTTCCCAAAAACTTGGGCAAACCATTATACACAATCTGCGTCCTGAGTTTCTGTTGCCTTTCCGGAAGCAATGGGAAGACTCAGACGTGATGTTGGCTAGCACTCAAGAGACTCAATTAGTTGAAATGAAAATTGTGATTCTAGTGTCAATCAGTTGAACTGATGCTGGAGTCTGCCAACCAAGTGTCATTACAGAAGTGTCTCTCTTACCCTTATTTCTAAAAGCTAAAGCTGAACAAATACTCAGAGAGTCAGCATATGTAAGTAATGTTGTGAAGTGAAGCTTTACAACATTTACTACATGGATTCGGGGACAGAATCAAACAGCCAGTTGAGGGCCCAATTGCTTTACAAACAAGGTCCTACTACAACTGGATGGTGCATGAAACAAAACTTTCAGAACCATCTCGTCTTGAAATGCAGGGGGGTCCCATGCCTTCCTCCTGGTCAGCTTGGTCATTCAGGATGAACCAGAATTTCTTTGAATGCCAGTAGGGGCTATCTATGAGTATTCTTGCAACTCGCACAGGTTTTTAGCCCACCAAGTGATACATCTCAAAACCAAATAAGAAAGCAGCACGGTATGGGTGATGAGATTCTCAACCCCCTAACTCTACATTTTTTGTTTTTGTTGTCTTGTGGATCCTATTACTATGGGTAGACAGCAAAGTGTCACATGCATCCTGCAGAACTCACAAACACTTCCAACTTTGACATGGACTCTAGAAACTTTTCCGATGCAAGATGGAAGTGAACATGTTCATGAAACAATATCGTTAAGAATAATTGAGAGCTCAAGTTACCAATGTAGGCCCCAAATACCAGACATTCATGAGAACTCCCTGGCCCAGATCTGTAAAAGTGTGCCCACCTATGCATTTGACAGTTTCATTTTTAACTTTCCCTTGAGTCTCAAAACTGGCATTAGGAACCATTGTGTTTCCCTCTCTCATCTCAAATCATCAACCCAGCAACTCTCCTGTGAAGACTCTCATTCAGTGTCTTGGGCAAAACTGTGTTAGACTGTCATTTGAAGTCACAATGAAACACTCCCCATTTTTTAGCTCTGCACATCTAGCTCTTCTGAACAACTACTTTTGCTAAGTTGATCAGAAGCAGCTGGTAGTTCAAGTACTCTAATTTGTAACTTTGCCCATTAAACTGCTCTCTCTAGAGCGGTTGGAACTCTGACTTCCACACGCAAAGGATTTCACCTTAACCTCAGAGAAGGTGAGGTTCCCATACTTACCTGAACTCCTAAACCAAACAGAAGAGGGGAAAAGCATCCTGTTACCCCAACCTAGAGGGAAGACTGAAAAGCAAAGAATGGACAAAGAGGGTGAGGTAAGATGATTACTACTAATCCAAGAATCTGTCACGCTCTCGTACACGTTCTCGTTCCCTTGGCCACTGCCGATCCTTATACTCCCTATCCCGGTCTCGATCCTTGCCACCACGACCCCGGTCACGGTCTTGCTCCCGGCTACGTTCTCGATCCCTGTCTCTGTCCCAATCTTGGTCCTTGTTGCGGTACATGTCTCGGTCACTCTCCTTGTCATCTCTCCCACGTCCTCTATCTCCTCTATCTCGCTCATAATCAATGTCCCTAATGTCATCTCTTGAAGACCGATGTCCATTCCAACCTCCTTCTGGGTCCTGGTCACTCCTTCTCCCTGAAGATTGATCACGCCCATTATCATCTCGATGACTACTGCGCTCCTTACTTTTTTCTTTGGTCTGCCCCTCAATCACCCCCAATTCCTCCTTGTCCCACCCAGCTTTCCCAGCTCCACCAGTGGTTGGTTGAACTGCTTGCACCTGGGCTTCACCTTGCTTGGCCTTTGTCCGGAACTTCTTTTTGAGAACACCAAATTCGTCATACATTTCCCCATCATCCTGGCACATGTAAAATAAATTTCACAGACCAATCTTGCCAGTTCAAACCAGAATTTAAGCACCATAAGTCTTACATCTGAGCACTACAGTACATTTGAGCTCAATAACCATACATGATGACCAAACAAGCTGAAGCAGAATTCAGATCCACCAGAACAATCCTCATAACAATCCATAGGCCAGAGTTTATGTTAAAAGATTGTAGCATCAATTTGGTAAGACAGCCCACCAACCTCTTCTAGTTCCTTCCGCCTGCGCTTGGTCTCCTCAATCTCAGCCTCATCAAATTCTTTGTAACCTCCTGCTCGACCCTCTCTGCAACCACACAAGTGCCCACATCTTAACAAGAGATACTGACATACATGACTTGCAACTGCAACCAAGGATCCATCTCAATGCACGATCTCATTTAAATCTAGAGATGAAGTAACAGCAATCTCAAGATATCCTCACAAATTTTGCACTCAATGGGACAGATTGGCATTCTGGAGGCCTCAGATAAATGACAACTAGTAACATGGAGCACAAGGATACTTATTTCCCTTTGTGTTTGAGAAGCAGGACAAAACAATGCTATGCTCTTTTTTGCACCTTCAGTATGTTTTCCAGAGACTTGCATTCATTGTGGCATCCATATCAGTGTTTGGCTAAAGTTGGAATCAACTTGTCGCTTTCACAACAATTACAAAGAGATTGTTATATACCTTGCACCGCCTTCACTGAGACCAGGTCGGGAAGTGTTACAGATGTTGCATTTTGTACGCTTTGCCCAGTTTATGTTCCCACACCTGCCAAAACCACCTTTCCTCTAAACTAAGTGCACACAGCACTCAGAAGCCTCCAATGCAACACTCATAGTAGTCAACATCTCAGTAGAATCACCCAGTATATCTGCTACAAGGATGATGACCTCAAGAAAGTGACTGTTTCTGACAACAGCATAGTGGATTGCAAGCTTGTGAAGGCACATACATTCATCAATATCAAATGTTTGAAACACTACAATTTAGAAAAACAAGAAGATAACGGATCTTACATTGGACAATTCCAGTCATTGGGGCCAAAAAGGCCAGGAGGTCCACCAGGGCCACGTCCCCCCTTACTACCAGCATCAGGAGGCCCACGCCCCCGTCCACGTCCACCACCCAGCCCACCTCCACCACCCCCATTTCCAGCTGGACGCGCTGTGCCACACCGATTACAAACCCCTCTAAATGCAAAGTTGATGTTGGCACAGCTGCATCCACAAAATGCACAAATGAGCACAAAAACAAGAGGAAAAGTCAATCTAGTTTAAGATGCCTTGTCCTGCATACAGAAATTTCATGAACACCAACCACAGCACTCAAGAAACTGATCCAGGATGTGAAATAGAAGTAAGAAGCTGCTCAACCCAGTAATACAAGCCCTACAGCCAGCAACACCTGCCTACTCCATTGCTTTAATCCTCCATGATCTTTTACAACTCCTGAATACAGGAGTCCCACAGCCATCTTCTGTTCAAAATAATGCATCAAGGGTATATATTGTGCAATTTCAAAGCCTTTTGCAGACATGAAAAGTATTTGAATGGTTTCAAGATAGCCTGATACTGCTCACCAAAGTCATCACAGACCTTGGATTTGGACATGGCCAATCCCCCTCCTGTTGCCATGGTTTGCCATCCCCTTGCCCTCTCCCTCGCCCAGCACCAGCTGACCCAGCTGGTCCACCCTCTCCACCCATTTCTCCATAATTCTCCCCATATTCCCCAACCACTTGAGGATCATATTCTGGAAGGCCTGGCATAGAATTATGAATCATGGGCAGAACTGATTCTATTGGCATCACAGCTGCAACATCCTTCTTGCTTTCTGCAATGGAGACGCTAATAACATTGCCATGGAAGTCTGTGTTGTTGAACCACTCTACTGCAGCACCTGCAGCATGCGGGTCTTCATATGTGACAGTAGCATCTCCTTTTGGTTGATTTGTCACCTTGTCCCGGTAGATCCATATCTTTGGAAGGTTAGTTCGCTTATCTCTCTGCAAAACAGAGAAACCAAAAATTTAATGACACTTACTCTTGCCTCAAGAACATTGCAGGCTCCCGATGGAAACTTGGAGCAAAAACAAATGGCAAACCTTGTTACTAACCTAAAAAAATGCTTGGTAGGTCACAAAACTGAAGAAGAAAACTACTGTAATTATCCCAATGTAGTGATACCTAAAAACCTCTGAAAATCTTAGTGTAGTCTGGGGAAGCTCCCCAACAACAATTTCCCACTCCTGGATATTTCTCATAATTCCGCTGGAGGCAGGGGAGATTACATGGAATATCCCTAAGTTGAGGGAGATTTGTTGTAAGGTGATCTGCAGCATTCATTTGAATACATCTGGGCCATCCTTATAATAGTGCACCTTGGTTTTTATGAAGGGGAAAGCACTGCTGTCAGTGCCGTTTGCCATGGACCTCAGGCTGAACCCTTGGCTCATTGGAGGGCGTAGAGCTATGACCATTGCAAGAATTAGGGAACAAAATCAGTTCCCTTCCAGTTCATAAAAAGAGACCAACTTCCAAAGCAAAAGGTTGCAACCCTAAAGGTGACAATTGTTCAGCACACACTGATAGTCATTCCTTTTTCTTGTCATTGTACTACACAAGTCAATAGCTTTCACAATATGCAGCCCACTTTCCCTATTTCATTGATACACATCAAAATCGCTAGACATACCAGAGCAAGAAAATTCAACCAGACAACTGTAGGCATCTATACACTATCAATGCAGAGTGTGAGGCATTTCCCAAAACTGCAGTAAAAAGTAGTACGAGGGTCTCCAGGTTCAACCCTAAAAAACATGCCCCTCAGCGTCCCTTGTGTTGAAGATGAGAGCATAAGCTCAAGCAAACGACCTAACACCAGATTTGCTAAACAGACCTGCAGCAAAACAATCTGGTATTTGTTTCGTGGTGGATTTGGTGGGGGATTCACTCACAAACCCACAGCGAAATAATATTACCGGAGAAGATCAAACCTCAAAAAAGTTGGAACCCAAATAATTGCCCAATCAGTTGGAGAAGAGGAACAAGAGGGGGAGATGGAGGGGAGGGGAGGGGAAAAGGAGAAAAAAAGAATTCCTTACCTTGAGCAAGCCAATCTTTCCAAAATGATCAGCTAGCAAGTTCTCATCAGTACCAGAAGGCAAGTTGGAAACATAGATGGCACTGGTAGGCAAAGGCGCCAGCAGACCACCACCACCACCACCACCACCAAAGCCCATCATCCTTGTCTCCCACTTCTCACCTTCAAAATTCAACAACGCAATCCCTTCCTTCCCCAGTATCCTCCGTCTCCTCCTCCACTCACACCGCCATCACCAGCAGCACCAACCAAAAGCAAACAACAAGCCTTCTAAACCATCATGAAAACACTGCTCAAGAATCAAAGCTCATAACACCGAATGCAACATCACCAATGAAGGCAAAAACCCATCCACAATCAATCCGTCTATCAATCTGTCTGACTGCAAATCTGTCGCGGTGCGCCTCACTTCCTCCCTCGAGCACACGCCAACGATAAAGCTCGTAGGTCAAAACGGAATTGGGCTCGTGCAACGGTTATCAAACAGCAAGCGTATTGGCTGGTGCGCAGTTTTAGGGCTGTCTGTACTCCAAACCCTAATTCCAGTATAGCGTTTTTTTTCTTTTTCTAATTTTCCAGCCCATTTAACCCTGTCCAGCGTCTGTAAGAGTGGGGTTTTTTTTTTTTAATTAACATCGAAAATTGGGGGAAATTTTCCACAATTCATTGAAATTAGTCGAATTTACAACAGAAAAACATAACTTTCCAAAACTTTTCCCTATTTTTTTTTGGTGGAGAAAGGGCAACTTCAATCTGGAAAAGTATCATGGGTCTCTATATAGACAAACGTTAGGTTTCTAGTATTGGTATAGAACAGTGTTGTGTGTGTAAATGGTTGGGGACTTCCACAACATGTAAAGCTTAAAAATAAATATATTTATATAATTTTTCAAAATCCAATAAAACAATGTATATATATCTATATATGATTTTACATGATTATGTAAAATAATGTAAATATAAAATAATGCAAAACAAATGTGACTTTTACTTGAGGAGGGGAGATTTCATAATGTTTTTGATGATAAGTCAGCCAAATGCCCCGTTGCAAAAAAAAAAAATCCTATCAAAATACACACCCACAACTAATTCATATGAGTTTGCAAGAAAGTATGGTCGTTAAAGATATATAATAAAATTATCTATAAAGTAAGGAAAACAACACTGGGGCCCCAAGTTTGATCATAAATAAGGTGAAATTCAAAAAAATAAAAACTTACCCAAAAATAAAGAAAATTATTAGCATTCAAGGGTGGGAGGGGGACCTCAATTTTTGTGGTGAACTGAGTTTCACCCTATCTTTCCTTTTTATTTAGCGCTTCCACTATTGCTGCATATATTTTCACTGCTCTTACTATAATCAGAAAATCCAATAAAAAACCAGATGGCCGAAACCATCACATGGAAAACAAAAGAGAAGGCCAAAAGACGTGCAGCCCACAGGAACCAAAGAAGGGAGAGAGCTACTATAATTAGTCTTGAACTTTGTGCATTAAATGCTGATTTTCAGCATTTCATTCCCAAATTTAATCAAAATTTCTGACTTTATGGATACCTCTGGAAGAAGGGTTTGGGGTGAAAGGAGGCCCAAAGACAGGGTGACTTTAGAAACAATTTTTCGTATTTACAATTACATAGCCCGAAACATTTACACGGGGTATAAGCATAAAAAAGAAAATATACACTCCAACAGGATAAGTGTAAGTGTAAAAAGTTGGGTGTGTAAGTGTAAATGACTTACACAGGATTTACACGCCATATATGCAGCTATTGACACTTACACACACAACACTGATATAGAACATATACATAAATAGATGTAAATAAATAAAGGTAAAACACATGGCATGAAACAAAAAAGAAAGGTTGATGTCCAATGTCCAAACAAAAGACAACACCCAAAAGCACAAACGGCACAATGGGTAACCCTAAGAGGAGAAATCAAATAACCTAGGACCTAAACCCATCACTAGTGACACGAAGCAAGTTGTGCAAGGAGATGGCCAAGGTCAATGGAATAGGCTTGTGCCTACAAAGAAGTCTAGGTATGTGGCCAATTAGATTGTTAAACGGGAACCTTAAATCGTTTTCAGAAGTTCTCTTCACTGAACTGGCCACTTAAATGTTGTTATAGCCTTATTGGCTTTTCCTATTTGTGACGAACAAGATTGTTCAAATTGGTGCCTTGAATTGTTTTAAAGAGTGAACTGAACTAAAAGTACTCACTCCTACACGCTTTTGCTAATGGCTTTTGAAATTACATTAGTTTAGTGGGTGTCAACCCTTGGCTTATGACTTTGAAATCATTGTTTATTATGATAACACTAATTTGAAAAGAACCAACATGAGAAATTTGCTCCAATTCAGCTGCAACAAGGTTGCACCTATCTAGGTTCATGCTTCATGCCTTACACAACAAGCCACAACACAAAAAACTAGAAATCAAGGCAGGATGACACATGCAATGTACAATTCAAACATAAAATAAGAAAAATTGCTTGCAGATTTGTGTGCTGCAAGCTCAAGATTCACACAAACTGTTGGAAAGAGAGGTATTGTAATTCAGTAAAATCACCTTTAGCTACAGCAGCTCTAATCAGTCTCCCCTGTGTCAATAATTCTAGAGCTACAACACAGGCACATGTTGGCAATGGTGGCCATGGCTCTGAGACTAGCATATATGTCCCCAACTGCACCATATCAGTGCTGGTTTCATTCATCCCGTCCTCTTCTTCTGCAAACCTTTACCAGCTTTACCAGAGGCTTCTTCAACACAATTCCCACAACCTGAGGCTCTTTCACAAAAATAGAATAAGCTACTCCATCTCCATAGATATGTGACCCTAATCCATTTCCTTCAGTTTTAAGGGCCCAACATGAGAGCTGCAACATGAGAATTTCCGACAGTATCCAATGACACTGTTAGTTATCTCAAAGCAATGGCTTTTGAAGGTAAACCAAGAGAGACAGACATTTTCTTCTCTTGATAAATCCAATTTGAAGCAGGTCTATCAAATGTTGGTGTCTCTCTTGGTTACCTTCAAAGAAATGACACCCATAATTGACAAGAAATCAAGCATTGGCCTTACAATCCAAGACAGACACCCATGCTCTCTCCTCTATCCCAGTTCACGTCTATTGACATCATGCAAACAACAATTTGTCCCACAATCAGAGATTCACTTGAACTTAGCTAAACATAAGATCTGCGTGAGTAAAACATGCAGAAACTGGCTCCACAAGCTTAAATACAATAATCTAAACAGAAGGGAGGCAAATTTAGAGCTAAAAAAGAGGACTATCTTTATAATTACTGGGAACTCCTCCATAATTGCCAAACCTCAATGAAATTGAGGTTCAACCAAACAACAAGGCCATATAGTGATTTTAGATCTGAGACACATCAGCAGTCAGGGAAAAGAGCAAACCCAGCCCTAAGGGATAGAGGAGGAAAAAAACAAAAACAAAAGAGAATAACAGTGAAAGACATGTGCACGTTTAGAGAACTTCAACAGAAACTTGAGAAATGGTAGTGAGCAGCTATCATGAAAAGACAGGAAATGGAAAGAGATAACCCACAGAGGGCGGCAGCTCAGCACAAGTGCAATAGCAACTTAGAGAATGTCAGAATTCAAATGTCCTAAAAGAGTTGACACGAATTTCGTTTCAGGTCAACCAAAAAAATTCTCATAACCTGCTCAAAAAACTTGTGTGCCTTATTCAGAATCTATGGTTGTGTGCACAATCTATGCGAGTGTGCCCTCGAGAAAATCGGTCAATAGAGGCTGATGCAGCAAAGCTTGAAAATGTAGCAGAACCCTGAGCATGTCAAAGTGGCCCCGGAGACACCAAACTCTACAGACCCGCCCCCCCAAAAGTGCCAATCCATAACAAGAAAAAGATAACACAGAAGCGCTTCCTCAGGAAATATTTTTCATGGTTCAAATCCTTTCAATCCGAGAGCCACTTCACAAAGAAGCTCCTTCATACAATGTTAAATCATCTTCCAACTATACTGTCATTCAGGTGTTAAAATGTTCACTGTCTTCTTCAAGATAAAAGAAGTAGAAAGCCATATTTCTAGCCACCAAAGAATACTGAAGAATATGGTGGAATGTAACATCCTGCAAAAGAAACTACTATCTCCTCAGTGCTACTATCAGCTTTTCATTCACCTTTGTTGACAGCAACCGACAGAGGAGAGAGACACAGCGCCGGGCAGTTGTAGAATCACAAGTCTTGGACAGTGAGGCCAGGGGGCAAGGACTGTTTCAACTTGTCCGCCTTATCGGTGTCAAATACACACAATGTGTAGAGGTACTTCTTGCACCTCACCTTGAACTTCACCACATCCTTGCTTCGCTTGATCTTCACTGACCGCGCGTCCTTCCTGCGCGCCGTCAACAAGAAGTCCTTGATCTCACTGATCTGCTTCGGCATTGTGAGCCGCGGTGTCTGCGCCTTCGTTTCGCGAACGATTACAGAAACTAAAACTCCGCCAGACAGCAGCGACGGCACACAAGGCGAAGGCAATCCTGTGCAAGAAGACTCCCGAACACACAGAATTCGAGTCTTACCGAATTAGGGTTTCTGGCCGCCGTGAAACCCTAGAAAATCCTCACAACCATCAGTCCAATTTATTCATCCACAGAAAAACGACACAACACAATAGTTCATTCGTGAGATTTATTCAATGCCCATAATATTGTAGGAAAGAACCATTGGAGTTTTTCTTACCAATTTTGTGAAATCGAAAATTTGGTGAAATTTTCCAAGAAAATAGCAAAATTAGTTGAATTTAGACTAGGAAAACAAAATCTTAGTTATTAAGAAAGGAGTGAGGTAGTCTATTTTGGAAAATATTGGTATGAACAACATAGACAAATAGACAAACAACAATATTTTTAATTGTATAGATTGTAGAAAAATTTTAGGAAATTTTTATATTAGCTCCAAATTAATTTTACATTTTATTTTTTGGTATTTTGTCATTGGTATTTTTTTTCTTTGATTTTAAACTAATCTATAAAAAATTGTAATCATAATATAATGTCAAAATTTAAACCCATTTTTAATGTTAAGTAATGTGAATTCTAATTAAAGTATTGGTTTTTAATCATATATGGTTGAATTTCTTATTTGTGTGTTCATAATTAGGTGTGATATGTGAATATGGTATTTGTATTTAATTGTACACTTTGGTGATGCCCACCCAAGTTCAACTCCCACCCCTTTTGTGATTGGTGCAAATTCATCAAACATTTTTTTAAAAAATATTTAGGCTTAAAATTAATTGCATCATTAGATTTAAATTGACATCATTTAAAGAAAATCTATTGAAGTATTATCATTAAAAACTGAAATCATTTTCAAATTTCCAATTCTTTTGTTTAATATAAGTAATACTTTTCAATGTTTTATAAAGTAAATTTATTATATTGTATATGGATGTTGAATGACATTACTAATTGCATGAATGAAACTAAATCATTAGCTAATCTACACACCAACAAAATAATAATGTTAAGTATCGTAGACTAGGGTGAACTTCCATATTGATAAAACAAACAAATGATTTTATTTTTTTAAACATTGGACACATTTTGAAATTATTATTGTTTTGTGTTTCGCATCAATCTACCATGATGTTGTCATATGAAAACGCACAAGTTTTTTCAAAATGTTAAATATGCATGTATGCACCTTACATGATTTTTTCATTTTATTTTAATCATGCAAATTGGAGAGATTTTGCACAATACAAAGTGTTTTTGGATAGCATTTGACAAATTTAGTTTCATTCCAATTTTATTCTTTGCACATGAAAGTAATGTTCAAAAATGCTTCCTTGGAAGCATTTTCACACATTTGCTTCATTATTTCATTTCAATTTTACAAATTGAAGAGCTTTTGCACAACACAAAATGTTTTTGGGAAACATTTGACAAATTTTGCCTTAGTTTCTGACTTGGAGAACAAAATCAATTGATAAGAAAAACGAAATTGGAGTTGAAAGTTGAATGGAAAAAGAAACAACTTAAAATAACAGTTTGACAATTTGAAATCCAACTTAAGAAATTGGAGCTCGAAGGTAAAGAAACAAAATTGAAAAGACAAGAAGTTGAAACTTGCAACCTTCAATTTCAACTCAAACTAACTCACAATTTTGCATTAAAAAATTTCAAGCTAAAATAGAATTGCAAAATTAAATTCATGACCTCAACAAGTAACTTTCGTAAAAACTTTTGCCTTATTTTGAAAATGCATTGTTCATTTTATTTTATCATATGAGTTCACAATTATCCTTTTTATTCTTGAAGTGAATTTGGTATGTTTAGAGTTCAACAAAAAAAATAAACAGAGGTTATTGAACTTTGAAGGCATTGTTAATGCATTTAACATAAGTATTGAATTAATTAATGATGGTTTCCTATTACAAGTTATGACATAAACAAAGAAAATAAATGACAACATGATCAATTTTTACCAAGAAGTAGTAATTGTTGAAGCCAATAATTATTCAATTATGATCAATTGTTTTTTATTATGGACCCACCATGCTATTATATTTTTGGGAATAATATCATCTTTAATGATGTTTCACCCATCAACTTTCCTTTACAAAAAAAATCTTTTTTTAGTTTTATTACAAAGACATTTTTTTAATCTTAAAGGAACAAATTAAGGGTTTTTGGGGGGTTATGGATAATAAATAAATCAACCAAATGTAAACCAAATAATGCCATCAAATTATAACTTTAATTGATTTAATATGATTAAGCACATGAAAGAAAGGAAATAGATCATGGGTATTCAGGGAGAAGGGCTATGGATGGCAAATAAAATCACCCAAGTAAAAAGCAAATGATCATGCTATGAACTGACATATTTTCATAAATAAAAATTTTATCACGCAAATGTTACAAAACATACAACAATGAAACAAGCACAAGATTCAAGTAGCATGTAAAATGTTGATGAAGTTAATTAATTTTGTGAAATACAATTTGCAAGCCATTTTATGAAATCATATATAAGTGTTATTGTGAATCATATATTGCAATAATGTTATAAATTTTCATTAAGTACAAAAAATTTGAAATATATTTTTGTTTTGGTAACCAATTGCCCTACACAATACCTCTTTAAATTGATTGTGCATACTTCTTCATCTACTTCATTTATCACATTTGTCTAATTATTGAAAATTTTATTGTAAACATTTTTTAGTAAAAAGTTGTGCAATATTGCACATGCACAAATTCAAAAACACAATTTTACCTATTTTTGTCATTTTTGTGTGTGAAGTCATCTAAAACTTTTAAGTTTTCCTTTTAATATTATAATACAATGTGAACCTTGATTCAAATGGAATCGAAGTAAATGTTGCAGAAATTATTACTTGGTAATGATGATTTTGGTTATTTATAAGTAAACATTGAAATTAAAAATAATGGATATGTTGAATTTATAAAAATGAATTCATCACTTTCAAAATAATATCTAGATTGTAGCCATAATTTTAAAAAGTCCATTTAACCATTGTTATTTTAACTATTGATCATTCTTTTTAACCATAACTTGTGTTTTAAATTTCCAAATGAAAAATTTGAACCCACTATTGATATTTCCATTACAAACTTAGCATTTCAAGACTTAGTAATGATAATCGTGTAAAATTCGATCATTCATAATTAGTACATTTCGCACACTAATATTGTGCATTGAAAACACATTTATCACACAAATATATAAGAAGATGCAAAATTCATGTTACATCTATTTGTTCATAAGTTCATACTTCATTTGCCAACACATTTACCTGTGTGTTAAACATGTTTTCAATGCATGATATTCATGTGTAAAACATACAAACATATGAACGAATGAAATTTGCATGATTTTCATTATTAATTTTTCACATGCTAAATTTGTGATGTATTTTTTTAAACTTTCCCAATGGCTTAAAAATGACCCAATTTTGACAAGGTTTTCTATTTGAAATGTTGTTTCAAAAATTCAAGACATTCACAAAACTCCAATAGCCATAGTGGGAATCCACTTGAGAATGTTGGGACTCATTTCTTTAAATCTTATCACTTGGGAGAATATGCTTAAGTATTAAAACATCTTTTAACCCATTTCCCTTTCCATTTCGGTCATAATCCCAAGGTTGTGACACTTAATTATTTTCCTACTTTGTTGTTTTTAAGAAATATATTTTTATAAAATAAAAAACATTCAAAAAATTTAATATACATAGAAGGGGTGAACATGCCCATCCACTCCAATAATCTTCTTAAATGAAAATTCAAATAAAACATGTTAATTCACACATACCTAAAGTGATTTCATTTATTTTTACATCATTCAATTTTGAAATGTTTGTTCATCATCCCACACTTGTGAAAATCGTAAACATTACAACTGGTGAATTTTTTTTTTAATTAATGAAAATTTTGAACCTTGGCTTCAAAGGATTGTACCATAACACTAATGCAATTATTCACTTGCAAAAACATTTGATATTAATTAATTAACATGTAAAGTCCAAAACAAACATATAACGAACACATCACAACAACAAAATAAAAACAAATAAATGTACATAATTACATATCAACATGGTTCATGGCAAATTAGACAAAATCATGGAAACGTGAATGAATCATGTGTTATTACCATGTTTTTATATTAAAATATTTGTAGTTTAACAATAGTGGTGAACATACTTTGATCAAATTTAACTTAGATTATGACATTTTTGTATATGAACAATAGTTAATAGATCCACTTACAACAACACACTTCCCACAAAAAAAGAAAGAAATGAAAATTTTGACAATTAAAAAAAAATGAAAATTGGTTTTTAATAATGAATCAATTTCACCTTTTGGCAAATTTTTGCCAAAAAAAACCTTATGGATTTTTATACAATGATGAAATTGAATTGAACAGTGAGCTTGAACATGCCATATTTTTCATCATTTGTTTTGATATAATGCACCATGAGCTTCATCAATTCATTAAAATGCTAACATTAAAAATTAACATTAATTGCAATAACTTCCTCACTCAAGTTGGTGAACTTTGTACAATATACCTTAGCCAAAAGGGTCCATGATTTCAATTAAGTGGTCATTCTAATTTAAATTAATCATTATTGTATTTCTTTTAAATTATCATTAATTAAGCCTTCATGTGTTTAAAACTTCAAGTATAATAAATTTGAAATGATAAATTGTGGCCCCAATTAAATTTTTGAAGCACATGAGTACTTGAAATTAACTTTTTCATGATTTTAATTTGGGTGTGTGATCAATTCTTTAATTGAGACATGATTGGAATTGTCTTTCCTAAAATGAAATTTCTTTCGAAATTTCTTTTTAATCAAATTGAACATGCTTACAAGGAATGATGTCAATTTAATGATGTGGAACACATCCCCACACAAGATCGAAAATGTGTGGGAATCAAAGGAACCATTTGGAGCACAAACAATGTGAACTCCAAGTTTGATATTTTATTTTTTTGTGGGTCTTACAAAGTGTTTTGGGATTAAATCTTGTTTGAATCAAGTCATGATATTTAACATGTTAAAAATATCTCAATGCTAACTATAATGTGCTAAGTTCAAAATGGACATGTGTCATAAAAATCATGGCTAAATTAGTTTTGGCTAAACTAACCATGCTTAAATTAACTTTGGCTAAACTATTTATGAGGTGAAACTAACCATAGCTAAACTATTTACGAAATTAAACTAATCATGATTAAATTAACTTTGGTTAAACTATTTATGAAGCTAAACTAACCATGACTAAATTATTTACAAAATCAAATTAATTATGATTAAACTAACATGGTTAAATTAAATAATAAATTTAACCTTCAAGTTAATTTAACCATGAATAATTTAATCATGACTAATTTAACCATGGGGAGTTGAACCAAAATTAGTTGAACCTCATAATTATTTCAATAAAAATTAATTTATTCATCATTAATTTAACCTTCGAATTAGTTTAGCCATAACTAGTTTACTCAAAGTTAATTTAGCCATCATCAATTTAGCCAAATTTAGTTTAACCAAAAAATTTATATTATTACATTATTAATCATTAAAGCTAATCATATATCATTATCAAAAAAAATTATAATTATGGTTATAATTACTAATGTTATTATTTACTATTGAAAATTATTATGTCCACACCAAAATGATTTAATCATTGTGATTCTTAGTACAAAATAATGTGGAACCCAAACTAATTATGGTAATATATTTGTGGTTAATAAGCTACATTAGTTTGCTTATAAACGCATTAGCCTCAAATAATTATTAACTTTAAACTTCAATTAAGTAATTTTATTATTAAATGATTGATTATGTGTCGCGTTCCCAAGTTCCTCGTAGACCCACTTGAGGGTCCAAGTATGCGACAATGCGGAAGGAGTTGGAACTTGGAGCACGATCCCGACTTCCAGCACTAGAGGGGGTGAGAGGGGCGTGCTAGAAGTCC
>Ga0116231_10010014_pt1 | contig 15551 bp, 7 predicted proteins | sample S1TSphgellanicum_2_FD_89695 | JGI IMG/M metagenome (GOLD analysis project Ga0116231, IMG submission 89695) | Host-associated microbial communities from peat moss isolated from Minnesota, USA - S1T2_Fd - Sphagnum magellanicum MG | ecosystem: Host-associated > Plants > Peat moss > Unclassified...
AAATTCAAACACATGATTTGTAAATGGAAAAACCTTTGTGGGTAGTACAAGAATAAATAAAATATATTTTTCATATCTTAAACCTTCATTTGATTTATGAATTTATATTATACAAAATTTCTTGCAATATATCATAATTTTATTACTAATTTTTAATTTAGACATATGAGTCCATAAAATTGATCCACATAAAATATTTATAAATGGATCACAAATCAAGTATAATATTTAAATTTATATATATAATATTTTTTCTATTAATCGCATTAAGTTGATTTACAATTTTAATTCAAATATTTTAATTATAACTTTAAAAAATAATTATTAAATATTAAATAAATTTCTGAAATTATAGATTTTATTCAATTTTACATATATATTTTAATATAATTGAGTAATATTTATTTATATGCATATAATATCTAAAGTTTTATTTAATATATATTTTTTATCAATAAAATTTGTTTCAATGTGTAATAATTAATTTATTCATATAAAATATTTTTAAATGTGTCATACATCAAATATATTCAAGAAAAATATTACCAAATTTTTTATATTACTTATGTGTATAATATTAATTGAAATCAGTTCCCTACATGTCATAATTTCTTATGTGTGAAATTATATTAATAGTCATTTTTGAATCATTATAAAGTAATTTTATAATCACATTATGTATGTAATGACACATCATTTTGTTCACATCATTTGCATTGTCATTTTTTAGTTATATTTGAAATGATTTTATCTTAGTCACATTTTTGTATGATATTTTGGACATTCACGTCATTTTGTCATCAATCATGGATGCCATATAGTTGAAAACTTGTAATGAAAAAATCACATCATCCTTCTTATTACCATGTCATCATCTATTAATGAAATGCACCATTAATATATGACTACAACTTTTTACATGTAGGATTTGAAGTAATATCCTATTACTATAGTCAAAAACTAGTTGTTCAGGACATTTAATCATTGAATTCTTGGTTACAAATGACAAGATTTCTTCTAGTGATGCCACATTAACCTTCAACATACTAAGATTTTGTCACAATAACATCAATAATTGAAAGACTAAAACATTATTGTGGCTGAAAACACTTTGCCAAAGTTCAAGAGTAAGTGAAAAAAGAAAAGATAATCAAGAAGAAATAGAAGAAATTTGTTCAAAGCTATTGTAATAGATGTGTACATCAAAGAATATAATCAATCAATTTTTTGCAATAGTTTTCCAAAACTGTCCAAATTACTAAAGCTTCTGAAGGTTGGAGGTGCTACATATAGTATGTATGTAATTTCCATTCTTTGTAAAACAACATTAGAAAAACCATACCTTCATATTTCAAATCAAGCCTAGATGTAGTAGCTTCTTTGGTCTTCTTCATGATTTCCTCCCGAGTTTGTTCAAGGTCCATTTGCTTTGCAAGTTCAACAAGATCTTCATCTGGTTCCCAGATTCCCCAACTTGTCCACCAATCAAGATGAAGCATAACATTGCATACACAACATTTGTTAGAATCTTTCAACATTACACCTATGCAGAATGGGTGAAATATATGTTTACAAGATGCAATAGCAACATACATACAATGAAACCCCAAATTACAGAATCCACATGCTTTAACAAGAATGAAGCTCCTCCCATTATCCTCCATAGCATCTTCAAAATGTAGGAAATTGGCTTAAGCTTGAAAGTCATGCCATATCTTCTTTTCATTTTTTCACATTGGATTGTAATGTTATTCATTTCATTCTACAATTGCTTCAAATGAAACAAAACCACTTGCATCTCTTGGTCAAGGAGTTGACAATTAGTTTTTGCCTCATCAAACAATGTTTGCCCACGAATGGCCATTTCTTGCCTATCCTCCACCAAAATCCTCAACTTGTCAAGCTGCTACTCCAACTTCAAGTGATTCTGCTCTTCTAATTCCCCAACTTTAGTTTCAAATTTGAGGTCTCTTGATGTGGCCCCTATCTCAATTTGGGTGTAATGTGCATTTCCTTTAAAAAAAATAAAATTATAAAGTTAAATGAAAAAGCTAGTCTAGCATGAACTTACACCACAAGTTTATTGTAAAACACCACCAAAAGTTCAAATAGAAGGATGCATAGACTTTGGACTTGAAGAACAAAGTATTTAGGAAATGATTGGACTTCAAAATTTTGTAGATGATAATAACCTAGTCATGCAGTTTTTGTTGATTTTTATATTGTTGAAGGTTTGCTTCAATAGCCTGCATGTTGCCTTGAACCTTAACATATGAGCCCCTCCAATCTTCCATACTATAACATAACCCTACTAGCCATTTTTGCAACTTTTGTTTCTTTTCCTTTAATTGCTTTAGATTTGCCTTAAACATCTTCTATAGGTCATGCTTGAAATCCAACAATTTTTCCGCCTCCTTGATATCCTCTATGATGGGAGGTTTTCTAGTAAAAATTGATCCTTCCTATGCAGAAATATTAACATCCAAAATTGTTGGATAGTCGAATTGGAAAGAAGTACCTACACATGATGGTTGTCTAAAGCCATCATTGAAGTTTGAATTATCACCGAGACCTCTTGACAATGAGCCTAAGGTCATTCGTCGTGTTTTCTCTCGAGTAATAATAGCTGGTGCTTCAACCCAATACAGGATGTTCCTCGTTTTTTGCTATCCAACCCTTCACAAACCGCAAATACAACTCATTATTTGTGATGTGGCCACTACCATATATCTTCCAATATAGGTGTTCCAATTGTTTATTGTGCTCCTTTGATAACATAGGATTTGTGATCCTAAACTTCTAAACATTGCCAAAAATCTTGGCAATATCAACAGTTGTCACATGTTCATCTGTAATAGATCCTTTGGGATCCAATCCCATCATTGGCAACTTCCTCACTTCCTCAAAGAACTTATAATCAACCCATGGCCACTTGGGGTACTCACCATCAATATCCCTTTTCCGTGGCTTCCTTTCCTTTTCCTCTTTCACCATGGTTTACACTTGCAATGCAAATTCATGTATTCAAATGATCTTGGTTGTTGCCAAAAGGATTTTGGTATGTATGCATAAATAAGGAGTCAACAACATCAAGGAGGGAATGATGGTAAGAACTATGTTCATTTATTAAGGGCATTAACATGGGGTTAGTTGAGCAACCTTTCTTTCCAACAACATCAAGAAAGGAGTGATACAAGCTCATTGTCTCATTTATTAAGGACATAAAGCTCCTCACAACTAGCCTCTCCTTCCAACAAAATCAAGAAAGGAGTGATAAAAGCAATGTGTCATTATTAAGTACATTAACCTCCTTACAAGTTCACAATTTCAGCAACCTCTCTTTCCAATTGAAATAAAAAAGATAGAGCATTTATAATCAAGGAATCTAAATCATTACTAAGCAAGGTGTCATTGGAAAAGGAAGTAAGAAAATACTTATTGCTTTGTGGAAGCACTTGGTAGTGTTTTTTCAAAACACCAAGTTCTAATGGGTTGTGAAGAAAGCAATATGTCCTTTCAAGAAGTCCATAAATGTCCACCTAAGCACCCCTTAGTTTAATGTAGTGATGAACAAATCACATACTCCTTACCCCAAGTCCACAATTGTAGAAAATAACTACTTAGTATTTTGCTAAAGACAAATTCATGGGCAAAGCACCTCAGTTATTAGTATTGATTATTTTCCTCCTGAGCACCATCCATTGCCTCAATAAACCCATTGAATGCTTAAAAACTAGCTTTCAAATGCCAAGTTCCAACAAAAATCAATGAAAACAAGCTACAAATTAAGAACATGTACATGATCAACACAAATTGCTTTATTAGCTTCCATTTGCTATTGAATGAACCAACATTTGATATAAAATATACCTAAAAAGAAAGGTTCAAAATTGCAAGAACTTGGAAAAGTACCTAGCCCTTTGTGGCTTTATGAGCTTGATGCTATGGTGATGTTATCTCATTATATTTGTAGGATTTGGATTTCCTTTGGAATGTACACTAAAGTCAAAACTAATTGGTCCAATTTGTATGATTTTTTTTAGCAAGTTCTAGAACCAAAGGAGCTTGCATATAAACCTATAGTGCTATTATGAGTATGTACAAGGTGTGCGTCCACATTAACATTTATTGAACTGGGGACTATAGAACCTACTTGGACTAGTTTCTTATGACGCATTTTTTGAATTTTCAAGTTCTCAAATGAGGGATGGTGTGTTGAATCAATACAATAAATTGAGTTGAGTTGTTTAACAACACTAACATGGCTGCAAGAATTGACTTCTAAATGTGTAGAAATCTTACTATTCCATGATTGAGATCAACTTTTTCAAGTTCAAGTTGACCTATTTTTGGACTTTGTGGGGGAGTGAAAAACTATTCATGCTCATTCTCTAGATTGGTGTCTCCCCATGCTAGTTTCTCATTTGCACATCGCAACCTATTTAAGGTCTCCCACACACTGTCACTAATGCGCTTTAAATCTCGATCACGCTTTTGCACTTCAAGAATGTAGAAACATCATCAATTAGTGATTGATTAGTTCCCTTCTACTCCTAACCTAGTTTCAATAAGCCAATTTAGCCATGTGTATACACAAAGATGCTCATGGCCATTAACTTGTAGAAAGCTTCAAGTTTGAATTTCTGACTTAAATTCAATAAGCTAAAAGCCATGTGCATATGGGATCTTCTATATACAAAGATGTTCAAGACCAATAACTTGCAAAAAGTTTCCTTGAATTTTTTACCTAGTTTCAATAAGCCAAAAACCATGTGCATATGAGATCTTTTATACGCAAAGATGCTCAAGACCACTACCTTGTAGAAAGCTTCCTTACATTTTTAACCTATTTTTAATAATAAAAAAGCCATGTGCATATGGGATCAAGTCTATACATAAAAATGCACAAAGCCTTTAACTTATAGCAAGCTTCCTTATATTTCTAACCTAGTTTCAATAAGCCAAAGCTGGATCTACATAGGGGATTTTTTATACACAAAGATTCTCAAGGCCATTAACTCAAGCACAAAGCTTTTTTACATTTTTGACCCAGTTTCAATAACTTGCCAAAAGACATGTGCATAGGGGATCTTTTATACACAAAAATGTTCAAGGCCATTAACTTGTAGAAATCTTATTTACATTCTTAACATATACCCTAAACCCTAAAACCAAAATTTGCATGTATCAAGTCTTATACATACACAAAGTTGTTAAAGCTTACTTTGTGCTTAGGCATTTGAAAGCCTCTCAACAAAGAAGATGACTCAAATACTACCACTCATTCGGCTCCTTATCTGAATAATACAACCAATCATTAGAATCACAGTCCTTTGGTTGACAATCCTTTTCTTCTCTAACTTCTTCAAGTTTATGCACACAACAAATAGAAACTCAACACACTCCAACCTATAAACAAACCAATCCTCACTTGCATCTATCATTTGTTTCTAGGCCTTGTTACATAGATGCAAACTAAACAACAAATGGACTTAAATTTTCCATGGTTGGGTTTTCTTAATATAGGGCCAAATGTGTGTCTGGACCAAGTCATCAAAACTTTTTACCTTGATTTTGTAGCCTTAAGCTTCCTCATGTGTGAAGCTCCCAAGTTCAATAGTTCAAGCAAACTTTGTCTCCCACACCCGCAAGTATGTAATGAATTAGGGTTTCACTCACAAAGTCTTCGCACCTAATCTAAGAAGTGAACCATCTCATGTGAAGCAAGTTGCGTGCACTTTGGCGGGACTAGAAGACCTGAGAAAAAACTTGAACTTTTTTGTGAAAGTTCATGGACAAACTTTTAATTTTCATCGACCTCCTTCCATTAGGTGGCTAACTTTAATGAACCACCCATTTTTTGCCACGTGGTTCACTAAATTATTTTTTCCAACAATCATTCTTTCCCAAGCAAGGAAGCCTTGTAATAATTGGCTCCTTTGTGTGTGATTGGACTCAGAGGCATGAAGAACTATTCAACATGTTGTGCGCACATTGATGGGGCCTCCATACAATTAGACTACACTTGATGAATGTTATTAAAAGCAACCATAAATAGTTTGTAATTGCTACATATGGAATATGGTGTAATTTGCATGATCTTTCAAAAATGACATGTTTTGGACTTGCAGATTTTATAAAACCCAATTTTGTAAGCAAATCGTGTTATCATGTGTAATCAAATTTGAGATTTTTGAATCCATCCTTTTACACATTTGAAATTTTTGTCTATATCTATGCTTTATAATGATGATGGGTTTCTTGTAAACATAAGCTATAATGATCATTTATAATTTTACACAAGTGTTGCCCATCTATTTCTTATATTTTAAAATTATGAATGATTGGACTTACCATTGATAATTTGTTCTGATAAATGCTCTCATATATTTGATAGGCATCAAGTAATGAAAAAGAATCAATAGAAATTCATTTGAAGCAACATTTTTTAATGCAAATACAAGGCATTCACTTTGTAGACTTTTGTTTTGATTTTCATTCTTTTTTTGGCATTGCCTACCAAGGCAAGGATATTATGTTAAATTATATTCATTATAAAGTATAGTAGCTTAATGGATTTTGGCCCCTAGGTAGTAGGTCTATTTTTAAATATGAGGATCTTTTTAAGACAATATTTTGGCTTGTGTTAAAACTTGGGACTAATGATAAGTTGTGATATCTTGAAGTATTTTGGTTTCATTTAAAGGATATTTTCTAAAGATTAATTTTTTGCATAGTGAAATATTAGAATTTCCATAATTCTTCTTTTGCTCTAATATATTTTCTAATGTAAATGGAAATGTCATAGTGTGACACATAAAATATGCTAATTGAAAATTTTTAGTCACCAACCATGTGGCAACCAAAAGTTTTTAGTCGTCGCATGATTAGCAATTGAAATTTTTTGATAAATTTCAATCGTCGCATGCTTGGCGTATGAAATTTTTTGGTTATCACATGCTTAGCGATTGAAATTCCTCAATCACCATAGGGTTGGCAACCAAACATTTTGATCGCCATAGGAGTGGTGATTGAAATCTATTTTTGATTGCCAATTGTAATGGGGGTAGCCCGAATGTCGACAAATTTTTTCATGCATCCATCTTGATAAATGCAATGGACGCATCAAGATAGATGCCAATGTGATGCCCAACACAAAATGGTCGTGTCATGCTGGTTTTGACAACCTTGTCCCTTAGGATATAGATACATTATTACTGTTATTAAAATTAATATTCACATATACACATGGTCATTATGAATAATTAATATGCAATTTCAATTAAAATTTTGAAATGTGAAAAATGAAATTTAGGCTAGATATGTAAAAGCAAATGACATGTGGTAATAAGTTAGTAGATCTTCCCTTTTACATCATCACTCTTCCTGTGCCTTTCCTTATTTTCAAGAAATTCAAGATGAACCAAGAAGGAGAGGTGGTTGGTTGAAAATCCTTTAAGGTGTACCACACAAGATGAAAAAGGCCTAGTCCTTATTGCAATCCTTTTTTACCTTATGGTTTGATCCCCATAAAAAATAATGAGTCAAAAGTTGTCAAAAATTTCAAAAAGACTATATTTTAAACCATTACAATTATAGATTCCATCATAATCATCCATAAATGTGTCTTTACATGATAAAAAAGACTAGGTAAAAAAAACAAAAATGGGTGATGTTGTGACAAGATTTTGGTACACCTTAAAGAATTTGGACTCAATCTATTTTTTTCAACACCCAACATTTAATAGACATGTGGGCCCAAATAACCAAATCTGCTAAATGAGTATTTAGACACAATAGCCAAATCATCCCTGTTAATCAAATCATACATGTGGTCATTGTGAACAACTAATATGCAAATACATTTCAACTTGGAATTTGAAATTTGAAAGTATGAAATTTAGGTGGGAAACCTTTAAGCAAGTGACACATGGTAATAAGTGAATAGATTTCCCCTTGTGCATCAATGACCTTCATGTGCTTGTGTTTATTGTCAAAAAATTCAAGGTGAACTAAAAAGGAGCAGGCTTTTCTTTAAACATTTTGTGCATTTCTTGTGTTTTGGTGATGAAATTATGATATGTGCTACATAGCTTAGTTTATTTCTCTTTGTTACTTTCAATTTAGAACTAGAGATCAAAGGTTGTTGCAAGTTGTATTGTTCAATTTTAAAACTTGAAGATTTGAAGGTCCACCATTCATGTTATTTTATTTATTTGCATAAAAGAAAAATGGTGTTAAGAATACATCCATTTTGTTTAAAAATTGATTTGTAAGATGTTATTTACAATGGTGAAGGATTGGGAAGGTTGAAAAAAATTGTGATGAGAATCATCTTATGAATTTGTTTGTGTTTGAGCATTTGGATTTTGGAGTGAAAGGCAAACTTGAAACAAAACTAGTTTGTTCAAACACATATGTTATTTTGGGCATTTATTCTAACTTTCATTGTTTTTGTTTGTTTTTTGTGTTATATAGGGGTTCGTTGATAATGTTTGAATCCATCAAAATCAAAGTTGTACATACAAGCTTCAAGGTATGGGTTTTTCAAAAATAAAATGGTGGTTGTGTTTAAATATATAGTTAAGTAAAAGAACATGCACATGTGATGTTATAAATTTTGCTAGTTTGCTAATAACTATGTCATTAAATGTGTTGTTTATTGTGTAGTGAATCAAATCAAAACATGTAAATCAAATGTCAAAACAACAAAGGTGAAGCAAAAGACAAAATATGATAAGTCTAATTTCAATATTTCAATTATGTGATGCATTTCATTTGAAACCCATCATTGTGTAAGAGTGTAGGTTGTAGTTTAATTTGCATTGGAGTTGCATGTATTTTTTGTGTTATTGTTGTCACATTATGTGAATGTTAGTTGCAATGTAATCATAATGTGTTATGTATGTTTCATTTCAATGATAAATGAAATATAATTATTTATGTATGTTACTTGCTAGAACAAAGTTAATGGCACTATAGTTTAAAAAAATTCATATAAGTTAAAAATATGAATATCTAGATATCTTCCACATTATAATGTTATATATATGTTATTGACCTCGTTTCACATGTGGCAATGACTATTAGAATATGACAAATTTCAAGTAGACAAAATGTCCAATGAAAAAATTGTGGTTCACGTTCCATTTCAACCATTAAAAAAAAAAGTCTCACAAAATGTAAATACAATCTAAGAATTTTAAATAACAAAATTTGATTGTTGTGATTCATCATTTTTGTGATGACCCTTTGTATGGAAAGAGGAAAATCAAGTAGCTTGGGATTATATTTAGATTAATAGTCAAATAATATTTCAATTGAAAGGAACATATTTTTAAATGGTGATAACATCTTAAATTCCTTTGCTATGAATGACCCTTTAATTGCAAAGGAGTTGCAACAGACATTCACAAATTTCATCCATGATAGATGAATGAAAAATCTTGTCAACATTATGTCTATTCCTTTAGTTGTAACATAGTCGCATTTTAGTTATATGTATTTTTATATGTATACAATTCCATATACAACAAGTTGCATCTAGTGCAACTATTGCAATTTGTTTGATAACATTCATGAACTATAGAAATACCATGAGTTGCAAGTGGTCATTACAATTCAAAAATCTAGTTGTAAGGCCAGTTGCTAAATCTTTTTATTTTTCATAATGTTTACTACCTCTAACATCATGTATGAGGCCATGCCCATTTAAAATTAAAGGGTTACATTTTATTTGAAAAATGGTAGTGATTTAAGAACTTTTGAAACTTTCCAATTATTGTAACATATAGATCCATTTTTTTTTAAACATCCAAATTATTGTGCCCCTTTGTGATTTTAAAAATCAAAGATTATAGTTTTAAGCATTATCCACACCCTTTAGTGGTTCTTTTTATTATGTTTGCACTCATGTACCCCATCATAGAATGGCCCTAGTTTAGTTGTGTGAGTTCATCAACTTTAAATTTTAATTATTGCATGGTAATGGATAGGGCCTCAATTTTTGCGTACCAAAAACCCATTTAATAATTGTTTTATCCTCACCTTTTATTAGCACACCCATTAGTCCCATTTTTGATGACTTACTTTTCCATTCAAGTTGTCTGAAAAGGATGTTAAAGGTATGTTCCGCAACTAATTGGCCTTCTTTACAGAGGCATGCCCTCTTTCCATGTAGCATCCATGGCTACCTTTAGATTCCAAGGTCTATCCATTTTCCATGTACCACAACAACAACAATAACAAATTAACAAATGATTTGTGTGTGGTGGACCCATGTGGGTTGTTTTCCTTCTTTAGATTTTCATAGTTCATCATGCCACTTGATTGCTTGCAAGGAATGGTCAAGTTCATGCTTAGCTTTGACATCTTGGTCCCAACCTCCAACAAGTTGGGGGTATGTGCCTAGGTCCCACAAGAGGTAACCCCTATTCCTTCATGTATAAATCCCATGAAATAAAAAGCTAAGTTATCAACTTGGCATGTAGGTTATTACATTTCTTTCTAGTGTCATTTATAGGGAAGATATTAGACTAAATAATTCAAAAAAATCCTCCCACATTAAGTTTACATATGTAGTTGTTTGTAAGTAGTGGGGATGAATTTCAAAATGGTGAAATGGAAGTTGAAGTTAGAATATGTGAGATTTTGGTCTCTTTGGTGGTGGAGGTGTTGATTGGACTACCTTTTGTTGGAATCAATGGTAATATTTAAAAATTTGGAGAACCTTCTTGAGTAAAATTTGTCTAGTAGATTCACCCCATTCAACTTTGATTCTATTTTTACTTTTAAGTGCGCTTCTTTTGCTTTTAATGTACATTTGCACTAGGATAATTTTGATTTTACTTTTTTTTTTTTCAACTTATTTGCATTAAGAGCTAGATGGTTTTATTTTTACTCCTATGTGTTTTCCCTGATCTCAACACATTTGTAATAAGGATTATTAACTTAAAAAATTCGTTAGTTCATCTATCATTTCTACTAGTGGAGAGGTCATGATTTGATGCAATTGACAAAAGGAGGTGAATGAGATATGACAAAATGAATTTTTTTTGTTGATCTTAAACTTGTCAATTTGATTGTCAATTTTGGTGGGAAAAGGAAAATTAAAACTAGGCTCTTTAAAATGTTTTCAATTTGTAGATGCTTACATTTTTTGTAGGATTAATAATTGGCTCCTTTGTAAGAATAGGAAATCTAAAATATGGTTATGATTAATGGGATTTGTTATGATTTAAGTGGTAAATTATATATGCAAGGATTTGCTTGTTTGTGGTGTTCTTGAAATCTCCCCTCCCATCACCAATAAATAATGGCCCATATTGGATAGTCCTCCTTGTTAATCTATGAAATAATGTTCAATGATGGGTGGAATTAATAAATTTTATAAAATATAAACAAAAGATGTTGCACCCATTTTTATAAGGATGGACTAAAGGCACCTCTAGTCATTTTTGACAACCCAACGCATTATGAAACAATGGGGACATATGTGTTCAATTTTTAGAAAAGAAAAAAACCCACTTGTCATTAAAAAAAAAAAGTAACTAGAGACATTTCAAGTCACTATTTGTGACATTTTTTACAACCCACACCCATTACCAAACAAAGGAGATGGGGACATGTGTATTCAACTTAATAAATAAATAAATCAAACCTCACCCGTAAGGAAATAAAGGTAAAGATACCTCTATTCACTTTTTATTTCATTTTTTCTAATCACATCCATGATTATGAAACATAAGGGGAGACATTTGTGTTCACCTTTATTTTCAGTTATCACAAAGTTCCCCACTTGTGACCAAACATGTGGTGGAAATGCCCAATAATCAATATTTTTGATTGCAATGAATGATTTTACATTGAACACAAAGAGGTAAATGAATAAGCAAAGTATTTTGGCAAAGGGGAATTTGAAGCCCACCAACAAACACAAAAACCCCATCTTTGAATGGAAGGTTTAAAAACCCTAACCATAAGTTTTAAAAAACAGTTATTTGGTTAGAGGGTATCATTGAACAATTAATACTAGCTAAACAAATGTTTGTTAATGGATCGTTTTTTGAATTGTTTGTGTTCATTCATTGATGGGTGTTTGGTGATGCATGAATTTATCGTATTGCCTTTGAATTGAACTTTTCAAGCAAGATAGACTTTGTGGTAGCACAAAAACATATGACAATGACAAAAAAATCTAGTAGTTGTTAATCTACAAGAATTGAAGGTTGGGTTGTAATCAAAGAATGCCATACCATAGAGAAGTTTAAGCATTAAAAAAAAGGGTTTAGGATTTAGAAATCACCAAACAAGGTGAAACACATGTTTAAACATGCACATGTACAAGTAAAGTATCAATTTTTTTTCAAAAAAATATTAGATTAGATAAATTCTTGTGGGTATGATGAACATTAATACTAATTAGGGAGGTAGGGTCTTTGCCAATGTTGGGCAATTTTTATTCGGACTTTTGATTTTCAAATCGATTTTCAAGTTGGATTTCACAATGAAAATTAAATGGTATCACATTTGGTGGTATGATTTGAAAACTAAACTGATGGTTCTCACCCAAATGAAAACCATTACAAACTTCATGGGTCATGATTTGACAATAATAGTCATATGAAATTTGTTTTTCATAGGTTTGTATGAAATAGACACGAATGTCATTCATCTACTTCTATTGTTTGAACATTGATGTCATGTGCATTATTTAGACACGAATGTCATATGCCCATTCATATCATTTAAACATGAATGTTGTGTGTTTATTTGTGTTGTTTACATATGAAAGTCATGCACACATCTTCTGTGTTTAAATAATGCATGACATTCGTGTGTAAACGATATGAACCTATGAAATAACAAATTTTGCACAAATTTGGAATGAACCCATGAAGCCTGTAAATTTGTGATGTGACTAGGTTATTAAGAAGCATTTATTTACTTTTTAAATGTGATAAATATTTTTTGGAGTATGGGGTTGATTCTATGGAAAAAAAAAAGATTTGATTATTAAGGGCAATAAGATAAAATTTCCCATCAATGAACATGTATCTATAACCAAACACTTTCCAATATTTTTCTCATTCTTTGATGAATGTGTCATTGGACACACTACAAATGTTTTTTGATTGTTAGAAGTTAAGAAATGATGGTTTGCTTCAATTTTTTTTGAAAAAACAACTCTAGCCCCATATCTTTTTCAATTTTAGCCCATTTTGAATGATTAAAAACCTAATGGGTGCACCAATTAGGCCTTCACAAAACCTTTTTATATTTCAAAAGCAAAAATGCAACTATTTAGGATTTTAAGTTATAGTCCTAATTTTTTAAAATCCACCTATCACTAAGCATTGTACACCCTTACACCAAACACCTTGTATCTTCCCCATAAATTTGAAATCCATTTTGTGAAATTTGGGCATGAAAATTGATTATTATCATGTTTTTGAAAATCACCCTATTTGAGAACCAACTTGATTAATTTATTTTTAAAATGTGATACCTTGATCAATCTCGCAAGTCTAAAAAATAAATCTAAAAAAAAACCAAGTTGGTTCTTTCAAGTGTTGGAAAAAATTGAAACTTAAAATTCTCATAAAAAAAGAGAGAATTTCCCAACATTAGTCTCTACCCAATTCTCCTAAATAATGTTACTTGGCATGTTGGTTACCTTGATTGGTTATTGGTTACCCCCAATTGTATATATGCACATAGAAGTTATTGTAAGCACTCTTACTAGCTACTTCTTTCCTTGTATGTCCTTGGCCAAGTATGGCTTAATCCATCCTACCGAAACACACTTCAAGACTCATGGATGATATGAATGTTTTGGGCTTCTAATGGGCTCTAGCACAAGCCCAAAACTTGACTAACAAGACCCAAAATGTGTATGGGCATCACTAAACACTTTTTGGAGGGGTGAAACGGCAATCAAGGAAAAAGAAAAAACCAGACAATATTTTTGTATTAGTTGCACTAAAAACTATATGCACATATAATGTTGGTTGGGGTTACTTGGGTAAATTTTAGTGTTTTTTTAAAGAAGTCTATTTGTAACTAACATGGCATTCATTCATTGGATGATGTAAAAAAGGTCGTGAAATTATTTTTAGGAAGATTTAATAAAATATGGCTATAAACCATAAATAAAGTACAAATCTTTAATCATCCTTTTACTAGTGTGGCATGTGCTATTGGCCCAAGTGAACCTTTTTCAAAATAGGGGAAACTCAACATATGAAAATTGTTTTGTAGGGTTTAGGATTTATGAAGGTTAAATTAAACCCTAAGCTCTATACCTTATATCCAATTTTTGAAGAGGTAAATATGACTTGCAAGTGTGACCACATTCTCAACTGATTTTTCCTTCCAAAACCTAGTTTTTTGTAATTTATTTGAAATTGCAATGATATAAATCATTTAAGTTTTGATATCTCCCACATCTTAAATCCAAACCGATTATGAAATAAATTTTATTAAATCTTCTCATTGAAATCTTTCCAACAATACCAAAGGCACATCTGAATTGCTCGTACTTGAATTGAATAGTAGACTTTCAAGTGCGACCATATTTTCAACTGATTTTTCCTTCCAAAACCTAGTTTTCTGTGATTTATTTGAAATTTTCGTGACAAAAATGACTTAAAATTCAATATCTCTCCCATCCTAATTCCAAATCTTACAAAATGTATTCCATTAAATCCTACTTTCAAGATCTTTCCAACAACACTAAAGGCACATCCCAATTCCTCTAAAATTTTCAGTTATGAATTAATTTAATTTTCAATGAAAAAATCATTCAATATCCAAGAACTTTTACATCACAAGTCCAAATGTCATGAAACCAAGTAGATGCACACCTCTTCATCAAGAGCTTTTTAAAGATATCAAGAACACAATCTGCAGTGCCCCAGTTTGGTGGATCTCATATCTACAAAACAAAACAAACTACCTTGCTTCATAGATAGATATGTTTGGTTACACAATGAAAACCACATATACTAATGTGGTAATTTTTACTCTTTATGTTTCCACCTTCTGGTGAATGAAAACCTCCAAAATCATTTTAAAAATAATAATTGGAGTCTTAATTTCTCATTCTGGCAATATATCACCAATAAAATAAATGGTGGTCAATTATCAATAAATGGCCAACACTGGTTTCAATCTTGTGTAAGGAAAATTCTTTGCAGGTGTTTATCACATAATTAATCACCTCCAATTATTGTGAATTTCAGCTTAAATAAGAAACTTTAATTAGGCACACGCCTCAGGAGTAGGCATAAGATTTCTCCTTCTTTTTAGGATTAATATTCATGGGGTGTAAGGTGCCCTCCCAGTAGATTAAGGAGCTTGTTTGCATGCTTTACAGCAGGCAGATCCCTCCCACTCTTAAGGAGTAAGTGTAAGAACCCCTCCTCCATATGTGGTGGTCTACTTATGTATAGGTTCATTGGAACCTTCATCATTCACAAAATGTGAAGCTCAAATGGGTCTACCACCTTGTCCTAGGTCCCTTATTTTTGGAATGCCCCACAGAGGGGCTT
>Ga0116231_10010015_pt1 | contig 15551 bp, 13 predicted proteins | sample S1TSphgellanicum_2_FD_89695 | JGI IMG/M metagenome (GOLD analysis project Ga0116231, IMG submission 89695) | Host-associated microbial communities from peat moss isolated from Minnesota, USA - S1T2_Fd - Sphagnum magellanicum MG | ecosystem: Host-associated > Plants > Peat moss > Unclassified...
ACAACTTCTTCTACCCATAATATGTCAATGAAACCTCTACAAAAAAATCAATTTAGAAGATAACATCTAACCATATTGATGAAAAATTTCATCTCTTAGTTGTTACTACCATGATCCAATTGATTATTTTTTATATAATCATTCATAGTGAAAAACACATGTTTTTGTAATAATTCTTGCCAAATTGTGCTAATGTCCAAATAACATGCTACTGCATTACACAATGATGTTCAAACCTTTCATGACCTTCAAATTTGACATTTCTTGGAAATCAATTCCTACATTGTTTTTTTATTTCCTCAAATGCATGTTTTATACGTTTTGATAGTTTTACATTTTCGATGATATGAGTTGTTCAATCTCAATGGGCTTTTGACCATGGATGAAGTTGTGTAGTAAAAAACAACACACCAACACATCAAGCACAACATGTAGTTCAATTGTGTGAGGCATTTATTGAAATGCTTTTTTTTCATAATTTTAAAGTTGTTTTGGATAGTGGACCTACCGCACTTATGTTTCACCTCAAAATAGTGTGATTTCCAACCTTAAAAGGGGTCATAATCCATGATATGCAAGGATACCCCTTATCTCCAAGAAGGTATGGAGGAATACCATCTTGAAAGCCTATATTGAAATCATGTACACCTTGATATTGTGTTTTCTTGTACAATTGAAAAAGACACAAGATTTGAGAGTTGTTTGTACTTTCTACCATATCAACATACAAAGGTCAATGAACTTTTTTGTGTGGCCATTGTTACTTATGCAACCATATTGTAACCTCCTATTTTATGGCAATAATAATCTTTAGTGAAAAGTCTAGTTGGCTTTGCAATTATGATGTGAGTATTGTCTATTGTTCAATGAACATTTAGTAAACCGCACCAAGATTTGAAACTTTCTAGGAGAACTACCATTCTACAACTTGTAGGCTAAGAAATCTCTTGCTTAAAAATTATGTTTATATTATAGTATTTTAGTAGCTTCAACACATGGTTGTGAAAGTTAATTAAATTTGAGATTTCCATTTCAACAAATAGAATTTTTTGAAGATTCAATATTTTCTTTCACAAAATTTTTTTAATCAAAAGAAATAAAAATTGAAAATTTCAACATTTCTCAAAAATATATAATTAATGTCAAAACTACAAAGGTAGTAGGGTAGTTCAAATCTTGGGGGTGGGGGGTATTGTGTGAGGGAATTTTTTTTCCAACCTATTATTATTTAATATTTTTCATATTCACAATTTTAAATCACATTAAAATTAATTAAAACTTTATGTTTGCATTGAATTTTGGTACCATATATTTGTTTGATTGTTTAGATTTAGTTGAAGGCATGAAAGTGATGAAAGAAGTAAAGTGATTGCATATGATGAAAAAAAAGTCATGTTTGAAAAACTCAAATTTATGTTTAAAACACATCAACAAACATTTCAATATCAAATCACATTTCAAATGATGAAAACCATGCATGGCACCCACAAAGGCATTACAAACAAGTACGTATAGTTTGTTTCTATGGGAAAATATATATATAAAGAAAAAAATAACACTTTCGAATTCCAAAATCAACGTAAACAAAGTGTGCATTGCAACCCAAGGGGACCATCAAGTTGTTATTTCTAGGTCTTCATCAACTTCTTGTCCTAACCAAAGTGTATATCACTTTGTTGATGTTGTTTTTTATTTTTTAAACCTTCAACATAAATTACACCCTTCCAATCTATTAATTGAACCCACTAAAAACTAATACATGTTATAAATATCTTGTACATGTGTTCTATTTTTTAAAATTTCCTTAATTATTATTACTTATGCATACTCTATGTTTATATTTTGAGAATGAACATAATCTTATTATACAAAAAATTGAATTATAATTTAAAACTCAACAACCAATATATGGACCTCCTATTTTGCCTCACATAATTTTGTAATACAACTTCCCCCCAATGCGCACATAAGATTTCAAACCACTTCTTTGATTACTAATGACATAGTTGATTTGCCAATTGCAAAGAGTTTGTTATAGTTAACAACTTGGATTCTTGTGTAAGTTTATAATGGGTCCGTGCTACTTGAATTTCAATAAGGATAGCCACATGGCATTTAGTATCTTGCTTTTCAATGTATGATTTAAACTTGTTACCCTTGGTCATGTGAAATTTTTGTAGCCAACAATCATTGTCATATTCTTAAGGAATGAAATGAAGAAACCATGTCATACTCCTTGATTTTAGCCAATTTCCAAGGTTAGTGCCAATAATTACAATTGCATTGCATGATAATTTGTTGCTACAAGTTACACATATGCAACATCAATCTCTACATTAAATTCAAGAAGGAAAAATGAAGGATATCCACACAGACCTTTCAAAGCATTTTGTAACATGTGCATATGACAAATTCTTCATAGCTTGGACAATGATCCATGATGAAAAGGGGGAAAAAAATTGTGCACATAAGAACTACATTTCAAAATGCAAAAATAAAAAATTGAACAATGTGCAAACAAACAAGTTATATTTATATAAAGTTACACAATAATAATGATCAATGGTGTGAATATGATATGGAAAAAATTGGTGATGCGATGTTAATTTGTGTGTTATTAGTTAGTATATGCCATGTTTAAATAGACAAGGAAAATGTTAATAAAACTAGTGTTCACCATGACATTAAGTTTTGTGACAAATTGCCAACTTAATAATTCGATTGATGTTAGGCAATAATGTTGCCACTAACTTAATTTTAGTTATGAACAAAAAAATTCCACTTAAAATTTCACACATATGAGTAAAGTCATTTGTAATGTGAAAATAATTTAAAATAGTTCATATTAGATGTCCACTAATTGATAAGTATTTTATGTGGCATGCTTATGTGGTTCATTAATAATTGGACTATAATATGTGCATAATAACTAGAGATAAACAAAGGTAAGTTCAGAATCAAACAATTCACATTGAACTTTGTAGTGTTCTGTTTAAAATCAAATATGAATTAATTAATTAAACAATCATTACAACAAAATGTGTCCCCTATTCACTATGTGATTTCATTAGATTTTGAGTGAATTCATTGGATTTGATTAAACATGGACAATAGATTTTAATAGTCTATTGAACATGGACTAATGAACTACATGCATATTTTGTAGTAGTGAATGTGTTAGAATTGGATTGGATTGTCGAAAAAAATCATTTAATTTTTTTTACAAGTCAGCAAAAAAAATTGTGACCAATAAGATGGTGTAGTTTACGATAATATAAACTTAGATATAATTTTTTCCCCCATATATATGTCATTTTCAAATGAATTCAAATCAATTTTGGGGTCTTTTAAATAGCAAAAACATTGGTTACACTATTTATTAAATGCTTAAATTTGGTGTTCTACATTCATTGAATTCATTTTAGACTTAACCAAATGTTCCCAATAGCATATTAAAAACATTTTTGTATAAATGTAAGACACATTTTCAACATTGACTTGACTTATCACTTTAAAATGTGAAAAACAAAGTAATGGTTACATCTATAATAGGTCATTCTATTATCACTTTAGAACGTGAAAAAATAAGTAATAGGTCATTCTATTGTGAACTTATCCACCACCCCATATTTAAAAATCTTCACAAATTGAAGATTCCGATGATTATCAACATCAACAAATTATCACGACAAAAAACTACTGATAAGTATTTAATTTTCAATGTTTCCATTGGCCCCTCCTTTTCACACCTTCACAATTCTACAAGCATGGTGCAACTTTTGTGTTTATGTAAGCATGTTACAATCTTTGTGTTTCTACAAGCATGCAACGACCTTCATGTTTATGAAAGCATGCTACAACCTTTGCATTTTTACGATCTTGACACCTTATTCTAACACTTGCATTATTTCCTTCTTGCAAGCACAACAAAGTTTCACTCGAATTGCTTGCAATGGATGCACACAATTCAAGTTTGGCAAGAAAGGTAACAAACAACAACGATAATAAACAATGATAAAGGGTGTTCATTTGAAATCAATTCTCTAGACAAATAGCTTGTTTTTAGGTCCAATTTTGACAACCTAGAAAATAAGCATAAACAATTAACATCATACAAAACAAAAATTATGACAACGAGAAGCATGCAATGCATAAGTAAAATAGAAGGAAGGAACTCAAGTGCAATGGGACATTGAAGGATCTCCGAAGAGCTTGCTTGAATGACACCCAAAATTTAGATAGTATAGGATTTCCAAAGCTCTAGAATGATGACTACATAATGGTGGATCTCTAAAGAGCTTGAATGATGACAAGATTCTAAAAATCTTCAAAGAGCTCAATCAATGCACAAACTTGAAACAAAGAAGAAATAGGAAAAAAAAAAAAGAATGTACAAAAGAGGATGAAAGATAGAAAAATTAGAGAGGAGAAAATGAGAAAAATGTAGAAAGAGGAGACAATCAACAAGCTTACATTCAACAAATGGTGTGTTGAGTCTAGACACATTCAAATACACCTTCAAAGGGTTAAGGGTACCAGTCTATTCACCTAACCAGCAGCTATGTTCAGGGCAAAGCCTTTGCAATCCCCAAGAACTGCGGATGATAACATTTGCATTGAACTTCTGTTGAGAGGAAGAGGAGGTGAATCTCAGAATCTCTCTGGGCGATCTCAAAATGGGAGTTCTGCTAAACCTTTTTAACTGAAAGAAAAAATGGAACAGGGAAATAGCAGCTGGAAACTCAATCTCAGATCTCAGAACCTAAATTTGTGCTCTGTGCTTCACAGCAAAATGGAGAACCATTATTGTGTGTGAGCACAGATATGACCAGTAAGCTATATGTTTGCATATGCACAGGTGTTGTGTTTGGTGTACTGATGTGAATGCAGCCAATAAAAGCCACATGATGCTGGTAGCCATCACAGCACTGTGCTTTGTTATTCTCATCTCTGGCATTGGTGAAGAGCCTACCAATCTGCCACAGATCAGACTGAGATGGAAGCTCAAACTGACAGAAAAAATGGAGCAGGGAAATAGCAGCTGAACTTGGGCTACCTTCGTCTTTGATGAAGTCCAGATGTGAGCTCAAAGAAGATGAAGAAGAAGAGGAGGAGGTGGATCAAGTCACTTACAATTCCAACGGCACTGCTTGTGCTTCTTCTGACAGTGATTCCAGCATTCATCAGGGCACTCAGGATTCAAAGCAGCTTCCTGTTGGGCCAATCTCTTATTTAGTCTGGTGAAACTTCCTGTTGCACTTCCCATATCACACCAGCTACAATTACAGCTTTCAGGTTCAGATGTGAAATGTTTGCAGCTGCATGACTAAGGATTCAGAGTTTTTGCAAGTTCTTGCAGAGGTTTTTGAGGTTTGATGGATTGGGGGTCTCAGCATGCAAGAACAGAGCAAGACTCACCTGGGCAGTATAAAGCTGATTCAGTCATAATCTACATTAGACACAAACATAAGAAACAGTTTCCATCACAACAGCTTACCAGGACAAGGTTGCGCAAGCTTGTAACCAATCTGCAACTAATGTGCACAACATATAAGCCCGTGCATCAGAAGATACATTTGCATTGGAGAAAGAGATTACATATGAGATTGATGAGAAAACTCCACAAACAACACTTTGAACTGTAGTGTCAGTTCCAGCTAAACCCAAAAACACAAAAAAAAGACAACAAGAATCACATGCAGTAATAGCATTATGAGCCTCACCTACAAAATATCTGATTGTTACAGTGCATCATGAATGGTGATTGACTGTCACCTTCTTCATGAATGGGCAGTGAGATAGCCACTGCCATCACTGCCCACTGACTTCATCAGCAAGGTACCAACGCTGTACATAGAAATCTGCTCAAATTTTTGGGCAAACAATCTGTGTCCTGAGTTCTGTGTCTTGGGAGAGTGTCTGTTGCATTTTCTGAAGCAACTGGAAGAAGACAATCAGTCATGATGTCAGATAGCACTCAAGAATCAGAAGGGACATCACCAAAGCTTTGCAGTCGAGTTCATACTATGTAGTGATTGCACATTTCACCCACAGATTGTGTGTCATGGCCCCTTTCCTGCAGCAAGGTAGGTGGAGTGCACAACTATGGGTGAAACACAAAATCACCCCCAAACAGATGGAGCAGATGTACAAGGCCTCAATTGACAAAGGGATTGTGACCCAGAGATAATTCACAAAGCATACCTTTGAAGCCAGATGTGTAGTTGCCACAGAATACATGTTTCACAAATTGCCTCAAAATGAATCCAAACACTCCTGTATTCAATCTGATATTCGAGGGATGTGCTCATGCTGTGCATAAGGAAAGACTTTGTGCAGTGCTACAAGAGCCAAGAAAATGCACTGTAGAAGGGGGATTGAACAGGAACAACTTTTTACTCTATACACACACGTGGACAGTTACATGGAACGCATTAGGAATAAGAGCTATCATGTATAGAAGAAGAAGTGCATGGTTTTGCATTCTGGCGCAAGAAAAAACTCGGAATTAGCTACAAAGATCGACAGAAAATGCAAGATGCCAACTCCGACATCACTTTGGGGTGTAGTGGACAAACACTCTCAATCCACGTTGGGCTGAGGGGTGAGACGAATGTAGGATCTGCCAGACGGCACTTCCACAGTCTCAAAACCCTTGGGGAACTTGAGAGTGGCAGCCTCGTTGGAGAGGGAAGGGATGACCATGCACTTGTCTCCCACGTTCCAGTTGACAGGAGTAGCCACGCTGAAGTTGGCCGTGAGCTGCAGAGAATCGATGACTCTCAGAACCTCATGGAAGTTGCGTCCAGTGGTGGCAGGGTACAAAATGGAAAGCTTGAGTTTCTTGTCAGGACCGATAATGAAAACAGCTCTTGCCGTCAAGGGAATACCCTTGGAGTCAATTTCGTCTGGGTCCAGCATCCCAAACTTCACGGCCAGCTCGCGTGTCGGATCAGCCAGGATCGGGTATCCCACTTTAGCACCAGGTGTGTAGCTCTCGATGTCGCCGATCCATCCCTTGTGTGACACCACATCATTGCAGCTTAGTGCGATGACCTTCACTCCTCGCTTCTCGAACTCCGGCAAGAAGTTCCCGACTGCTCCTAGCTCCGTGGTACACACCGGGGTGAAGTCGTTGGGATGCGAGAACAGAATCGCCCATGAGCCTTCGATGTACTTGTAGAACTCGATCGGTCCTTCTGTGGAGTCCGCGGTGAAATCCGGAACCGTATCACCCAATTTCAATGCCATGGCTTCAAACTCTGTGCTTGTTTGCAAAACACCTCCTCGAGTTCAGTCTCCGACCCAAAAAAAACCCGATTAAGTTCTCGCTCGCCCTCTTCTCTCCCGACTTGCTGCACACAAAACAACTCACAAACACAAAAATCCAGAAGAAAAAAAAAAAAACACGAGCGCGACGAGGACGACGAGCACGACGAGCACGACAACAGCAACGACAACAACAAGAAGAACGAGCTTTCTCAGTGTGGTGTTCTAGCCGGGTTCCAAATCGTACACCTCTTTCCATGTGGGTCCCCCTCCCCCGCGCGCGGGTAACCTACCCGTTCCCCGCATCTACAAAGGACTGGGATCCACGTCTGCGCTGACAGGGACACGAAATAGGGATGCGCTGAGTCGGACCCAATTTATTTATTTGTTTATTTATTTATTTTCTTAATTTAGTTATTTTCCGCTGGGGGGGGAGTCAATCTTGTGGTGTAGCCAAAAGTGTTGATTATCCATATGAATATTTAGCCATATTTTTGGCTAAAGCTAAATATGAAAGTAAATAATTTAGAACAATTTTCTATATTTCTGGCTACCTATTTCAACCGTATTTAGAAATTTGGCTACTAAAAATCTCAGAAAACACTTGATTCTGGCCATTTTAAATTTGTAATACCTCTTTTTGGCTATATATAACCAGCAAAAAAAAACGCTGACTTGAACCATTGTTTAGAATAAATCTGGCGATGCTGCTTAAATTCTGGGCGACTTTTGGCTGCTGAAAATCTCCCCAAAATTTTTTTTTTACAAATTTTCATTTCTAATTGGCCTTTTTGGCTACTAATAGCCACAAAAAACAGAAGTGTTGGCACAAACATCTGCGGATGGAGAAACACATACCAGGTCTCTTGTCCAGAGGCCAAACTGGACATTCATCATCCTACGTGGCACACTTACGCGAAGGTCTGAAACGGACGGGCTTTGTACAAGCCTAGAAGCATACGGTTTCACACTTCGAAAGATTGGCATTACCCGCCTCCCACAGGGTAACACGAAAAGCGAGCGGCTAAAAAAGTGGTAGTGGGAAAGCGGATTTTATGGAGGTGGTCCCCCCCAGTTACTCCGATAAGTCAGTAAGTGCGGCTGTTCCTGGTCTGGATTCTGAATGGCGGAATTTGCGGAAACGGCGCATGGAAAGGCGGAATCGGCGGGTGGAAAAGGCAGATACGCAATTCTCCTGGATCGATCGTTCGTGTAGGGGTGAGAATCGTGACCGGAACACATGGCACAGTTGGCACCTTTTCGGTGCGTAATGTGGCATTGTCAGTGTGGAATTGTACGGGGAACTTTGGATAGTGCAATTTATGACTCACAAAGAGATAGGATAATTATACCACCATATTGTAGTCAATAAAATATGATATGAAATTATCAATATTTGAAATTTTAATATTCATGGATACATAGGTAGATGGATTATAGACATATATAAATAAATAAGTAAATATAAATATAAATATAAATAATAATAATAATAAATAAATAAATAAATAATTGTATATTAGAGTTATCCGTAAAGTAACCCTGTCTTCACCCTGTCTTTGGGCCTCCTTTCACCCCCTATCCCCTCTTTCAATGGTATCTGCAAAGTCAAGACATTTTAATAAATCTGAGCTCAGTATGTGATGCTGCAACTCAGTATGAACTGCTGATAGATACTCAGCATTTCATTCACAAGACTAATTATAGTAGTTGTACAGTTAGGAGCAGTGAAAATATATGTAGCAGTAGTGGAGGAGGCGGTCATGAAAAAGGAAAGACAGGATGAAACTCAGTTTACCACCAAAATTGATGGTTTTTTGTGAGTTTCATCCCCCGTTGAATGCTAAATGTACTTATTATTTGCAGGTGTGTTTTGAATCTCACCCTGTGTATGACCAAACTCAGGGTTCTGGTGCTGTGTTTTTCTTACTTTACGGATAACTCTATTATATATATATGAAAGATAATATAACAGTTTGTGTGTCAGCCACTATGGATTTATTTATAATAATTTGTAACCCATGGATCCATGTGGAAATTATTTTCGTATTGCAGTGACCCAAAAAAGTATAAAATTATAAATAAAAAAAACTCTATTAGAGATGTCTAGTTTTCTTCACAAGGAATTCACCCAAAAAAAGCCAAGAGAAATTTTGGTTTTTAGGAAATGTGGTCTCTTTTTTTAATAGTTTGTCACCCCTTTGCTAGGCTATTATTGCTTGGAGAAAATTTTGAATTAAAAAAATAATTAAATTTATAATTTATAAAAATAATTTAAAAATTATTTAAAAAAAAACTGCACATGAAATTTTGTAATTTTGTATAGGCTAATGATGATTTGCTACTCATGATTAGGGCCTTAGTATGTTGGCCTTGCCTACCAAGGAAAGGATATTGTGTTTAGATTCATTATAAAGTATGGTAGCTTAAGGGATTTTGGCCCCTAAGTAATAATAGGTTTGTTTTTATATGAGGATTTTTGCAAGATGATATTTTGGCTTGTTTTGAAACTTGAGATTAGTTATAAAGTTATAATATCTTGAGATATTTTGGTTTCTTTTAAATGATTTTTTGAAGATTCTATTTTTGCATGGTGAAATACTTGATCATTTTTCTTTTGCCTTAAGATACTTTTTAATGTAAATGGCAAGGCCACATTGTGACACACCCCTTATTTTTAATAGTTTTGTTCCCAATTGGTGAAAATATTACGGTTTATTTTTGTTGGACTTGTTTTCATGGACTAATTCTGTTTTTTAATATTTGGATCTTGCATCATTGGTTAGCAACCTAGAAAGGATTTAACATTAATTGGCAATAAGACATGTAGGATAGTAAAAAAAATAAATCTTCATATTGGTGTTTAGCTTAAATTTGGCAAATTCAGTTCAAAACCCCTTCTTTTATGGCGAAATTTTTAAAAATTCCCCCCCCAAAAAAAGATCCTTGGGAAGAGTTGTTGCCTTAAAATCAATTATATATTTTGAAAAAATTATAATTAGAATTATAAAATTTATTTTAAAATTTTAAAAACTGCCTCCAAATAATATTTGGATGTTTATCATCAAAACCTCTTAAGCTTAGTTGTCCATTGCATCATTGGGCCAAAGATTTGTTCCGTGTCCAATTTTTGCTATTTTGTGAAATCCTTTTGAGAAAACCTTGTAAAAACATGTTATTTCAGCAAAAAGTTTGCCTCCTTTACAATATCAAATGACTCAAATTTTAATTTAAAAAATATTTAGTTGGACCCCAAATAAATGAATTAAAAATTAAATGATGGGCTTCCATATAAACTTTGTTATGAAACGACAAAAAAATTTGGGTGAAGAAAGGACCCCACTTTAGTGGAGAGGGGTGTGTATAACCTTTTGGAAAAAGACCATATGAATGTTGAGACCATCGATGAGAACTAGTGCATTCAACCCAATTGTTGGACATAATGATCTTGAGTCATGAGAATCAAGATGCCATCTTTTCATCCAAATAGCCAAGGGTTACAAAATCATTACACCCATGAAAGCTCAAGGTGTGGTATTGTAGCCTAGGAGGGGGTTTGGAACTATCAAGATTAATTTTCGATTAATCCCTTCTAGCACATAGGCAGATTATCAAACATATTGCAAAACAACATTTGCAATGTTCATCATTCACACGATTTCCAACATGAGACTTTACGCTATTTTGGGATAGGATCATTCATGCGCCTAAAGTTGAATCTTTATGTGAGAACTACACCTCAAGGGAGTTCATCACACGTGCCTAAAGATTTCCCTTTATGGGGATTGTTCACCAAAGACTATAAAGTTTACACCATGGTATTCACAATAATCTCCACATTTTATTTCTTCAAAAATTCCTATCCACATAAGATACTTCTACAAGTCTTGATCCAATTAACAACATGAAATTATTGAATGCAAAGTATGCTCCAAAAGTTCCAATTTTTACCCTTTATATACTTGAAGGAAAGAAGTGGATGAATAGTTAACCACATTCATCTACATGTATTCCCCATGTATCAAACCAATCATCAAGTGCCACTTATAATTTTCCATCCTCCTATGGATAGGTTCTACAATATTCGAAATCTAGGATTTGATCAAGTTTACATACTTGAGCTCCCATTATTACTAATTTGAAATAGTTACCTAAATTATTCATAATCAACCTTTATGCCTTAGTCAAAAGATTCTCTTTGTAGGGCCCATGAGGTTCATTATTTTATTCCCTATTTTTATCCATATTATTACCCCAACACTAATATTAATATTTTTAATTACTAATAGTTATTTTGTTGTTACAATACCTTGTGCTAACTGGTAGGTCATTAATGGAATAGAGGTTGAAGGTTATGATGCATTGTAACTCATGACCCAACACCAATCAAAGCGTCCACATTCTCACTAGGGATGGTTATGGGTTTGAGGGTCTTAAAACAAAGGTGTATCTTGAGTTAAGGGCCTGAAAACCCATATGACATTTTAGGATAAATCTTTTGCCTAAGTGGAAAGGCTTGAAAACCCAAATAAGGCCTAGTAATCTTTAATAAAACTAACTGGGAAAACAAAGGGATCGAAACCAAGGGATTAAGACCAAGGTATAAGTTGAATATACAAAAGTCAAAGCTTTTGTTTTGGTGGAACAAATGGAAAAAATCCATTGCAAGAAGAAAAAACACCAAACAAGGGCCGGGGCCCATTTAGCCCACTAGCAATGGACCCTTCACCTTAATTGGCAAAGCATTTTTTGAGTCTAGGCTTCCACACCTCTAGTTGAATTTCTAGAGTCTTCGATTACAATTTTGTTTCCTAGCTTAGTTTTTCTTCATGCTCTCTCCCCATGCAAATGAGATTTCAAAACTTGGAATAGTGCAAGATGTGGTTGTAGGGACTTAGTTTCTTTCATATTACAAAATTATGGTCTAGAGCATCACAATTTGAACTTTTGAAGACATGGTACATTTGAACTTGTGAAGAGCACACTAGGAGAAGGGTTTGTTTTTTTTTTTTTTCGATCCTTTCAAGGAACATTTGTTTATGAGCATACAACAAAATAGTAGTACATTCATTGAAGTGCGCACTTTGGTTCATTTCCTATAGTAATCACCATAACACATGTATTTCCATCCTATATTGTAATGCAACAATTTGTTGATATGACACTTGTAAAATGTTTGAATAGTTGCATGCACACATTGTGTATACTTGGAGTGTCATGATTACAAGACTTGTGAAACAGTTGTGCCACTAAAAACATTGATTTTTTTCATTTATTATGTCATGTGCTACCATGTAGTGCCTATAATTATCAATATGTATACACACATGTCATAAATGACAAAAACCATAAAAATATGACCCATTTGCAAACAAGTAGGAATCTGAGCCCAAAACACAAAATTAAAAACAACACAAAACCATGTGCAAAGAAATTCAAATCATCAAAAGTGATTTGAAAACCTACAACTTGGGTTTATATCTCAAACATTAAACAATTTGAATTTTATTCACACATGAACTGGTTTCAAGTTAAAACACAATTAACTACATTCACCCAATTTAACATTAATATAATCAAGACTCAACTAAGTAACTAAATTAACACTCTTAACAAATATGTTTTGGTGATGCTTCAACAACAAGGCATTACATCTTAGATTTCAAATTCCACTTTCAGTTCACATGGTATAACATTTTTAATGCCCTAGACCTCAAGCTCCACCTTTGGTTCACAAGGTGTAATGCCTTATTATGCCTTAAAACACTCCTAACAATTATGTTTGTTAATGCCTTACCAATAAGGCATTACACCATGGATCTTAAACCTTTGTTCATGATTCACATGGTGTAATGCCTTTAATGCCCTAGACCTCAAGCTTTGCCTTCAGTTCATATGGTGTAATGCCATGTTGCCAAGGCAATACCTACCACCTAATAACATCAACATTTAATTTTGTGAAATGACTTTGCAAAAGGCAAATTATATAGGTGGAAACACTCATCGTTCAAGCCTTCCTTGTTATTTATGCAATGTAATATTTTCATAGCAAGACAATTTAGGGTGTAATGGCTTGCTACTAAGACATTACAAGGATGTTATACACCTTTATGAATTTTGTGGGTTTCAATATGACATGCAACACAATTCAATTAGAACACACACGACCTCCCCACATATTGTGTTTTGTAGATTATAAAAAATTGATGTGTTACATAGTTCAATTGTGTGTTTTATGTGAAACCCCCCATGTTGTGCTTTGAAGGACATAAAAGATTTAATCTTTATGTTATGTTGCATCAAGCTAGAGGGTTTGAAACCTAAGTGGACATAGTTGTAGGACCAAGAAATTACAATCTATTACTATCCACCTTGCTTGGATTGTGTATTAAAAAATTACAAAGGAAAATTTCAATCGCCATAGGTCCAACCTTGTCATAGATCCATGTTGGTGTCAAATACAACATTGCATTGATACATGCAAAGTTTGTTTGAGGTGTTTATCATCACACAATCATTACCCTATGCTTGAAACGCATTAGCGCCCCATGCATTATAAGAACATGTTTTGGATGTAGAATAATAAAAACTTATTGATTTAGTTCAAAAAATTTGATTTGGGACAATATATTTGTGCAAGATGTGATGTTTGGCAAATACCATTGCACAGTTTAAATCTTATTGTGCATTGGCTAGATTGCCCAATTGGTTCTTATGGCACAATTTCCCATTGTTTTTTATTGATCAAATTATCTAATTGCTTCATTTGCTTTGTTATCATTATGGTCTCCCACTTTTCATAATCTCACATTAAGTTTATGGGCGAGGCTTGAGATATGTAAATAAGTAATAATGAATGTGTAAAAAATATTGATGCAACCTAAATGCCCAATATGTGAGGCTCAGGATATGTAAATAAGTAGCAATGAATGAATGAATGAATGAATGTGAAAAAACATTGATGTAGATCTAGATGCACCATATGGGTGGAGATGCTCTAAATAGCCAACATGTTTTTTCTACACTTGTTGAAGGAGTTGTTTCTTGTATATCTAACTACCATTTTATTAGAAAATGTTTAATGTCGTTTCCACTAGTGGAAAAAGAGCTATTGGGTTCTTGGGAGGGCCAAGAAGGAGGAGATAGAGATGATACAATTTTAAATTCAATATATCCCTTTGTGTGTTGAAAGAAAGACACCCAAAAAAGCAATTTCTAAGTCATAAAGACAATTTTTTTTAATGACTTTTGTCACTCTATGTCCCCACATTTCATGTTCATTATTCCAGACTAAGTCAAAAATAGTAAAAAAAAAAAGGGGGCATGAAGTGCATGGACTCAAGGGGGGCCCAAATTTTTTTGGGGAGGTGGGCATTAAATAAATCCCTCCATTCCCCCCACCCCCAAATACGAGCTTTGTGGGTGGCAGGGGTGTTCCATCCTTCACACTATGGGCCTTGCCATTTACAGTAAAAAAAAGTATCTTAAGAAGGCAAAAAGAAGAATTATGAAATAATCCAAATTATTTCACCATGCAAAAATATAAACCATCAAAAAAGAAATCCTCTAATAGAAGAAACCAAAATAAATCCTTCAAGATATTAATATAAACTCTAATATAATAACTAATCTCAAGTTTCAAAACAAGCCAAAATATCACCTTTCAAAAATCCTCATCGAATAAAAAATAGACCTATTATTATTATTACCTAGGGGCCAAAATCCTTTAAGATATTATAAACTCTAATATAATAACTAATCTCAAGTTTCAAAACAAGCCAAAAATATCACCTTTCAAAAATCCTCATAGAATAAAAATAGACCTATTATTATTATTATTATTATTACCTAGTAGGGGCCAAAATCCCCTTAAGCTACTATTACTCTATAATGCATGGAAACACAATATGCTTCCTTGCCTTGGTAGTAGACAAGAGTTGGTTTACCATGGTTGGATTTTGTAGGCTGGCTAGTTCTCTCCACTTTGTCTAAAATTAGGTCCCAGGTTCGAATTTGTCCAGTAGCAGCCAAGAAGAATCATCATGGGCATGTCCTGTAAAGTTATTATGATGCTCTTTTTGTAGAGCGACAAGCAACTTTTTGCATGATGATATTTATACACACACTTGCACCCACATGACATGAGAACCATGCGCATTGACACCTGCAAAGCTCATGGGGGGGGGGGGGTTTTGGGGTTTGGGTTTTGGGTTTAGGGTTGGGGAAAGGGCTAGGGGTGGGGGCTTTTCGGAAATAGGGGGCTAGGGACAGGGGGTAGCCAA
>Ga0116231_10010016_pt1 | contig 15551 bp, 8 predicted proteins | sample S1TSphgellanicum_2_FD_89695 | JGI IMG/M metagenome (GOLD analysis project Ga0116231, IMG submission 89695) | Host-associated microbial communities from peat moss isolated from Minnesota, USA - S1T2_Fd - Sphagnum magellanicum MG | ecosystem: Host-associated > Plants > Peat moss > Unclassified...
GAGGGCGAGGAGGTGTTGGGGGGGGGGGAGGGGGGTGGGGGGGGGGGGGGGGCGCAAAAGGTACGTCGAGGCAACGCGCAATGGCAGCGAAGTAAGGTAACATGCAATGGTAATAAGGTGAGGCAACGTGTAATGGTAGTGAAGCAAAGTGACGTGCGATGATAGCAAGGCAAAGCACTAAAATAAAACAACAAGGCAAGGCAACGAGGTAAAAAAAGTGACATAAGGCAGTGAAATTACGCAATGAAATGATAAGGCAACACAACAAGGCGAAGAAGCAACATGATGAGGTAACAAGGTAGCACAAAAGAAGTAATGAGGTAGCGTGAAAGAAAAAATGAGGGAACAAAGCAACGAGGTAGTGCACAAGGTAGTGCAACAAGGCAACGGGCAATGCAAGGAGGCAACACAATGAAGCAACACAACAAGGTAGTGAAAAGGCAATGAAAAAGCAACACGATGAAGTAACAGTTCAAGGCAACACAAGGCATAACAAGATGAAAAAGTAACAATAATACAAAAGGCAAAGGAAAGAAACAAAGGGGAAAAAAAATGAGGATGACAAAAGGTGAAAGGTTAGGGGAAAAAAAAGTAAAAAGAAAAGGAAAAAAATTACTCTATGATCTAAATCCAAACTCCAAAATTTAAAGAACACAAAACATTATAAAACACAACACACACAACACCCCACCTTTGTGAACACTAATGAAAAAATGTAAGAAGAAAAAAAACTAGAATAAAAAAATGCATTTTAGGGTTTTCTGGAAGTGGCTGTTGGAATGCGGTGCCTCCACCTAACCCTAACTTTTTCACTTAAGATTTTCTTGAGACCCTTACCCAGGTTGGGGGTCAAACCTTAATTAGTCTCACTATTTTTATTTTTTAGAAATTTAACTAGTTATCACCATTTAGTTTTCACACAAGTGAGAATTGATGATTCGGTTTTCTAACAGGGTATCACTCAGTGTGATACCCTAAAGGGTTCAAACATTGGAACCGGGTGGGATTTGTGATACCCGCCCAACATTAATCTAATGGTCCTTTTTAAAAAAAACAAATTATTGAAAACTTTGGTTCCAATGAAAAATATTTTTGCTCTCAATGGAGAGAGCTTAGAGACATAGGTTTTCATTGTTATTGTGTGTCTAATAAGGGTGGTGCTTGTTGTGTTTAAATTGAGGCCATTAAAATGCATAAAATTTGATTGAAAAATCCATAAGTTATTTGTTACAATATTATGTAACATTGTTTTTATGTTGGTTTTTATGAGTAAAATTTTTAGTTAAAATGAATAGTGAATTAAAAATGTCCTTAGCCAATTTGTAATAGTTGTTTATGTCAAAATTTTGATTAAATCTATTTGATTAGGATAATTGAAACTGATTATCCAAAATGACTAAAATGATTAAAACTACTAGTTGACATGATTATTCAAAAAAAATGAGATAATTGAAATCATCAATTGATGTCATAATATTAATTAAATTTATAAGTTATAAATTAATTGAATAATAATATCCGTTTTATTTTGGATTGAATTAAGAAGAGTCCAATAGACAATCACATTAAACCCAAACTTCCAACATCCAAAACAAATTCTTTTGGGTTATTTGTTGATAGTTCAATGTCACATGTTCAAAATGAATTTTGAACCGTTATTTTTCAACCATAACCCAAGACACATATTGAAAAAATATGTGTGTTTATATATTCTACAAGAATAATGTCATCACTATGTGAAAAGGTGATTTCATAATGAATTGATTACAAATGTAAATTTTTAATATCATTATCAAATTTAATTCATTTTTTAGTTTCATAATTACATAGAGATTTATAATTTTTTTAATTTCAAAATGTAAAATGCATTACATGAATTTTAAATAATTTTGATTCTAGTTAATTTATTTAAATGTTCATTTAGTTTAATTTTCTTTTACAAGTTCCAATATTTGTAACATCATTTTCTATTTTATATTTTTATTTCAGAGAAAATAAAAGTAAAACTTTATTAAACTTTATTCAAAAAATCTTATTGTGAACTGAATTTCATTTCTGAAATTTATACTTAAAATTTGCATGTTTTCAAGAATTTAGATTTAATTTTTCTATTATTTTAAATTTAAAGTTAAATACATAAATTAATTTAAGTTTTGCATGTACATTAGTTACATTCCATTATTTGTAATAAATTATAATACAACATTTCAATTTGATTTTTCATTTTTTCACATGTCATTTTGTTACATATTTCAATTGAATTATCCCATGCATTTTTATATTTATGTGAATCACTACAAACAACAAATGAAAACATGGCATTAGTATTCTATTTTAATTTTTAATAATAAAGTTCAAAAAATAACTTTTTATTTTTTTTTGTATTGTCACATTGTAAAAAATAACACTATAATCATGATTAGTCATATTTAAATGATTGATTTCAATTTCATTAGTCACATTAATCAAGTCAAATAATTCCACATGGGTGTCACATAACCACATCCAACATAATTTTTTTATATTAAATAGATAGTTTTTTCAGTTAAAATGGACATATCTAGTTTTGATTTTAATAAAATCAAACACAGTCAATCATTTCAAACAAATGGACTTGACTTCACAATTATTTGAATTGTGATGTTATCAATGAAAATATTATGTTTTTATAATATTGTTAATTGGATTCTTATTGTTATTCTATGGGGGTGATCAACAAATTTGTTTATTCCATAGGCGACCACATGATCATCTTACAATTGAACCTTCACTAAAATTGACATTCCAAAATACAAGTTTCAAATGAGGTCCCTAGAAGAGGATTAGGAGCATCAATGACCTTTGCAATAACAACAAGGATTACTAATTGGGTATCAAGGTTTTGTTTTTAACTATGCAATTGGACAATTTTTGCACATTATTTTCATGTGGACAACAAAGTTGACTACTACCACACAAGGACAATAGAGGTTCAATCTTGGATTATTGTGAAAAATTATGACATATATCACTACACCAAAATGCGTCCTAGTTCACTATGGGTTTCACTAGATTTTGAGTGAATTTGGACATTTTACCATGGTGAAATTATTCAACCCCTTAATGAACAGGGACAATTGCAACAGATAGTGAATTGATCCATTAGTACCTAGTGAAATACAAATTTACCAAACCATTTCACTTGCTAATTAATTAACTAAGCAACATGGAAATCAATTAAATTTAAATTATTTAATATCTAATGTAGTATTTTATATTATTGATAATTTCATATTTTCAACTTATGAATTATTGACATGTGTCACTACCTATGTTAGGTTAAAAACCTAACCTTGGTACATAGGCCATGTAATCAATTTAATCAATGTAATCATATTCTAGGGAACTACATACGAGAATATTTAGTCAACTTACCATTGTTGACCACAAACACACCATTTGTGAGGTTTGATCCTTTGACCTTTAAGATGGAGGCACACACCCCTGCCACAACCCACCACACTTGTGAGAAAAAAAAGTTGTTACATGGGTCCTTGGTGTAATTCTATTTAAGGGTGTTAAGTTTCTTCAAAAATATATTTCTTTCAAATTTTAACAAATGTTTGGAAAATAAAATTGAATATCTTTGCAAAGAAAAAGATTGGTCAATTTGATTTTGTTGCACCACAAATAATGCGATATGTTCCATTTTGTGAGTGCCTCAAGATTTTATGCACATTAAAAGCAAGTCTATAAATTGTTGTATCAACTATTGGAAGCATATAGGTGGAGAAATATTGTGATGGGTTCATTGGTTTGTGACAATTCTTGAAAGGTTTTGCCATACTACATGAATCCTAAAATCTAATTTTTTTTTTGCACATTTAGGTCAATTGCAAAAAAACATACTTGGGTTGTTGTGGTATGGATGTGTGTGGTAGGTCTTCAATCTCAACCATGATGGCAACTTCATCTTCTTCTTTGTCAACTTCCTTATTTTTCCAAGGTAAAAAATAATGCACTTTGTTAATTAAAGAAAAAAAGGTCATATGACATGTTTCACATGTTTGTATGGCTAGCTTTTCATTGGTCATAAAGTTTTCAAATTGATGGTTGAATGGTTGAGAAGAAGCTCGTGTATGAAACTTGATAGGTCTTTGTAACCCTAAAATAGAATTATGTAATTTCATTGTTTCTTTGGTAACTTCCGTTGCTATTGTTATAGTGTTGAGTTTGTGGAACTCTTGAAAGTTTGTTGTCTTTCTAGGGTTTTGCTTGATGCATTAAAGGTTTTTTTCTTCTTTTGGTTTGCAAGCAAGAAAAAATTCCTCTAAGCTCTTGACATAATGCAAAATAACAATTTAAAGAGCAAGAAGGGATCAAAGGTGTGCATTAAAATCTTCCTACCTTTTGAGCAACAACAATCTTTGGTTAAGAGTTTATGACATGTTTTGTTATTGTTGGAGCATTTAAGCCCATTATTTGACATGTATATATAATGAACTTTAATGCAAGGTTAGTAAATGATACACATCACAACTTTTGGCAAGATAGTGGTGGAAAGACCAAAACTTCATTTATACAGATTATAATTGTAACACTAGCAACCTTCAAAAATCAATGATGAAATTTATGTGTCAAAATACATGAAACTATGCCCATGCTAATGTTTGAGAATTTCTTTGAAAAATTCACAACATTTGAGCAATTTGTTTAAATAGCATGTTCACACAAAATCAATGTTAAACACAATTGCACTAGATTTGAATGTTTAGAAAATATTCTCTTTTGATGTTATTTGCTAAAATTCTTGTTGTTAAAGTTGGAAGTTTAACCCCCATTGTTGACCTCTTTATGTTCACCACTCATAAGGATTATTGTGTGAAGATCATGCTTTCATGCAAGGTGGGTTTTAGTTTCTTTAGTTTTTTTAATGTGGTAAAACTTGTTTATAAACCTTGACAAAACGAACCTATGTACCTAAACATTACATAGTAAAGATAAATGACATTAAGAAAAAGTATCCTTGGGTGGTACTAGACTACGAACATCACACATTCATTTTATGGAACCAAACTTTTTTAAAATATAGGAAACTTTCAAATAAAAAAATTCATTATAATTTTTTAATGAATACATTCACCAAGTTATATTTGAAACATTAACCATATCAAGAATATTTTATATTTTGATGTTTTTAGTCATTATGTGGTTAAAAAAAAGTTTTAGAAATGTAATGATGTTTCCTTTCCTTGTATGTTTTGGCTAAGAACACAAGTTTGAAACATGTTTTGGTTTTTTCTTGGGGAATCGTTTTCTAAGGTACCTTTGATGATATTCTAATTGAATTTTTAAATTTAATTAATTGAATATTTATAATTTAGTTATGAATTTCAAAGTTTAAAAACATGATTATAAAAAGGGCTATTGTAATTATGGGAAAATTTTATTCTAATTCCCACTTTTGGGCACCTATACCTTCTCCTATGAATTTTGCTATTGTTAACAATTTAACAATGCAATTAGGTCCAAATTCTTTAAGGTGCACCAAAATCTTGTCACATTGTCACCCAAGTATTTTTGTTTTGTTTTTCTTTTTCCCTCACCATCAACATGGACATAAAGTGGATGATATTAATGTTTTTAGATATAGAGTGGTCTATGTTATATTATTCATTAACATGTATGGGAATCAAAGTATAGGGTAAATCAAGGACTATGTCTAGAACTACTATAGTACCTTTTCAAGTTCAACACCTCAATGCCAAATAATTAATTTAATTTTCAATTCTTAATTTGGAGTTTAAAATTTCAATTCTGAAAATTTTGGCATTTTGTATTAAATTTGTTATAACCAAATGTTAATAGAAGATAAGTTTAATGATTTTGTGGTTAGGTGGTCAATAAGTTATTAATGAAAGCCAGTCGAAGAGGTTCAAGGATCAAACTTAATTGGTTGCATGAATTTTTAAATTTTTTTTCATAACTAACTATTTATATACAATTTTTTTTGGCCAATTTGAAAATAATTTAATTTATGCCAAACCTGAAAATGTACTATGATACCTTTATTTTGTCCTAGGTACCTTTAAAAATTTGGATGTCAAGATTTTTGTTTCATTTCTTTTGAAATTGCAATTGTTGTTTAGTCAATGGTTCAATTGAATGGATCATCAATAGATGGTCATTTTTGGTGGGTTGTCCTAAATCAAGGAGACTTAGTGGTGTTGATTTTCAAGGTGGCTTCAACTTGGAAAATGGTAGTGCAAATAACTTTCTTTGAATCCAACTTGCACTAGAAGGAAAATTGTCATTTGCAACTAAAAGTAGTGCAAAAACATTTTTTAGTTGCAAAATTTGGTTGCAAATGACAAGTTTTCTTTTAGCATTGAAAACTAAGAATTATGATTTTGTGAATAAAAAAGCCAAATTAGAAACTTCTATATTTGTCCATTTCAAAATCCATAAAAAAAGAGGTTGATTGCAACATTTTCAATTTTTATAAGCTTGAAGTGATCCATTGAAGGAATGTAATAATGATAGATGGATCATCCATTACATATCATTACAATGAACAAGACATATTCGTTTTGTTGCAATATTATTAAGCTTTATTTTATAGCAATGATTCCACTAAACCTTTTTTTTTGCCATGAGTTAATTGAAATGAAAATTATGAAGATGACTATGATGAGTAGTAGCATTTGCTAGTTTATGTTCTCGCGGTTGTGAAAGACACAAATGCAACAAACTTCAAAATGAAAGTGCAAAAGATGAAGACATTATAATGAATTTTTTGATATAGTAGAAGGGGAGAAAGCTTCAAGCTAAAAGGCTACTACCAAATTAACATTCTCTTATGTGTATGCCATGCAATGTTTTTTTTTGAATTTTGTGATGTTACCACATTGGTGATCATCCACAAGGAGATTTAACCACATTCGGTTATCAACCATCTATGAAAGTAGAAATTTATTAAAATCCTTTTATATCATGGCTACTCGCTAAAATAATGTGTAGAATATATCAATTTTTTAATTTAAAAATATTGGTGAACTTTTTTGGAAAATTTTTTTAAATGAAAAAAATCGCCACACAAAAAACCTTGATTCCATGTCTTGTTCAAAATATTGTCAATTAAATAATAAAGCTCAATAATAATGTTTTCTCAATCAATATATTTCCTTGTCAATAACAATAGTCTTTGATTTGAAGATAATGAAATATGCAATTTGTATCCTTTATACACTAGTGTATTGTGTGTGCAATGAAGATAAATAGTTCATGTAGTTGTTTTAATTTATATTGTAGGAAATCCATGATGTAAGCAAACATGTACTATGTGTGTGGATCCCCACTAGTTACAAAATTGTACAAACCAAATTTCACACTTGTTGATCTATATCATTTTGCCATTTCATGTGAATGAGTTATCATGTTACACTCACATTAGGTTATGATGTCATTTTGGTTATTGATGAACTACCAACTTATGTTACATTCTTTACATTTTTTTGTTTTTTGAGGCATAGATATAAATTTTAAAAAGCAAATGATTGCAAATTTTGAATGTAAGACATAACCATCAAAAAGGAACTTCCCTATTTTATACTAAATGAACCATATTATATAGTAAAAACACAACCTATTATATATCTTCATGCTTTGGAGATGCAATTACAAAATTTCACCCATTTAGTTTTGTTAGCCTTGTGCATTTGTGGCCTAGCATAACTAGTTAGGGAGGCATTTTTAAAATTTTTACAATGTTAAAAGCCATGGGTTGTAGATAGGACTATATGGGTTAATGTGCTCTTGTTAGATGATGTAATTTGAAGATAAATTAAAAGTGCACATGTTGAAACATAAAAGTTAGATTACACACATATGATAGTTGACAATTTAAAGTTGTTAGTATCATTAGTTTTCCTTGTATAGTTTTGGTTTTCTATGAATCATCACATAATTTCATTGAAATTAGTAAGGAAATATATATATATATATATTCAAAGAACCGTGTTTACAACCCATTATAAACATGGAACATTTCCACTTGCAATTTTTTTCCTTTTAAACAAAGGATGGTAATAAAATGGCATTGACAACCTTGAGATAATTGATATATTATAAGATGTTAATGTGTAGATAATCAAATTATATTGTAGTATTTTTGTTAATCCTCACAAAACATCAAAATCATGGTCAATGGTTTTTTTTAAAACTAACTCGGCTTTATATAGAAGCAACTAAAAGTTTGAAAATTATAAGGTAAAGGTTAAATAAGAGTTTTTGAAAGCTATGGTTGAAATGGGTACTTCTAAAAATTGGTTGTGAACAAATTATTTAGCCATCTTTAGTAAATAAACATGCATCTTTAATTATTTGTTCTTATGTACATGCATGAATGTTTTGTTAACTAATTTAGAATGTAATCACATAATAATTTGAGAAAGTATGTCACAAAATATGTTATGGTCAATGTCTTAAATGGATATTGGGATTGCTTAAAATGTTGATAACAAGTTTTGGGAATTTTGGCAAAATGACATTGGAGGGTTATCTAGATATATAATCTAATACCTATGTTACAAAGTGTTCACATGTACATAATTATTATATGAAAATGTTCATATGTAATGAGGACAAAACATGTGGTCATTGAAATCATGGTCAATGGTTGGAAAAAGAGAAAAAAAAGGTTCTCTTGAAGCTAAAAAGAAGTTTGAAAAACTATAGGTGATTATAGCTTTTGGAAATTGTGAATAAAATATGTATATAATGAATTATTGGTGTAACATAATTGTTTGAAAATGATTGTAAATGAACATGCCTACTTCAAACAAGATGATAAATGATTTTCTTCATATTTGGTCAATATTTCTTTTTGTAGTTAATTTAAAAACCAATTGCATAAAGGTTTCATAAAATATGTTACTATTAAGAAGAATGGAAATGTTTGTGTGCATATATCATTATGTTCTTGTAATGCCAATGCAAATATTTGTATATATTGTATTTTGGAATACAATATTCTCTAGAAGGTCCATTATGTATGTTTTAAGTCGAAAGGAAGCTGTTAATAAAAGAATTTGAAGGATAACTTCTAGAAGGCCTAAGGGTTTAATTTAATCTTTTAACCATGAATAAGTTGTTTGTCAATGATGTCAATGTTTTAATTTATTTTGCTTTGTGTGTAAATGAAAAACATGATTGATTATAACAATGGTCGTATATCATTGATATGAAAAAAAAATTGTTTTGTTGATCACATTTTGCAAATGAACATGTATGTTTAGGATGGTTATGTCAATTCCTATAAATAAATTATAAATTTTTTTGGTGATTTTTTAGTCTGAAAATGTTAAACATGTAAGTTCAGATTTTGATTAAATATTGGTTTACACATTGTATGGCTATAATAATCATGGTAAATGAGTGATGGATATTAAAAATTATCCTTAAAATAATCATCTTCGAGCTTCTCTTTGATTCTAAAATATATTTTCACCCCTAGAAATTTTGCAAACTCACAAAGGAAAACAAACCCATGGCAAAGAGGATGTGCAAATTTCTCATAAAGGAAGGTGAAAAATAGTAGTTTTTTCATGAAGGGGAATTTATTGCACAACATTCACAATAATGACGACAAAATTGAAAGCAAAATCAAAAATCAAGAAATTCATTTTATCACCAACCTAGGGCAAAAAAAGAACTTTAAGCCTTGTTTATTACCATTTTATTTTTTTTGTTATCAAGTGTTGATGTCCTTTTGAGTTTTCCTTTTCCAACTATTTTTATTGTGAGTTAAATCTAGCTTGGTTGTAAGGAAATTTTAATTTTTGGGAAATTACACATTAAATGTGTAGTTTTAAAAAGCATTTTTATGTACCATGATAGGTGGGCTTATAAATTTTTTTCATAAAAAGGAATAAAAAGGTATGAACTAAAATGATTAATGGGTTTTACCAAATATGAAAGGTATCATTCCAATTGCAATATTTGAAAATTGATCAAATATTTATGAATATGTAGAAATGCACATGTGACATTAATGTACACACATATGATATAGGGTCTTCAAGACCTCATTCATCATGAACAAAACATTATAATTTGAAAAAAAAAAACTATAATTGAAGAGGAAACCAAGAGCACAATTAAAGGCTATAATAAAAGTATCATTCACATCCACAAAAACATGATGAAAAATATTTAAAATTTTGATTTCTAGCCCAAATTTTGATGTTTATCTTGATCACATATCCAACAATTGTGAAACATTATTATTTTCAAAGTATGGCAACATGTTTAGTTAGTTTGCAAATAGTAGAAATACATGAGAAAAAAAAAACAAAGAAAAAAATGTACAAACACATGACAATATATTGGCCTAAACCTAGTTTCATAGAAAAAGAAGTAGGATAACCTTATAAATGTTGCAACATAAATATTGCAATACAATGAAGCTATCCATAAAATCACCCTTTCTTTCACCCCCATCCCCTTTTTTGGTGGTATCTGCAAAGTAGGAAAATTTTATTAAATTTCAATATGAAATGCTAAAATTCGACATTTAATGCACAATGTTTGAGAATAATCATAGCAATTGTACATGTAGGAATAGTGAAAATATATGTAGCAGCAGCGGAAGCATTTAGGAAAAAGGAAAGAAGGGATGAAATTCAAATTTTCAAAACTAATTTGGGTCCAAGTTATTTCATTTTGTTAAATTTCATTCCCAATTATGCATTTGAAGCCCTATTATGCCAAAACTAGCCATTCTCACCTTGTAATCACTTGACTTTACAAATAATTTTAATATATGAAAATTATATGCATATTTTGAAACATTCATCATCCAAAAAAGTTATATTCATAAAAGGAAGATGCCAAAACCTTCCATAATTGGTCAAAGTCAATTCTTTCCCTTGATTCCTTATCAAGGGAAAGAATTGACATTGACCAATTATGGAAGGTTTTGGTTAACTTGGTTTTTTTCTTCATAATGAACTACTTATTTTTTCCAATCTTGCAATTATTTTTTATTATGTTTAAATACCCACATACATATTGTTGAGAGCTAGAAAAATTAAATCTAGCCATGTTATTGTGATTTACAATCCCTATTGATTAGAATATTACAATGATAAAAAAAAATCTATCAAAATGAAATAAAATTCAACATCTCTTCTCTATGATTAGGCATGAACTTATTAACAAAAATAGTTGAAATATGCAATGTGGTAACTTTGGGAAGGCATTTTTTATATTGCTAAATTTCACTTCAAAAAACACCTTCTAATTATTAAACACAACATTTTGAAACAAGAAAAAGACCATGTACTAAATTGAAACACATCTTATGACATTTTTTATTACCAAAGTCCAAAAGTGGGATGATCACATAGGTAATAACCACAAAAACACCACTAGGTTTCAAAATCCAATTAATATTTGAAACCTACAAAAAATCGTTTCATTGGATGTTAATTAGAATAAACAAGATTTTAACTTCTTTTGAAAGCTTTGTAGTTTGGGGAAGAAAACTTGTGTTCCAAGATGGACACATTGGGCATATGTGAAATGGGACATTGAAAATAATTATCATAAAAAGAGCTTGAATGAAGTTTGTGAATTGGTTTTCACCCTAGCAATAAGGGAGGGCCATCAATGCAAGGTTATAATTCAACATGCACCACATCAATTGAATCTATTGCAAAAGGGAACTTCCCAACATCAATCATGACCAATGTTATGTCTTTGAACATTCAATACAACCTCATAACCTTCAATAACAATCATACTTGTGTATATCATATATGATATATAATTATCACAATCCTAACATTGGGTTTGCGATTAAATGTGAAATGCAAGGGCCCATGAAGGCAAGAGTGTGTTTAGGTGTGAAACACACTCTCATAAATTGGGGAGAGTGCAAGGGATGAAGTCTAATGACTTTCAATTGCACTCCCATTTTGGGAGTTGCATTCGTGCGGGAGTTGTGAATGTTTAGAACCTTGGTTGAAAAGGTAAAAAAATGCCAAATTGGGGCTTCAAGACACCATTAGAAAGGTTTTGAAGCATATATGCTTAGAGTGCCCTCACATTGTTCATTTAAATCTAATTTGCATGAGTTATGATCAAAAGAAAGGGCGGGAGTCATAATTCCCTAAAAAGCAAGGGTCAAATGAGGTCCAATTGGGGAGTGTTATAAACCATTGAAAACATATTTTTAAGGGCTATAAAATATTGCCTTCACATTTTTAAAAAAAAATGATTTGAGAAAGATATGAACAGCCAAAGCTTTGGGACAACAATAGTCTCACGTTTGGGACTCTCATTTGGGAATCTTAGGGAAAAGTGACATTTGGATGTAGTCCACGTGGAGAGGCACAAAATATACTATAGGGAGGGGAGTGGTGCCTCCTTTCAATGGTTGTGGGTTGTGTAAAGTCTTGCTTGAGGTTGTCCCTATTAAATTCACTACACCACTTCCATTCAATTTGCATTAATTACCCTATTTCTTGGTTATGCAAGTTGATATCATCTTGAACTCTCACTTGTAAATTCATCCTAGTTCCCATCTCGGAGCTCTAGCACGCCCCTTTTACCTTTGAAGTGCTATGAGCTAGGAAGAGTACTCCAATTCCTTTTTCTATTATTTTCACCTTCGAATTCACCTCTAAATCTTTCATGGAGATTGGGGGTGCATCAATAATGCATATAATTTATTTATTTTTAGTTTCTTTTCGACAAGAAACATGTGTGAAATAGGTAGGTGAATACATGATTTGGTTCCAACCATTAGTTCCATGCAATAAGTGTTTGTATGCAAAAGTTGAACTTGCATGAATGTTTAGTTTCACTAAATTGTGCATGGTTAATATTACCACTAAACATGCATGAGGTCAAATACTTCTAAATGGTTACATTTTTGACAAAAAACATGCAATTTTCCATGAGAATGTAACAATTTTTGTTTAATTGCATTTATTAATATGACAACAATCATATTTATTTCACAACAATTTGGGTTAGAAAGTTGTCATTTTGTTTGTGGATGTACTTTGTAGTCATGCTTCATGTACAAGTGAGATTAATCCGATATAATAAAAAGGTTTTCAAAAGTCTTCACTTTTCCACATTATCATCACTAGTAGTTAAAGTAATGAAAGGAACTTCCTATCATTATCAACAACAATTGTATGCTTCCTTTGTTACTTTTGTAGCCCTTAAATTTTTCTCGACAATTTTATTTTTCTTTATCCTAAATTGAATATCACACCTACACCATGATCTAAATTCCTCTCTTGTTTGGATTCTTCTTGTTTGGATTTTTCAAGATGCATGAAGAAGTTTATACCAATGTTGGGCAATTCTCAAATGCCCACCTAGTTTTTTACTCGGTTTTTAGCTTAGTTCTCACAATGAAAACCGATTAACACATTTACATGTGAAAACTAGAATGAGAACCAATCTTAGGTTTTCAAATGAATGAGAACTAATCATGAGAATTAGTTCAAGTTGATACATATATATTTTTTGGAAAACCGAACAAGTTCTTTCATAAAACTTAAATCCTTGTATTAGTTGGCGTTGGCTTTTCTTGTTGTTCTTTTCACATGGGGTTGTTGCTTTTCTCTTGTTGCTATTACTTTTCTCCCATTGTTATTTTTTTTCTTGTTGTTACTACTTTTCTCACATGGAGCTATTTTTTTTGCATGATGAAATAATTAAGTTATTAATGATTTAATTCCTAAAGTTGATTTAAACTAATGGAAAATTTTACAATTGGGTTGTGAAAACTAATTGTTATTGTATATGTGGGAACAGTATTATTTGAGAATTGGATGAGTTTGAAAAAAAACTAACCAATTTTCACCGGCCCAATATATATATGAAAATTGATCAGGTTTTGATAACATCATGTAAAAATTGGGTGAGTTTGAAATTCTCACTTGAAAACTTAATCAATTTTCACCAACCTTATATATATATGAGAATTGATTAGGTTTTCATAACATCATATAAAAATTAGAATTGACCAACTTTGACAAAAAAAGGAAAATTACCCAACATTGGTTTATACCATGTCTAGGTGGTGGTGGAAAAGATGAGGAAGAGGAGGAACACAAGGAAGAAGAAAAAGGATTCTTACATTTGGAGTAGTACTTTGTACTAAAATAAAAATAAAAATCGGTTAGAATTTTTGTGTGTTATTTATTTTATTTCTTGGTGGGATTCATTTAAAGCACATTTGAAAAAAATTACAAACAACAAGAGGCTCATCATTTGTGTTGAATTTCATGTTCATAATCAATTATGCAAAGTTGTGAATTTCAAACAATTTTGTTAATTTTTTATTGTTGAAAGTCATTTTATTTCAAGATTGTAGTTTTTTGGAATTTCATGCTACGTTTTTTAAATGAAATCACTTTTATATAAAAATCTTGGAAATTTCATGTGATTGATTACAAGTTTTTGTGTTTCCAATTCAAAACATATAGTTACAAAAATTATTGTGTTTCTACATTTGTTAGTTTAAAATTAAGCAAATTAGGTAATGTTGTTTTTGATTTTTTTACATTTTCAACATTTTTATCTTGGAAATTTTGAAAATTTTCAACATCTAAAATTTTAATTAATTTCAATTGTGTTTGATCACAAGGTAACATATAATGTGACCTATTGTAACAATAGAAAATTTCAAGCATGCTTTAGTGTAAAGTAAAACTTGAGGCCACGGGATTGCATTTGATTACAAGTCCGCTTGCAATTCAAAGATTCACTAAATGCAAAGATCTCTTTAGATTTAAAAATATATTCTTCTATTGATATGTGACATGCATCATGGGGGGAAAAAAAGGTGTTTCAAATAATGGAATGTTTGTTGCGATAATCATTTCATGTTTCACGGCACCTCGTAAATAATAAAGAAAAAAATACATTGGGTAAGGTGTGCTTTGATTGCATTGAAAAGATCATAGCAAGTATTTACTTGGTAGGGAAACCCCTAGGGGAAAGGCATTATAAGAATAAAGGGCTCATGCAAGGTGGAGTTTAGTATGGCCCCAATTATAATAATACTGAAGATGGCTTGTATGCGAGCATAAAACTTTAGGAGCTAAAAGTTTAATGTGATTTCAATCCACTTACATGGATGAATATGTCCATAGATGAATGATTTCATATGGATGAATTTCATTTATGATTTGGATTAAATAAATAAATCATTCAATGAAATTCATGCATGATTAGAAGATAAATGAAATCAAAATGATTTATATCCATTTTCATTTGTTATCCAAGTATTGATATCTCAAATTTCAATGTCATTTAAAAATGATGGATAATGAAATTGTGATAATATAGGAAAATATGATGATGGGATCAAAAAATGTTTTAAATTTTGTTTAAAAAATCATTTTCATCAACAATGTTAAGCAATTAAAGTTTTTTTTGTCATGGGATGAATGGTACCCCCAGCCTACCTCCCCCCCCCCTTTTCCTTGCACCCACGGACCCCCCGACACCAAATCATACAAAGAAAAAACAAATTATAATAAAAA
>Ga0116231_10010018_pt1 | contig 15550 bp, 18 predicted proteins | sample S1TSphgellanicum_2_FD_89695 | JGI IMG/M metagenome (GOLD analysis project Ga0116231, IMG submission 89695) | Host-associated microbial communities from peat moss isolated from Minnesota, USA - S1T2_Fd - Sphagnum magellanicum MG | ecosystem: Host-associated > Plants > Peat moss > Unclassified...
ACCCCTGGTTATCAATTTACTTGGGTTTTTTTTTAAATAATAAATTATGCATAAAGGTCAGTTTTCAAATACTCACCCGTGCAAACCACCAGTTATATTGTCTAGGTAGGGTAGGCTATAAGGTTTTTTTAAAAAAAAAGTAATATGTATTTTTTCTATTTTTCCATCATAAACATGTTTTTTTTTTTCCTGTTTTTTTTCATAAACTTTTCCTGATTGAGAGGAGAAAGGAAGAACAGGATAGGCAAATGCTGGAAATGCTACACATGACAGGCCCTCCAGGCAGAGTCAGCAATTTTCAGTCAGAGTAAACAGACCATGACAGGACGGATGGATGATGGGACAGATGGATGAAATGATGCTTCACATCCTGACATTCTTTACTATATGTAATTGGAACATTTTTCAAAATGCTAAATATTTCTGGTGATGATTGCTCATGATGCTACATGACAAAAACTGAAAACAGAAAAAATCACTACAACCATCGATTTAAAACTTCTTTCAGTAGCATTGGCTTGGGTAATGCCTTCTTCAAGAAGTTGGGATGCTAAGTCTGTACAATACCCAAGTACCTTGGCAACTTCAACACATGTCTGTCAAAGAAATAATAATTTTGAAATTTTCATGTTGACAAATAGAGTGCTCTTGAAGATTCAATATTTTCCTTCAACAATATCTTGTCCTTTTGTAAATAATAATTTCCAAAAAGTGTCAACATTTTTTGAAAATAATGTAATTAGTGTTGAAGTGTTATCTTCTTAACAGTTCACCTACTATACCTATTATCAAGTCTGCCTATAATTTTCAACACGAGACAATTAACTAGATTATATGATTTGACACGGACCAGTAGAGCATCTATTGAACCAGAACAGACTTTGATTGCACTGATGTGTGTATGATTCTGTCCTCCCTTGTTAGGATTGGAAACCTTCAAAAACACTTCATTGTTTATTATTTGATTTTTGATTTCATACTTTGTTGAAATTTTGTGAGTCAAAGAAAAGGCTGGTGTAGCTTGGTAGAGAAGAATTTGGTTTGGAATCTTTTTCTTTTTTTTAAAGAGTGGAACAACTACAAGTTTAGGACCGTGGAAAACATTGGACTCAACAACCTAACGCAATGTGCATTCTATTAAAGATTGTTTGAAACTAGCTGGAACTGGAGAAGAGGTTTTGTCAATACCAAAACCAATCAATCAAAACTATGAAAGACCAGAGCTTCTTCACAGCTTCTCTTCAAAACCTGGAACCCGACAACACTGGTGGTGCACACACAAATATACTGGACTCAGCTTCTAGAGCTTTAAGAATGCATCATCAAACCCCTGAGGAATGTGTGATAAGTGGTACTGCAATAGCGGGATGTGTGAGTGAAGGAAAGACCATAACAGGTACATTTTTACTAGCACAATGCAGTATGCTGGAGCCTTGGTCAGTTCTGCAAATGGCCTGTATAAATGAGCTGATTTCCATACATGACAGTGTTGCAGAAGTCCATGCACATGGATGCCTACTGTAGTACCCCAGTGGGGGCAGCTTCAACACATGCCTGGCCAATTATTTATTTATTTATTTATCATGAATTTTTTGAGTCTAAAATAAGATATTTTGGAAGATTCTTTACTTTCCTTCACAGAATTGTACTCTCTTTCAAAAAATAATTTTTTTGAGAAATGTGATAGTTAATTAAATTGTCAAAGCTGCCAAACTACCCCATTCCCCACATGTGCACACATTTTTTTTTTGTAATACATAAGCTGCTGCTGCTGCTTGTAGAGATGGGCATTTTGCTTTCCGAGATGCCCACATTTTTATTTTATTTTATTTTAAATTTTTAATGTGATACCCAACTGGTTGGTACCCATTGGGTATCAGGGTGTTTAAACTTTTAGTAGTAAATAGTGAGTCAAGTCTTACACCAGCTAATGCCCCAGCCCTAAGTTGTTGCTACCCTACACAAAGATTCCCCACTGTCATTTTCTTCAATTTGGATCAAACTCTCTTGGGCTGTACCTAATTTCATCAAAGTTTTGAAATTTTAAAAGTAGAAATTTGAAAAAACATGATCTTTATTATTGAAAATTTGAAAATAGTTAATATGTTTTTAAATGTGTCATCAACTTGAAACCAATTCAAAACACTTACCTTTGACGTACTTGCATTTTCTAAAATTTATATAAATACAATTTTTTTTTAAAAACACAATATTATTATACTAAAATCATTAAAAAAATCCTAACATATATTGATCATTAAACTTTAAAAAATTCCAAAAACACATGAAGACTTATTTTATGATTACTTTCAATTTTTTTTAAAAAAACAAAGAATCTATGATGGGTTACTTTAGTATGCTTGCACATTGGCCAAGAAGAGAGAGACGTAAGTAGGAAAACCCTAGTCCAACTTGTCCTGGGTGAAGAAGGTAGGTAGTAGGTACCTACAAGAAAAACCATGGTCCACCTTGGTTTGGTGGAGGTGCTGGTTCAGCGGAGCAGATGCGCGTCTGACAACACGGCCTTCACGTCCATGTACATACAAACCCCACTTAACTTTTGCTCTGGGGTCAAAATCCATGCACACTAAACTAGGAAAAGTCCTGGTGCGTGCTATTTTTCCCTCTCCTTCCTGTCACGGACCACCGGACTTTGCCCTAGAAAAGTTTCGGTGCTCTAATCCACACAAGCTTCCACGCTTCTTCCCGATTCCCGCACGCCCGCCCGCCTCCGCATTCTCTTTGCAAGCACCTGCCTACAAATCCTTTCTTCTTCATGCTGCAACAACAATCGCTGCTTCAGCTGGTATTCATTCCTCAAGCACAATTGAAGGAACGCTGTGGCGGATGCAGCATGGCATGATGCTCACAATTCTTCCACGCTCGTCATGGTCTCAGACATCAAGTCTATAGATTGATAGAAGAAGAAGAAGAAGAAGAAGAAGAGAGACAGAGACTAGAGCTCAGAACCGCATGCCCAAGACTCAAAGGACCTTGATCTGCATCTGCATAAAAACAACCCAAAAAACAAAAAGCTTACTTGGGCGGGAATTATTAGTCCAGGAGTATCAACAATTTACGAGAAAACCTGAACTTTGTGGTGCAAATAGACAAATGGATCATTTTAGGGAGGGGATGATGAGATTAGGAGCCGGAAATTGGAGTCAAGAGCAGTGCGTGGAGAAGGTGGAGGAGATGCTGAGGAGAGCTATAATACACCAGGAAGATTTGTGGGGGATGCTAATGCTGCATTCATCTGATCAGGATCGTCAGTTGGGTCTATCGTCTTCGACAGTGATGCAGATGCGAGATCAATTACCAGGTGTTAGTGGTGAAAATGTCAACTGTGATCAGGTCTGTATCATCCCACCCATAGTTTTCAGAGCTTTGAAGGCGAAGCTGGAGAATTCCATGGATTGGAGCCACCTTGCTCTCTGTCGTCTCAAGGAGATTTTGTCGCAAACTACGTCTGCACCGTCGTGTGTGGATCCAGCAATGACTGCTCCAGCTGCAACGCTAGTGACAGATTCATCAGCGACGGGGGTCAGGCAGCTTGCCATGAGGTTCCGCGGCAAGTATGAAAATTTACCGATCAAGCCGGAGTCGCGGATGACCCAGACTAGTAGTGTTGTGAAGCAGGCGCCAGCACCTGGCATCAGCTCTTCCTCATCAAAGCTGAAACTACACACGCCTCTGAGTCCCCTCCACGTACCTCTCATACAGGAAAATCTCTCGTCCTCGCCTCACCCTTTCACTGCAGGCCAGCAGCCCTTCTCTTGCTTCAGTGCAGGTAGATCCGGACCCAGTACAGTTGCAGAAAGTCCCTTGAGCAGCTACCTGTTTGCAGGCATTGATCATATGAATATTCCAAATTCGGCTGCAGCTCCAACTGCAACAGCAGCAGGTACCTTAGATTCCTGGACCTAATTATGCAGAAAACTTGGCACCGGAGAAAGAGATTCCCATCAATTCTGCAAGAAGCAGCTGGTCATGTACAATTTGTGCTAACATGATCTGTTGGTTTTGTGCTGCAGGTGATCAATCAGTCTTGACATCAGAGTCCCTGAACTTGCATTCAGGGGACGTGGTGCCAATGCCTCAGCAGCTGCTCATGGATTCAACAGACCCATGGCCCGCTGTTCATGCATCAGAAGAGTTGTTTCTGTCCGGCAATTTTGCGGATCCGGTACTCACACAAGAGCATCATCTTCAATCTGGACAAAGCCGCATGCCTTCATCGACGACGTGCAGATCACTGGACGCGGCACCTCATGATGCACCCATAAGGAGCTATGATCAGCTTTCCGGCGCTGCTGCTGCCGGCGCTGAAGCATTTAAGCTCGCGGCGACATGCGGAAAAACTGAAAACTCGGAACAAACCGTTCCCGAGGCCTCAGCAGCTTCTTACATTAAGCGTGCTTCCTTGAAGACTGGAAACCCAATCCGTCCTGCAAAGCGCGAGAGGTATTTGCCTGCATACCCGCATGTGTGAGCTCTACTGATCAGCAGTGTCAAAGGAGAAAGCATTTGTGAATTGTGTGGTTCACAAGAACTGAATTGGGTCTAAGACATTTGATCTCAAAGCTGGATGAAAAGCATTTCTGAAGAATTGTGGTAGTTCACAAGACCAGCTTTGGATTCTGGAAGTAGAGATGTTGATCTAGTGTTTCTAGCTAGGCATGATACTTCAAGCAGCTGGCTGGCTCACGAATGGTCCCTGAGAACTTAGATGATGGACTTGTGCTGCAGAGATCAGCAGGCGAGTGCGGAAGTAGAGCACAAGTACTCAGAAGTTCAATACCAGCGTCTAGGAGACGAGGAGAAGAAGGGTATTCCAGATGATGGTCATCGGGGTTGGAAGAAGTATGGCAATAAGGCTATTCAAAACGCAAACTTCTGCAGGTACGCCATGGCTGATGAGCTTGAAAATTTTCCCCAAGTCCTCAAGATCAGTTCTCACTGGTCTATTACACACTTCATGGATCTCATAGCTGCTGCTGCATTAGCTCAACTGCTGATTTTGAAGTCATCTCAAACTTTTCCTGAACTTGAATCTAGTGTCCTTTTTTATCGATTTCAGAGGTACGGGGAGAATTGGGTTCTTGCTGATCATGTGACCAACTGTGAACAATTTATTGGTGGTTTGTGCAACAGAGGATATTACAAGTGCAGTGTCAAGGAGTGCAATGCGAAGAAGACGGTGCAACCCACAGACGAGGATCCTTCACTCTTTGAAGTTACGTATGTAGGCGAGCACACGTGCAGCAGCTCCAGCAACGCCGGTTCTGCAGTTCATCATAGGAAGCGACTACAGAGAATGAAGATTAAGGCTGTGACCACCGCCGCCGGCGCTGTTGTTGCGACTGAGAATCATGACTCCCGCGTCTTGTCCAGCGCCGTGAATACTAGTACCACTGCTACACCCACAACTACAAATGCTGGAACAACAGCAGCTGCCGAAACCAGTTGGTCCCGTGACCAATGGCAGATCATCCCAACTACAGGATGCAGCTCACAACAACAACAAGTGTTTACCACCGCCGTCACCACCACCACCATTACCCAAGGTGGCAGCTCTGATGTAGAAGAAGAACTAGAGACCAGCATTGAAGGTCGAGGGTCCACGGACAGTACTAGTACCAGCTGCACGGCGGGCAGCGACGACGACGACGACTGGGCTCGCACCTTAGAGGCGGCAGCAGCAGCAAGAGATGAGGATGGTGGAGACCAGACCGACGACATCGACAGCTACCTCAACGGAAACAGTGCGGATGGATCAGTATATGACCTGATCTCTGGTTATCTCCAAAACGACGACAGTCTCAACGACAATAAGCATTTGTCAGACTCGTCCGAGTCCTTGTGGACAGACCTGATGCAGTCTAGTGAGAACTTGACAGCACAAATTTCTAATCTTTTGACAATTGAATTACAATCTTGATTTTTGATGATGAGCTGCAGATCTAATGCTATTGTACACAAATTCATAATTTATTGTCTTGGGCTTAAACAAAGCATACTACACTGGTGAGCATTAGATATGAAAAACCATTTGGTGACCATCAAGATAGAAGATAGAAAAACAGTTTAGGAAAAACCATTTAGTGATTCTCAGATATGAAAAACCACCTGGTGATCATCCATCAGATAGAAAACTTATATAGAAAAACCCATTTGATGATTGTTAGTTATGAAAACCATCTGATGACGATCAGATAGACAACCCATATTAAAAAAATCCACATGTGAAAACCATCTAGTGTCTATCAGATAGAAACCCCATTTAGAAACCCCATTTGGTGACCATTGGATAAAAATACCCATATAGAAAACCCATTTCATGACTATCAGATATGAAAACCATATGGTGACCATCAAATATAAAACCCATTTGATGACTATTGAACTATCAAATAGAAAACCCCTTTGATGACTATTGAACAGAGAAACCATCTAGTGATGAACAAATTGGAAAAGCTTTTGATAGCCCTCAGATAGGAAAACCAGATGATAACAAAAAAGAAAACCACTCTAGTAACCATCAGATAGGAAAACCATTTGATGACCCTGGCCAGATTGGAATACCATTTTCACTAGTTTGGCCCAAGTGTGAACCCATTACAAAATAGGGAAACTCAACATGTGAACATTGTTTTGCAATGTATGTATCGATTTTTTGAACAGCCAAATATGAAAGGAAATCATGCTTGAATTGAATGGTAAGCCTTCAAGTGTTACCACGTTCTTAACTGATATTTCCTTCCAAAACCTGGTTTTTTGGAATTTATTTGAGTTTTTAGTGGCAAAAATCACTTTAAAATCAATATCTCCCACATTCTGAATCCAAATCTTACCAAATAAATTCCATTAAATCCTCCTCATCAAGATCTTTCCAACAACACTAATCGCACATTCCAATCCCTCCTAAATTTTCAGCCACGATTTAATTAATTTTCAGTGAAAAAATCATTCAATAATCAAGAACTTTTGCACCACAAGTTCAAACATCAGGAAACCAAACCCATGCAACCCTCCTCATTGAGAGCTTTCCAAAGACACCAAGAACACAATCTGAAGCATCTTGGTTTAGTGGATCTCATAACTACAATACAAAACAAACTACCTTCCTTCATAGATGGAATATACCAACTACCTTACTACTTGGGAGATGATTAAAACTGGGTCTTACAAGTCTAATTTAGAAAGATAGAATCTATAACTTTGGGAAAATTATCAATTAGATTTTGAAGGGATCAGGTAACATACATTGAGCATGAATTGAAGAAAAAAATAGATGCATAAGAAAGAAAATAGGAAATAAAGTTTTTATTGACAACTTCCTTTCAACCAAGAAACCTAGAACATTCCTGGTGAGGTGTTTCACCTACCTTGTTCTTTAAATTGTTCAAGAGTCACAACTTTTGGGAACCAATGTGTTCATTTACTAAGTGTTTCTAAATGTCTCTTCACATTAACTAAACTTATACCAACTTATATTTCGACACTCCTATTAAGTTGGGATAAGTTTGATTCATTGTTAATATGTGGAAAAAACACTATTCTAATTTTCATAGTACAAAATTTGTGTTTTCCAATAGAGCAATATTGAAGCTAGATTTCACTAGAAAAAAATTTGGCTTATATAAAATGAAATTGGAGCTCAATGTGCTAGAACGTGAATGGAACTTGGGATTCTCAACCAATGTAATGGCACTTTGATTATCCATGAATGATAATAGACTCAAGTTGTTCTTCACCTGGGTCACATATGAGTTGATGAAACCACATTGCTTCTTTTGATGTCAAGGTATAGGCCATGTAGTCTACCTCAGTGGAAGATAGAGCAATCATTCTTTGCCTTTTGCTAGTCCAGCTTATAGTTGCTGAGGATATAATAAACACATATTCAAATGTGGATTTTTATGGTGTCAATGTCACTTACCCAGTCTACATCAGAGTACCCATAACACATTTCATTAGGTTTGGGTAAAGGAGGTAGAGGTGATTTTCATTTAAAGAGCAACCCCTAATTGGAAGTTGCTATAAGGTATCATATGATCCTTTTTACTATAGACCAATGGGCATTTCCAAGGTTAGCCAAATGTTGTGATATTACTCCCATAGCAAATGCAATGTCTAGTCATGTATAGATGATTGCATACATTAGGCTCCCCATTATTGATTTATAGGGAATTTCAACCATTTTTTCTTTTTGTGAAAATTCTAAATTAAGAGATTGGTCTTTAATTAATTTTGAACCTAATTCTAGTGGTGTGGAAACTAGTTTACAATTTTCCATGTCAAATATTTTTAATGCATCACTATGTATTTAAATTGGTTAAATTCCACAATACAAAGTTCATGATTCCTTTTAACTTGAAAACCAATATAGTATTTTATTTCTCCCATGTCAGACATATCAAATTCTACACACAATAAAGCTTTTGTTTGTGGTAATAATTCTTTATGATCATTGGTGACAATTATATAATCATCTCCATATAAGGCTATGGCCACAAACAATGTTCCCGCTCTTTTGACATACACATTTGTGTCTACCATATTTTACTCAAAACCATTTTGTAATAAGTAGGTGTTTACATGGGCATACCGAGCTCACGGACTTTGTTTAAGTCCATATAAGCTTTTATTTAGTTTACAAACAAGATTATGCTTATCAGTTCATAAAAGCCTTCAAGTTGTCTCATATATATCTCTTTCTCTTGAGTTCACCATTTAAGAAGGCAATTTTTCACATCCATTTGATGGACTTCATAATCATATTTAGCTACAAGGGCCATAAATTTTCTTATAGAAATTAATTTTACTACTACTCGGGCCATGTATTTGTCAACTTGACCATCTTTTTTAAATTTTATATGGAAAACCTATTTACAACCAATGGCATGTCTACTAGGAGGTAATTTGGTGAATGTCCAAATTTTATTTTTAATTAATGAATTATATTCATCTTGTACAACATCATGCCATCCTTTAACATCTTTTCATTCCAAAGCTTCACTTAAGGTTTCTAATTTTACCTAGTTTATTTCAATAGATACTGGAATAGCTATTCATAATTTATTGAATCTTGGAACTATTGAGATGGTTTCCAAGTTTAGATTACCATCAAACTCCTATTGTTGATGTTGTATCACCATGGTCAAAGATATTTGCATCATCCATATGGTCAAAAGGGTCTTCCTCGTGGTGATTTTGAAAAACATTAACTCTTAAATTTAGTATGTTTGAAGAGGTGTCCAAGGCAATTCTTGAAAAATTACTTCATTTTAAGGTTGAGATTGTGGGATTACTATAGGGTTTATAGTGTGAGGTACATAGGTAGGTGGTATTACTAAAGGTTCTTAGTAATTCTCAATCATGGGGAGGTCATTTCCATTTTTTTAGAAACATACAAGGTGCTTGCAACTTATTGAAAAAAAGTAAAAATTATAATTCATTTAAATGTAAATAAGGTGTCAATAATTCATTTTGAGGATATTTTGAAAAAATACTTAGAATATAACTATAATATGCTAAAAATATGCAATTATTTCATAGCATATTAAAAAATATCCTTTTGCTTCATGTGTTTCCTAAAATATATGAATGACCTCCCCAAGTTTTCAATTAAATGCCAAATATATTCACTTTATTTGTTGTTTATTTTCATTCATCATTGAAATAGGTTGGCCTTATTAGTGGACCCATTTCCCATTATGTTTTGTAATTGAAATTCCTCATCGAATATGACATCCCTACTAATAATTGAAGTCCTGGAAGAGGGATTGTATAATCTATGAGCTTAGCATTATCATTATACCCCACTAGAATGAATTTTTTATTTTTCACATCCATTTTATGTCTTTTCTCTTTGGGTATGTGCACATATGCATCACATCCAAAGGTTCTTAAATGAGGCAAGGAGGGTTTTGTTTCTATCCATTCATTGATCTTTTAAAGTGATTAATCCAACCAAATCAAAAATAGGTACCCTATTTTGAATATAATTGGTTGTAGACACAACTTTTACCAAAAAGGAATTCAGAAGTTTAGCAAAGTTTGTCATACTTCTCACATTCTCAAACAAAGGTTTTTTTTTGTGTTCAACTACTCCATTTTGTTCTAGAATATAAATTGTTGTCATTTGCTTGATAATTTTGTTTTCTTTACAAAATTTCATAAATTGATTAAAAAATGTTCACCCCTGCCATCATTTCAAATTATTTTAATTTTCTTTCCTAAAAAGGTTTCTTCTTCAACTTTGTACATTTTGAAATATTCAAAAATTTAATATTTATATTTCATAGAATATACATTAATTTCTTGATTTGTCATCAATATAAGAAATTCTTGAACCCACAATCTATGATTTTGTTTATATTGGTCCATAAACATTTGAATGCACAAGGTCTAGCATGAAATTAACCCTTTGTCCTCCGGATGTTGAAATTTTGCCTTTTCGTCACAAACTTCATGAAATGTGATTTGGCAATAATAGTTGTGCAAAATTTACTATTCATAGGTTTGTATGAAATGGATATGAACATCTTTCATCTCTTTATATCATCTGAACATCGATGTCATGTGCATTGTTTAGACATGAATGTCATATGCCTATTCATATTGTTTCAAGATGGATATCGTATGTTTATTTGTGTTGTTTACATATGAAAATCATTTAAATAATGCATGACATTTGTGTTTAAATTATACAAACCTATGAAACAATAAATTTTGCATGAATTTGGAACAAACCCATGAAGCTTGTAACTTTGTGATGTTGTTTGTTTACCATGCACACAACTTGGACAAAATGAAATTTCAAGAAAAGATGCAAATTTTAAATTATTAACAAGTTGTTTGCATGCATTAGTTTCATCTTTTGTACATCAATGTGGCCTAGTCTTTGGTGCCATAAATCATGATTTCTTATATTTGGATTGTTTTGAATTGTTGTATCAATGCAAGATGAAGCATCAATAGAATAAAGGACCAAAGTGCTTAATTTGTATAAATTGCCTTCTCTTTCACAAATTGTAATAATCTAATTGCATTTATCTTGAATGTTATAATTGTTAAGGGTAAAGGTAAAGAAATACTTGGCATTTGTAGCTTATGGGACAAAAATCAAAATTTTGGTCAAACTTGGTACATGTAAGATTTCAAGAATGTGTTTTGTTTCTCCATTTGTTAATTTAATTGTAATTTTCCCACTACCATGTATTTTATGGTGTATATCATCACCAAGGTACACATAGGCCTCAATTGGATGAGGATTATATTTTGTAAACCAATTTGTATTGTTCATCATATGGGAAGTGGCATTGAAATCTACAACCCAACTTAATTTATTATTGTTTAAATCAGATGTTAACAAAGAGGCTATAAATAACCTTGCCTTGTTGGAGGCATGGGTATTTTTGTTTCATTTGAAAAGAAATTTCAACCGCATTGTGACTTTTCTCATTTGTAATTTTTTTTGACAATTTTTAATTTGATGCCCTGTAGCTTGCACTATATACAATTTCCCAAAGGTTTTTTTGGTCCATTATTTTTATTTTTTCTATTTGATTTTCAATTTGGGTTTTCAAAATGGAATAAATTGGGTCTTTTTGGCCTATAAAAATTTACTCCATTATTCTTATTATACAATGTAAAATTTTCCCCTTTATATAGTTCCACATTTTTAGTTTCTTCTTCCAATAAGAGATTTAATGCTTCATGGAAAGTACCCACCCAAGCCATTTGGACCATAACCACATTCATATATGATTTGGGCATTGAACCCAAAGTGCTACAGTAACATTAGCATCAACTATTTTCCCTCCCCCTATAATCAACTCATCTAACAAATAGTAATTTATTTATCAAAATGGCCTCAAACAATATCTCTCTCATCCAACTTTAATGTATAAAATTTTCTTGTTAGATAATTTTTATTAACAACATTGGTTGTCCAAAAATTAGTTTTAATTTGATCCCAAATTTCTTTTGATGTTTTTAACAATTTAACGTGGACCAATTGAATATTTTTCATACACAAAAGAATATTAGCTCTTGCTTTTGCATCCTTAATGTCCCAAATAGTTTGATTTGCAAGATCCATTCATCTAATAATAGAACCATTGACATGGTCCCATTGTTCTTCTTGATGGAAAAACATCTCCATATGAACGGACCATGTTTGGTAACTACTACCATCAAATCTTTCAATTAAATGTTCAAGCCCATTATTGGCCATGGTTGATGATACTAGGAAAGCTTTATAGTTTCCTAAAACCTACCAAGCTTTGATACCATGTAGAAAAAATAGATACTCAAGAAAGAAAATAGAAAATAAAGTTTTTATTGACAAATGCCTACCAACCGAAAAACCCAAAGCATTCTTCTAGAGTTTCACCCACCTTATTCTTTAAATTGTTCAAGAATCAACTCTTGGGAACCAGTGTGTTCCTTTACTAAATGTCTTTACATGTCTCTTCAAATTAACTAAACTTATACTTACTTCTATTTCAACATGAATGTGGCAATACATTATGTAGTCGATTAGTTTCATGTTTCCTCCCTCATCACTTTTCATAAATGATTTTTCATATATGAATAGTTCCCATGATTTGTATTGACTACACTTTAACTTAAAGAAATTTGTGTGAAGTAGATTTGAAATCACCATTATTTAATTACACAATGTGTGTCCATTCCAATTTATTACATTGCAACTTACGAAATGTACCAAATTTACACAATTGTTTACCAAGGAATGTTTGATTTTAGATTATATTTCGAATCATTTTAGTTTTGGTAGGCTTTTGAACCAAAATGCCCATGATTACTACCATAACATAATTCACATCATGACCAACATTTTTTTTCACGTGGCAAATGTTTTCCACTTGACCATAAAATAAAAGTAATCCAAGAATATTCTACCACAAATATCTTGGTTTCAAAGAAAATAATCATCAAAATTTTAATCTATCTATTTTAAAGAAAACATTCACCATAATTTGACCATATATTTGTTTTTGGGTACTTTTCCACCACTTTTCTACTAGTTGAACAATTTTTAAAATATTTTCGCCAATTAATGTTAAACCTTTCTTAGGTGAACATCTATGATGATAAATCACAAGATTGAAAAATGGCATACATTGTTTAGATTCAAAAATTATCAAAAAAACTTTAAGTAACCTTTGGGTTGCAATAATGTGGGTTGATTACCAACAAAGATTGTTGCCCACATAAAGGCCCAAGAAAATAAATGTTGTACCAACTCATTGTACATAAATATTTGCGTTTTTTTTTGTGTGGCAACATTTTGCAACTTGGTGAATTTTCTCTCTTTGCCTCTTTGTCTCTATCTTTGCCTTTTTGTCTATCTCTATTTTTCTTAGTCTCTATCTCTTTCTAACTCTTTGACTCTCTCTCTCTCTTTACCTCTCGGTCTTTCTCTTTGCCTTTGTTTCTCTCTATTTTTCTTAGTCTCTCTTTCTCTTTGCCTTTCTAGCTTGACTTATAACAAAACATGTCTTTAAAAAGATAAGAGCCCAATGGCCCATCTACTTGTTCCATACACAAGGGGATTGTTTTAATCCATAAATATTTTTCTTAAATTGACACATTTTATGTTTAAAACCCTTTTGATTATAGCTTTGAGGTTGGTTGATAAATATTCCTTCAAGCAAATGACCATGAAAAAAAGTTGTGCAAACATTCGTTTGATGGACTTCAAATTTTAAAAAGGTCGCAAAAGAAAAAAAAACTCTTAACTTAAAGGTCTTTTTATCATGTTAAACTAAATGTTTCATGATAATCTAATCCTAGTTCTTGTGAGAAACCTCTTGTGACAAAATAACATTGATATTTTAATATTGAACCTTTTTTTTTTTTGAAAAAAGAATTGTATTCATCATTAACTGTAGTTTTCCACTTGGTAACATTTGGCAAATGTTTAAATTATTTGAATATTTTGTCCCAACCCTAGCCTTGGTCATGAAACCAAGATTGGCACAAGACAAAAGGGAAGCATGTTGGGAATAAAACAAAAGCAAGGGAAGCACCAAAACAAGCACAAGCATCATTGGGTGGACTCATTAAGAACATGATGCATCTTCATTTTATTAAACCTATGTCAAACTTTTGAAATATATATAGGAATTGTTTTCAATATAAATAAGGCTTTTCATTATAAGTATTTAATGAATCATTAACCAAGTTGTATAAACTTTGAAAGGAAATCAAAATTTCATGATATTCTTAAATGCAATGATCAAAAATATTTTGTATTTTGATATTTTTAATCATTTAAAAAAAAAATAGGAATGTAATAACGTCTACTTTCCAAGTGAAATTTTTGGTCAAGAGCACAAGCTTGAAACATGTTTAAGGTTTCATTTTAAATGTAATTTGAAAGGTATGATAAATGGTGCTTCATTTCTTTTTTTATTAATTAATTAATTGAGTATATTTTATTTAATTATGAATTTCCAAATGAGTAGGTGAATGCACTATATGGTGGCTCAGTTTTTGATAAACAAAAAGTCCACACAATTCCATTCTACATTGTTAAACTTTTACATTTTTATGATATCATTCTAATTAAATGTTAATAAAGCCCATATATCAACAAAAAAAATCCATATTTATAAGAGCCCAAGTAATGATTCCAAATAAATACACATCTAAAAAAAAATTGAAATTTGAAAAAAAAAGAACAATGTTAAGGATATGAAGATAAATTTCAAATTTAGCCACTCAAAAGTTTGTAATTAGAATTTTTCTTCTTTTTGTGGGAAACTTTGCATAGAAAAGCCTATTATTTTATATTATACCACATATTGAATCACTATAATTAATTTGGAATGAAATTTAATATGAACCTTTCAATTTTTTACCAATCCAATCAGTTGATTAATGCATTTTTATTTAAATTTCAAAAATCCATTATTAAAGTTGTACTTTTACTAAAACATGATCACATAGGTTTCTTCATAATGAGTCATAATTAATCTAAACCCAATTGCCAATAATTGAACATTATGCCAAAATGTGGAATCCATGACTAGAGCATTTTGCCACTATGTCCTCACCCTAGTCATGGAATCATATAAAACATGTCTTTTACAACTATTAGACTTTTCTAACCAAAAATATGACTACATTACTAAGGTTACTAACTATAGTTATTTATGTTATTATTACTTGTTTATAATCAACCACTATAGTCATGAATTTTAGTATGCATGTGATTACAACTAGCCATTATAGTCATCTTCATTATGAAATATTATCTATGTATGTAATGAATATGTACATCGTCAAATATAAAAACATTAGTGCTCTAAATTTTTTAACACCTTTTTCCATTATAGGAAAACTAGGTTTATAATTTAAATAATTTCTAAGATTTATTGCTTTAAAAAACAAGGTATATGTATGTAAGTTGGTCTAGGTAACTAAATTTTGAACTAAATACGTAATTTAAAATAATAATTAGGTTATAAAAAAATAGCAAAGTTATGTAGGTAAAGTAGGTATAAATATTACC